>Ga0209443_1000211_pt1 | contig 38286 bp, 31 predicted proteins | sample LauGreBMM110DCMD_2_FD_187571 | JGI IMG/M metagenome (GOLD analysis project Ga0209443, IMG submission 187571) | Freshwater lake microbial communities from Lake Michigan, USA - Su13.BD.MM110.DCMD (SPAdes) (version 2) | ecosystem: Environmental > Aquatic > Freshwater > Lake | place: Lake Michigan... | reverse complement strand
CAAAGCAATTTAACCTCTTAAGGTGGTTATTGCGTCGGGGCTCACCTCTTCCCATTCCGAACAGAGAAGTTAAGCCCGATTGCGCAGATGGTACTGCAGTTATGTGGGAGAGTATGTCGCCGCCTTTTTTTAGTAACCCCAGCTTTTTAAGCTGGGGTTATTTTTTTTATAGGTACGCCGTGTTCGCAAGCTCGGTTCGCCGCCTTTCTTTTGAAAAGCCTGTTCTTTTGAACAGGCTTTTTTGTTTGGTATAAATAGCAGTATTGTATTTTTATGCTTTTTGTGTGCACGGATTGCAAATCCGCGCTATCGGGATTGCAAATCCGCGCTATCGGGTAAATTTGGATCTGATTATTTTCTATCAAAGATAAAATTTCTTACGAAATGTAAACGTGAATTTACTAAAATTAACAATTGCGAGAAACAATTGTTTATTATAACTAATTATATGAATTCTTTGATATCTTTTCTAACTAAATCCAAATACTTTTTATTTATCTCAAAAAGCTCAGCATATTTAATTTTTAACTTTTCAGCTAACTTTTTTATTTCCCCAACTTTATTGTCAATCATTTCAATGTCATCGTTTTTATTTATTCTTAAATCAAGAATTTGTTGATTTATTCTCGCAGTTTCGGAATTGATTTCCATCGCTCTTTTATCACTAAAATCAAAGAATAAATTAATATGGTGATGTTCAAAATGTGGAAACGCTTTTAGTTTTTGGGAATAAAAATGAACTTCACTTTGGATGTTATCAAACAACTCTTGATGTTCTATTTTTCCTATTTCATATGTTTCAAATTGATGTCTCAAAAGGTTTAAAAAGTTTAGATATTCAAGATAAAATTCAGATGCTTTTTTCGCAGAATTTAGTTTTTCTTTCCAAAAATATGTTCTGATTTCTTTCTTGTACCTTATCTTTTCTAAATAGATCTGAAATAGATTGTTAAAAAGCCAACCTAAAGATCCCGAAACAATTGCTATTCCGGTTGCACCAGCTTTTGGATATTCTTTTATTATGTTAAATATTTCTTCCATTTAATTTTGTCTTTTATCGCCAATTTTTCTGGTAAATAGCCGCTAACTTATATATATGCGCTACAAAATACCGCCAATCAACCAATTTTCGGTAGTTATACAAATATTTCACATCACATTTTACTTTCCCAAATCTACTAAATATTTTCAATTATTAAAACATAAGTAGCTAATTTTAATTTTATAGCATAAATAGTTACCCGTCGCGCATAAAGGGCACAAAAAAATCCGGCTCAAAAGAACCGGATTTCATTTATAATTTAAAGGTTATTTATTTCACTAAACCTCTTGAAATGACAATGCGTTGAATTTCAGAAGTTCCTTCGTAAATCTGCGTAATTTTAGAATCGCGCATCATTCGCTCTACGTGGTATTCGCTCACATAACCGTTTCCACCGTGAATTTGAACTGCTTCATTCGCCACTTCTAAAGCAATTTCAGAAGCATACAATTTTGCCATCGCACCCGAATGTGCAATGTCTTCGCCGTTATCTTTTTCGGTAGCTGCTTTGTGAATTAACAAACGCGCACAGGTAATTTTAACGTGCATGTCGGCCAATTTAAACGCAATGGCTTGGTGGTTGAAAATAGGTTTTCCAAACGCCACTCGCTCTTGCGAATATTTCAATGCTAATTCATAAGCGCCTTGTGCAATTCCTAACGCTTGAGAAGCAATTCCAATTCGTCCTCCGTTTAAGGTTGACATCGCAAAAGCAAATCCAAATCCGTCAGCGCCAATTCTATTTTCTTTCGGTACTTTTACATCATTGAATAATAAGGTATGGGTATCCGATCCACGAATTCCCATTTTCTTTTCTTTCGGACCTATTTCAAATCCAGGCAATCCTTTTTCAATAATCAACACATTAATTCCTTTGTGCCCTTTTGCGGCATCGGTTTGTGCCATTACTAAATAGGTTGAAGCCGTTCCTCCGTTAGTAATCCAGTTTTTGGTTCCGTTTACTAAATAGTGGTCGCCCATGTCAATAGCCGTTGTTCTTTGCGAAGTAGCATCAGATCCTGCTTCGGGTTCCGATAAACAGAACGCTCCAATAACTTCACCTTTAGCTAATGGGGTTAAATATTTTATTTTTTGTTCTTCTGAACCATATTTTTCTAATCCGGCACATACTAACGAGTTGTTTACCGACATGATTACGGCTGCAGAAGCATCAACTTTTGCAATTTCTTCTATCGCTAACACATACGACAAACTGTCTAATCCAGCGCCGCCATATTTAGGATCTACCATCATTCCCATAAACCCAAGTTCGCCCATCATTTTAACTTGCTCGGTAGGAAATTTTGAATGTTCGTCTCTCTCAATAACTCCAGGTAATAATTCGGTTTGAGCAAAATCTCTTGCCGCTTGCTGAATCATTTGGTGTTCTTCGGTTAATTTAAAATCCATATTTTTTAGATGTAATGTTTGATAATTTGTTAAATTGAGTCCTCAAATGTAATTATTTATTAGGAAATTTTCAATAACAATTTGTAATTTTAACCCATGTTTAAAGAAAACTACAACGTTATCGGAGTTATGTCGGGCACATCCTTAGACGGAGTCGATTTAGCGTACATAAACTTCAATATTTCAGAGCGTTGGACGTTTGAAATTTTTCAATCGGAGACTATTTCTTATTCCGATGAATGGCAGAACAAATTAAAAAATGCCATTCAATTCAACTCGGCTGAATTAGAACAATTGAATAGTGATTATACAAAACTTTTGGCTTCGATTATTACTGAATTTATTTCGAAACATCAATTCAAAGATATCGATGCCGTTTGCAGTCATGGTCACACGATTTTACACCAACCTCAAAACGGATTGACGCTTCAAATAGGAAATCTTCCTATGTTACAGCAATTGATTCAACAAACTGTGGTTTGCGATTTTAGACTGCAAGATGTGCAATTGGATGGTCAAGGTGCGCCATTGGTTCCTATTGGTGATGCAATTTTATTTGCTGAATATGATTATTGTTTGAATTTGGGCGGATTTTCGAATATCTCGTTTTCAGATAATGGAACCCGAATAGCATTTGATATTTCGCCGGTCAATACGGTTTTGAATTACTATGCTAATGCCTTAGGTTTGCCGTATGATTCCGGAGGAAGTATCGCTCAATCGGGCAAAGTGAACACAGTACTTTTAGCGCAATTAAATGAATTAAAATATTATAAATTGCCGTTTCCAAAATCATTAGGAATGGAGTTTGTAAACCAAGAGATTTTTCCACTTATGCATTCTTTTAGTTGTAGTATTGAAGATAAATTAGCCACTTTTGTGGAGCATATTGCACTGCAAATTGCTGCCGTTTGTAATAAACCCAATGCTAAATTATTGATAACGGGTGGCGGTGCATACAATGTTTTTTTGATTCGTCGTTTATCAGAATATTTGTCCACTACGACCTTAATTATTCCCGATGACAAAATAATTCAATTCAAAGAAGCTCTGATTTTTGCCCTTTTGGGAGTCTTAAAATTAAGAGGTGAAAACAATGTACTTTCCTCTGTTACTGGAGCAAGACACGATCATTCATCAGGAATAATTTTCAAATAAATTTTCAAAACAAAAACATATATTAACCCTATGAGCTTATACAGAATATGTATATTTGCAAAACCAAAAAAATTAACTTACAAAATGAAAGATTTATTACAAAAATTTGAAAACAAAGAACCAGAAATAGTATTCAATTGGAAAGATCCAGAAACCGAAGCAGAAGGTTGGACGGTTATTAATTCGTTGCGTGGAGGAGCTGCTGGAGGCGGAACAAGAATGCGAAAAGGATTGGATATGAACGAAGTACTTTCGTTAGCCAAAACAATGGAAGTGAAATTTTCGGTTTCAGGTCCGGCTATTGGTGGAGCTAAATCGGGAATTAATTTTGATCCAAATGATCCGAGAAAAAAAGGCGTTTTAGAGCGTTGGTATAAAGCGGTTTCTCCGTTATTAAAAAATTACTATGGAACAGGTGGCGATTTGAATGTAGATGAAATTCACGAAGTAATTCCAATGACCGAAGATTGTGGGGTTTGGCATCCGCAAGAAGGGGTTTTTAATGGACATTTTAAACCTACCGAAGCCGATAAAATCAATAGAATTGGACAATTGCGTCAAGGAGTAATCAAAGTAATTGAGAATCCAAATTTTTCACCAGACGTAAACAGAAAATATACGGTAGCCGATATGATTACAGGATATGGTGTTGCCGAAGCGGCGCGTCATTATTATGATATCTATGGCGGAACCATCGTTGGTAAAAAAGCCATTGTGCAAGGATTTGGAAATGTAGGTTCGGCTGCCGCTTTTTATTTGGCTCAAATGGGTGCAAGTGTTGTGGGTATCATCGACAGAGATGGTGGTGTTATCAATGAAAACGGTTTTTCTTTTGAAGAAATTAAAAATTTATTCTTGCATAAAGACGGAAATAAATTAGTCGCTGAAAATATGATTCCTTTTGCCGAAATTAATCAGAAAATATGGTCTATGGGAGCGCAAGTTTTTGCACCTTGTGCGGCTTCAAGATTGGTTACAAAAGAGCAAGTGGATAATATGGTAGCGTCTGGATTAGAAGTAATTTCAAGTGGAGCTAATGTGCCTTTTGCCGACAAGGAAATTTTCTTTGGCCCAATTATGGAAGCAACCGATCAAAAAGTAAGTTTAATTCCAGACTTTATTGCAAATTGCGGTATGGCTAGAGTTTTTGCTTATTTTATGGAGAAAAAAGTACAAATGACCGATGAGGCAATCTTTTCGGATACTTCAAATAGAATCAAAAATGCAATTCAAAAAGCACATGCTATTAATTCCGATAAAAAGAATATTAGTGCCACTGCTTTTGAAATTGCCTTGAAACAATTGGTATAAATAAATGAGACTTTCAAAATTATTTACTTCTTTTTTTGAAAGCGAAAAAGCGGGCGGTTTAGTTTTATTACTCTGCACCGCTTTTTCGTTAGTAATTTCTAATACCTCATTTTCCGAAAGTTATTTTGCTATCTGGCATCATCCCATTGCAAACCATAGTTTTGAGCATTGGATCAATGATGGACTAATGGCGATTTTCTTTCTGATGATTGGGTTAGAATTAGAACGCGAAGTATATAAAGGAGAATTGTCAAAATTTAAAGATGCTATTTTACCTCTTTCGGGTGCTTTAGGTGGAATGTTGTTTCCGGCTTTGATTTTTTTGTTGTTTAATTTTGGAACAAAAACACAATCGGGTATCGGAATTCCTATGGCTACTGATATTGCCTTTGCTTTAGGAATATTATCATTAGTTGGTAAAAACGTTCCTAATTCGTTAAAAGTGTTCCTAACGGCATTAGCAGTAATAGATGACTTAGGTGCTATTATTGTTATTGCATTATTTTATACTAAAACGCTCTATTTTGTAAATCTTATTATTTCGTTATCCATTTTTGGCGGACTTTTGGTTTTAAACCGAATGAAAGTAAATAACCTATGGATTTACTTAATTGCTGGTGTGTTTATGTGGTATTTTATGCTGAATTCAGGTGTGCATGCCACAATAACAGGTGTATTATTGGCTTTTGCTATTCCTTTTCAAGACGGTTCTGAAAAATCCATTTCGTATAAATTACAACATTTTTTACACAAACCGGTGGTATATTTTATACTTCCTTTATTTGCTTTGTGCAATACAGCAATTGTTATTGGAGCTGATTGGATGCAGAATTTTTCAGAAGAATATTCGTTGGGAATTCTCTTTGGCTTAATTATAGGTAAACCTTTAGGGATAATTGTTTTTTCATATCTAGCAATACTAATTGGGTTAGCAAAATTACCCAAAGAATTAAGTATGAAAAAACTTCTAGGTGCCGGATTTTTAGGTGGAATTGGATTCACCATGTCGATTTTTATCAGTTTATTAGCTTTCGATGATGCGGAAATTATTAATAATGCTAAATTTATGATTCTTGCAGCATCACTAGTTTCAGGAATAGTAGGGTTTTTGTGGTTAAAGAGGTTCTGTAAATAATTCAAACAATTTTTATTTTATATTTACGTTTTAAAATTAAACTTAATAATTATGAGTATTTTTCTTCAAATAGATAGTGTTGCTACTGCCGCTAATCAAGCAGTGGAAACAATTGCAACAAAAAAAGAGTTGACCCTAATGGAAATTATTTTCAGTGGTGGCATAGTAGGGCAAATTGTAATGACGTCCATTTTTATAATGTTGTTTCTTACCATTTATTTATACTTAGAACGACTTATGGCTATTAAAGCAGCCTCTAAAATGGATCAAAATTTTATGACGCAAATTAAAATGCATTTGCAACAAGGAAAAATTGATAATGCTAAAATGTTATGTGCGGCAACAAATTCACCAGTAGCTCGATTAATTGAAAAAGGAATTTCAAGAATTGGTAAACCACTCGAAGATATTAATATTGCGATTGAAAATGCTGGAAAGCTTGAAGTGTATAAATTGGAAAAAAACGTTAGTTTATTAGCTACGCTTTCAGGTGCTGGTCCGATGACCGGTTTCTTAGGAACGGTTGTAGGTATGGTAATGGCATTTCATGAAATGGCTGCTAGTGGTTCTAATAAAATTGAAATGAGCGTTTTAGCCGAAGGAATTTATACCGCAATGATGACGACAGTAGTTGGATTAATTGTGGGAATTATCGCTTATGTAGGTTATAATCATTTAGTGAGTATAACCGATAAAATTGTGCACATGATGGAAGTTAATGTGGTAGATTTCTTGGATGTACTTAACGAACCTGTTTAATTATGAATTTAAGAGGAAGAAATAAAGTAAACGCAGAATTCAATATGTCATCTATGACTGATATTGTTTTCTTGTTGTTGATCTTTTTTATGATTGCTGTCACCACTATGACAAATACTAATGCTTTAGATTTAGTATTGCCTAATTCTTCAGGTCAATCTGATGAAGTGGAAACAATTTCGGTGAGCATTGATGATAAATTCAACTTTTTTTTAGATCAACAGCAACTTCCTATTGAAGATTTGGAAGCTGCTTTGCAACAAAAGTTAGCCGGGCAAAAAGAGCCTAATATTGTTTTGCACGTTGCAAAAGATGTTCCAATTGAGAATGCGGTTAAAGTTATGGATATTGCCTATAGAAATAAATATAAAATAGTATTAGCGGTTTCGCCAAAGTAATAATGATATTAGAAACTAAATATGAAAAACGATCTTTTGGTATAACGTTAGTTGTATTCATTATTTTGTTTATTTGTTTTTATTTTTATGTACTGAAAGACGATCCCAATGTTCCTTATGTATTTAAAGGAGGCGAAATTGCAATTAATTTTGGTACTTCTGATACTGGAAATGGAGATATTCAACCGATTGAAAAGGTACAAACCGCTCCTGAACCAGCGGTAAAAGATGTGGTGGAAACGCCTGCACAAAAATTAGTAACGCAAACCACAACAAAAGCGGTCGCTGTAAAGACGTCAACCACTAATTCTGATGCACCACCAACACCAACACCGCCCAAACGAAAAACCAACAGCGCATTAAACAGTATATTAAAAGGACCCAAAACTACTGGAACTACACAAACTGGTCACGGCGATGATAAAGATGGTGGCGACAAAGGAAGTTTAAATGGTAGTTTGTATGCTAATAGTTTTTATGGAGACGGGACTGGCGATGGAAAAGGTACTGGTAAAGGCACAGGCTGGGGATTATCGGGGAGAAAATTATATGGCAATAGTAAAAAGGTTCAAGATTGTAATGAATCTGGAAAAGTGGTAGTTAAAATTTGGGTGAATCGCCAAGGAAATGTTATTCGGGCAGAACGATCTCAAGGAACAACCAATACAAACCCATGTTTAGTAAATCCGGCAATTGAAACGGCAAAAACCTTCAAATGGCAATCGGATAATAATGCGCCAGAAACTCAAATTGGTTTTGTAGTGGTTAATTTTCAAGTGGGGGAGTAACAAAAATGCAATTCAGTGGGCTAATTAACCCCGATAGTAATGAAAATCCAATGCCGCTAGCATTGATTGTAATGGATAGCGGGAAAATGGATTACAAGAATGCCTAAGCCATTCGTTTCAAATAGTAAAATGGATTATAAAGAAACTACAGATTGGATGTTTAGTCAGTTACCCATGTTTCAAATGCAAGGTGCAATTGCTTATAAAAAAGATTTGACCAACACGCTATTATTGGTAGAGCATCTCAATCATCCCGAATCAAAATTTAAATCGGTTCATGTGGCAGGAACCAACGGGAAGGGCTCTACTTCTTCTATGATTGCCTCTATTTTACAGGAAGCGGGTTATAAAGTTGGGTTGTACACTTCTCCGCATTTGAAAGATTTTAGAGAACGAATTCGCATAAATAGCGAAACGATTTCGGAAGATTTTGTGGTGGACTTTGTAAAAAATAATAAACCTTTTTTTGAGCAAAATCAGCTAAGTTTCTTTGAAATGACTGTGGGTTTAGCCTTTGATTATTTTGTAAAAGAGCAGGTTGATGTTGCAATTATTGAAGTGGGTATGGGTGGAAGGCTCGATTCTACTAATATAATAACGCCTTTACTTTCTGTTATTACTAATATTGGATTAGATCATACGCAGTTTTTAGGCGATACATTAGCCAAAATAGCTTTTGAAAAGGCGGGTATAATTAAAAGGAATATTCCGGTAGTAATTGGAGAATATACTGAAGATACAAAACCGGTATTTGAACAAAAGGCATCTACTGAAGTCGCCCCAATTTATTTCGCACAAGATCAATCTGAAGTGGGTTATGAATGCGCTTTGAAAGGAGATTATCAAAAGCAAAATATGAAAACGGTTTTGAAAGCTGTTGAGTTACTCCAAAATACCTTTGAAATTTCAGACTTACATATACAAAACGGATTTAAAAACGTAATTAGAAATACCGGTTTGCTAGGAAGGTGGCAAATCTTAAATAAAAAACCCTTTGTAGTTGCCGATACTGCTCATAATGCTCACGGATTGAAACGTGTGCTGCAGCAAATTGAGAATCAACAATACCAGACTTTGCATATAGTTTTAGGTGTTGTAAATGATAAAGATTTAGATTCGATTCTACCATTATTTCCAAAAGAGGCTCATTATTATTTTTCTAAACCCAATATTCCAAGGGGACTAGAAGCAGCTGAATTACAAAAAAAAGCAACTAATTTTGGATTAGTCGGTAAAGTATATAGTTCTATTTCAGAAGCTTATACTTGCGCTTTGAATGCAGCTGCTGAAAACGATTTTATTTATTTGGGTGGCAGTACTTTTGTTGTTGCAGAAATCATATAATTTTTTTACAAAAGACTTGCGAAAATAAATATTCAGTGTATATTTGCACTCGTATTACAGCAATGTTTTGCTGTTATTGGGGCAATTAGCTCAGCTGGTTCAGAGCATCCCGATTCTATCGGGAGGGTTGGGGTTCAGTAAGATCAAAAACATATTGGGGCAATTAGCTCAGCTGGTTCAGAGCACCTCGTTTACACCGAGGGGGTCGGGGGTTCGAACCCCTCATTGCCCACAAAGTCCTTAGAAATAAGGACTTTTTTTATATGCCAAACTTATATTATATGCCATTTTTCATTTACATTCTCTACAGTCTTACTAAAGACAAATTTTATATTGGTTTTACTTCTAACTTAGAAGAAAGAATAATTCGTCACAATCAAAAAAGCAAAGGATTTACTGGTAACACAAATGATTGGAAAATGATGTATTCAGAATCTTTTGCCACAAAATCTGAAGCTTTGGCAAGAGAAAAACAAATTAAATCTTGGAAAAGCCGAAGCAAAATTCAAGAATTACTAAGTAAATAAGATTAGCTCAGTTGGTTCAGAGCATCCCGATTTCATCGGGAGGGTCGGGGGTTCGAACCCCTTTCCGAAATACGGAACAAGCAATTGCCCACAAAAAAAGCACTTCAAACGAAGTGCTTTTTTTTATAGTATATCTAATGTTTTTTCTAACGCCATTCCGCGCGAACCTTTAATCAAAATCAAACTTTTTGAGGGAATATTTGATTTTAAAAAGACTGAAAAATCTTCAAAGGTTTTAAAAAATTTCAAATGAGGCTGGTTGATTTGATTGTTGTAGAAATCATTGCCTACAAAATAAGTCGTAATTTGTGACTGGTTAGCAAGTAATTCTATTATTTTAGCGTGTTCTTCAGGGCTTTCTGTGCCTAATTCAAACATATCTCCAAGTAAAGCAGTTTTGTTTGTTTGCTCAAGTTGAATGAAGTTAGTTAAAGCTGCATTCATACTACTAGGATTTGCATTGTAAGCATCAAGAATGATTTCGTTTCCGTTTTTTTGAATCAGCTGCGAACGATTGTTTTCCGGAATATAATTTTCAATTGCCGTTTTTATAGCTTCATCGTCAACTTTAAAATACTTTCCAATTGTAACTGCTGCAATAATATTAGTGGCATTATATTCGCCAATAAGGTGTGATTGAATAGTTATCCCATTAAATTCTATTGCAACCATAGGATTTGCTTCAATATGATCAATTTTGACATTGCTACTATTTGTGAATGTAGAAAAGGTGTAGCGATTTGTTGAAGTGGTTTTTTGATTTTGCAATGCATCATCAAGATTGACAAAAACTGTTTTGTTAGTCTGAGAAAGAAAATCATACAATTCACTTTTTCCTTTTATTACGCCTTCAACACCACCAAAACCTTCTAAATGCGCTTTACCAAAGTTAGTAATATAACCAAAGTCTGGCTCTGCAATAGAGCAAAGGAAGGCAATTTCTTTTTGATGATTGGCTCCCATTTCTACAATACCAATTTCGGTTTCTTTTGTAAAACGTAATAACGTTAATGGAACACCAATATGATTATTCAAATTCCCAATAGTGGCTAATGTTTTGTATTTCTTTGATAAAACCACATGGATTAATTCTTTGGTTGTCGTTTTCCCATTACTGCCCGTTAAAGCTATTATTGGAAGTCCTAGATAATTTCTATGATATTTAGAAAGTTCTTGAAGTGTTTCTAACGTATTTTCAACCAAGATTGTTCGGTGGTCCAAATAGTAGTTTGCATTATCAATTACTACATATTTTGCTCCTTTTTCTAATGCTTCTTTGGCGAAAGTATTGGCGTCAAATTTTTCACCTTTTAAAGCTATAAAGAGGCTGCCTTTTTCTATTTTTCGAGTATCACTTGCTACAGAATTACATTCTAAAAATAAGGAATGAATTTTATCTATTGTCATTGGAAAATGATTTATTGAGAAACGAAGATAAAAAAAAGCCCTTTTAAACAAAAGGGCTTTTATAAGTATTTAGAAAAAATTATTGTTTTGGATTTCCTCTAGGAGTCTTTTTGCTGGATTTTGGTCCAACTTTTGACATTGCACATCTGAATCCAATGAAATCAGTTGCCATATCTTGAGGGAAATATCTTCTTGATGCAGGATCTAACCAATAAGCTCTGTCTCTCCAAGATCCACCTTTATAAACTCTAACATCATCATTGACTAAAGTAGTTCTTTTGTCAGATTTGTCATATTGTTTAATCATTTTTTTTCCATTGCTTGCTGAATCAACTACAGTAGAAATTTTATGTTTTGGTGATTCATACATTCTGAATTTTTCTGAAGCGCCTTCAGCATTCTCTTCATCAGAACCTCCAAATTTGAAGAAACGAGTAGATTGTCTATCACCATCTCTATAATTTTTATTGTCAGAAGTTGAGAACTGCGTTCTTAAATAGGTTTCATTGTCATCAACTGGTACTTGAGCTATTTGACCAGGAAAATTTCTAGCCATAATTCTACCGTTGCTTAATGTATCATACTTAATGTTATCAGAAGTAACTAGTTCAGCATTTCCTTCACCATCCAATTTATTTTTAGTGTAAACGTTACCTCTAAAATAGTTGAAATCATTTGCTTCGTCATCAACCATTGGTCTATAAACGTCTTGTACCCATTCTGCAACGTTTCCAGCCATATCATATAAACCAAAATCGTTTGGCGCATAGCGTTTTACTTCGTTTGTAATATCAGCACCGTCATCAGACCATCCTGCAATTCCACCGTAATCTCCTTTACCTTGTTTGAAGTTTGCTAATTGATCTCCTTTAGATTGTCTTTTTGAAGAACGAGTATATTGACCATTCCAAGGGTATTTTTTTTGTCCTTTGTAAATATTGTATTCTCTATTTCCTACAAGTGCTACTGCAGCATATTCCCATTCTGATTCAGTAGGTAGTCTATATTCTGGTAAAATTAATCCAGAACTTCTTTGAGCATAAACATTTTTGGCATCATCACCAACTTGTTTTTTTCCGTTTGCACCTTTCTTTAAAACTACTTCTTCATTTCCACCTAAAGATTTAGAAGGAGAGTTGATATAAGCTTCTGTGTCAAAAGAGGCTTCTCCTTTAACATCAACACCTAAACTTACTTTGTTATCTTTTTTAAGATATTTAGCTTGTTCTAAGATATTTTCATTAACACGGTTGGTTCTCCATTTACAAAATTCTGTTGCTTGAATCCAATTTACACCAACTACAGGGTAGTTTGCATAAGCAGGATGTCTAAGGTAGTTATTGGTCATGGTTTCATTATAACCTAAGCGATTTCTCCAAACCAATGTATCTGGAATAGCTCCATTATAAATGTTTTTGTAATTTTCTTCTGTTGGAGGAAAAACGGCTTTTACCCAATATAAATATTCAGCATACATTTTATTGGTAACTTCCGTTTCATCCATGTAAAAAGACTGAACATGTTGTTGATTTGGGGAATTGTTCCAATCATGCATGACATCATCTTGAACTTTACCCATAGTAAATGTTCCACCCTCAATAGGTAACATACCTGGAGGAGTTTGTTGTTTTTTAAACTTGTCATTAAACTGGAAACCGCCTTTTTTGTCGTTGATTTTCCATCCTGTTGCAGAAGATCCGCCTTTAGTGCTTCCTTTCTTGCTGCAGCTGGTAAAACCTATTGTTAGTGCCAATACAACTAACAATTTTAAAGCCATAGTTTTCTTAATTTTCATACTTAGTAGGTAATAAATTTAGTGTCGCAAGATAATAATTATGTATTAATATGCAACACGTTTTTAAAAATTTGTAAAAAAAAAATTTATTTGGAGCAATTTGCTTTTATCTACAACGACTTATTTTTTATTTTATTGTATTTTGTTAGCTTAAAATAAATTATTTATTTCTCTTTGTAATATATTTACATTATTTGCGTTTTTTAAAACAATGAAAAAGCTCCTTTTACATTTTTTTTTATTAATTTCTTCTTGCCTTTTTGCTCAACAAAGTGAAACATTACTTTTAGATTGGTCAAAAGAGGCAACTTATACAATTGAAGATTATTCGTTTAAAGTGCCACAATTTCAAATAGAAAATTTTGATATTGACATTGATGTAAAAAAAATAAGTTATACCAAAATAATAGATTTCAGTAGTTCAAACGCATCTATTTCGGTTACCAATGTAGTATACAAAACCATCTCCATTGCGGAAATATATGATTTGAATTTGCAGTTAATTCCTTCTGCTATTAATTTTAAGTATGAAATCACAAAAGCAAGGAATATAAATAAAGGGATTATAAAATTTTCGCCAATTATTAAAGACGGCGGAAATTACAAAAAGGTTATTTCGTTAACCTACACAATCACTAACGAAAATCAAGTGAACAGATCAACTTTTTCAAATCAATCGATAACAAATTCTGTTTTAGCAACCAGTAAATGGTATCGATTTTATGTTGAAAAATCGGGTGTTTATAAAGTTTCAAAATCGTTTTTACAAAGCCTCGGTTTAGAGGTCAACGTAGATCCTAGAACCATTAAAATATATGGTAATGGTGGACGAATGTTGCCTTTATTAAACGCAACTGCTTATCCAAATGATTTAGAAGAAAATGCAATACAATTTATAGGCGAAAGCGATGGGGTTTTTGATGCTTCTGATTATATTTTATTTTATGCTGAAGGAGTTGATACTTGGAATTCTGAAAGTTTAACAAGCGTAAATCTTTATGCGGATAAATCTTATTATTATGTTACAGCATCTGGCGGACAAGGAAAGCGAATTCAATCGGCAATTGAGCCATCAACAGCATCCAGTATTAATTTTTCCCAATTTGATGACCGAATTATTTATGAAAAAGATTTGGTTAACGTTGGAAAAGTTGGAAGAAGGTGGTTTGGAGAACAATTTAATATTGACAATACAAAAACTTTTTCTTTTTCTGTTCCCAATTTAGATCTAACAGTTCCAGTTGAAGTTAAAATTAACACAGCATCTAAATCATTTGGAAATTCATCGTTTAATTTTAAAGTTAATAATCAAGATATTGGAACGGTTACTTTTCCGCAAATTATTTCTAATGGTGGAATTGAAGGTTATGAAACAGCTCTAAATAGCACATTTTCTGCGACAACTAACACTTTGGATTTTTTACTAACGTATGATAATGGAGGTGTTCCTACTGCAAATGGATATCTCGATTTTATTCGCCTTAAAGTAAAACGAAATTTGGTCGGATATGGTAAACAGTTTCTTTTTTCAAATGATTTGGAACAGAATAATATTGGTGTTGGTCAATACTCGTTTACAAATGCTGCTGCAATTTCGCAAATTTGGGATGTTACAGATAGTTATAATACCGCAAAATATGACAATACTACTGGGACAAATTTTTCTTTCAAAGTAAATTTAGGAACAGCTAAAAAATATGTTGCTTTTGATGAGTCGGATGTTTATGAGCCGTTAAAGGAATCTTCTTCAACCGTGGTTAATCAGAACCTAAAAGGAACTATTTTTAAAGATAATTTTGGAAATTTTCAAGACATTGATTATTTAATCATTACCCCACAATTTTTAGTAAATCAGGCAGAAACTTTAGCGAATTTTCACAGAACTAATTCGGGAATGATTGTGCGAGTGGTTCCATTAGATAAAATTTACCAAGAATTTTCATCGGGTAAGCAAGATATTGCAGCGATACGCAATTTTATCAAATATGTCTATTGGAATGCCTCATTACCTGAAAAGAGAGTTAAATATGTTAATTTATTTGGCGACGCTTCCTATGATTATAAGGACCGAATTTTTAATAATACTAATATTGTTCCTGTTTTTCATGGTTTTAACCCTTCAACAAACGAAATAAACAATTCTTCAAATTTTTCTTTGTATTCTTCTTTCATGTCTGATGATTTTTATGGATTAATGGATGATTCAGAAGGAACCATGACAGGTAGTTTTGACGGAATTGACATTGCTGTAGGAAGAATGTTAGTTTCATCAACTACACAAGCTGCAGAAATGGTCAATAAAGTATTAGAATATCATGATGAAAAATCATACGGAAGATGGCGTAATAACTTTGTGATCTATTCTGACGATGCTGATAATTCTACAGACGCCACATTACAAGTGGGTTTGAATAATCTTGCAGATGTATTAACGACTCAAAAACCCTTTGTAAACGCAAAAAAAATCCATACCGACGCCTATGTTCAACAAGTTGCTGCGGGGGGAGAACGTTATCCTGAAGCCAAAAAAGATTTTTTAGACGCACTACAATTAGGCGCTTTAGTATTTAATTATTTTGGGCATGGCAATGAAGAATTTTTAGCGAGAGAACGTTTATTTGAAAAGTTAGAAGCGCAAAATTTAACCAATAGATATCGTTATCCTTTGTTTGTTACAATTACTTGCGAATTTACTCGTTTTGATGATCCTAATCGTTTTACTGGAGGAGAATATATGTATTGGAATAAAGCTGGTGGGGCAATTGGATTAATTGCTACTACCAGACAAATAGGAGTTTCTACTGGATTTACCATGAATAATCTTTTAACGGAAGATTTATATGCTTATGGTTCAACAAATTATCCAACTATTGCAGAAGCACTAAGATTAACTAAGATAGCAACGGGTTCCGATAATCGTAGGGTGGTTTTCTACATTGGTGATCCTGCATTAAAATTAGCCATACCAAAACCTAAAGTCGTACTTACAAAAATAAATGATGTTCCCGTTTCGCAACCATTACCCGTATTGCAAGCCCTGAGTTTGGTTAAAATTTCGGGCGAAGTTAGAGATGAAAACGATGTTTTACAGTCAAATTATACAGGCGATTTAGCAGTTCAACTTTTTGATAAAGAGATTAATAGAAGCACCCTTGGAAACGATGGAACCACCGATTCTAATGGGTTGATAATTATGAATTTCAAAACCTTAGGCGAAACCATTTTTAGAGGAAATGCATCGGTAGTTAACGGTCAATTTGAATTTAGTTTTATTGTTCCTCAAGACATTAGAATCCCTGTTGGAAATGGAAAGATAAGTTTTTATGCCAAAACAACGGGTGCAATTTTAGAAGATGAAACAGGGTTTGATCAAACAATTCAAATTGGTGGTGTAAACACTACTGCAACTGCTGATACTTCCCCGCCAACTGTTCGTCTACACATGAATGATGAAGCATTTGTTTCGGGCGGAATCACCAATTGTGCTCCTATATTATTAGCTTTTTTATCGGATGAAAATGGAATTAACACGGCAAGTGGCATAGGGCACGATATTGTTGCTATTTTAGATGGTGACGAGTCAAATCCTTATGTTTTGAATGATTATTATGAAACTGAAAACGATGATTATACTAATGGATCCATTCGATTTCCATTTAGAGATTTAGCACCCGGCATGCATACAATTTTATTTAAAGTATGGGATGTGTATAACAATTTAATTACATCCGAAATTCAGTTTAATGCCATTTGTTCAAATGACGGATTGCGCCTTGAAAAAGTCTTGAATTATCCAAATCCATTCGTGAGTTATACAGAATTTTGGTTCAATCATAATATGCCATTTGAGCCGTTAGATGTTCAAGTTCAAATACTAACTATTTCAGGAAAATTAGTAAAAACCATCAACCAACAAGTTGTTTCTGAAGGTTTTTTGAACAGATCAATTACTTGGGATGGAAAAGATGATTTTGGTGATAAAATAGGAAAAGGAGTATATGTCTATAAGTTAACGGTTAAGTCTGTTACAACTGGTAAATCAGCTGAAAAGTATGAGAAACTTGTAATCCTATAATAAAATACTATATTTGTGAAATTAATACCTTTAGTAAAATGAAAAAAATTGCTTTATTATTATCCCTAGTTGTAGTGGGTCAATTTGCAAAAGCACAAGAAGCCAATAACCGTGTAATTACTACCGGAGTACCTTTTTTATTAGTAGCCGCAGATGCTCGATCAGCAGGTATGGCCGATATGGGTGTCGCTACTTCTGCCGATGCTTTTTCTCAACAATACAATCCTGCAAAATATGCTTTTTCAATGCAAAAGCAAGGTTTCTCTATAAGTTATACTCCTTATTTAGTTAGTATAGCAAATGATATTTCATTAGGTCAAATAACATATTATAATAGAATTAACGAACGTAGTGCCTTTGCGGGATCATTACGCTATTTTGGTTTAGGTGATATTGAGTTTAGAGAAACAGGTGATCCAAATGAAATTCCAAGAGTGGTCAATCCAAATGAATTTGCGCTTGATGGTTCTTATTCGTTAAAACTAAGTGATCGATTTTCAATGGCAGTAGGCGGAAAGTTTATACGTTCAGCTTTAAAAACTGTGGATGCAAATAATGACGCTACTGCCGCAACAACATTTGCTGTTGACGTTGCGGGATATTATCAATCTGAAGAAATAGCGTACACCGATTTTAATGGCCGATGGAGAGCAGGATTTAATTTCCAAAATATGGGACCAAAAATCAGCTACGATAACGATGAATTTAACAACAATTTTTTACCAGCTAATATGCGTTTAGGAACTGGTTTTGATTTTGTTTTAGACGAATATAATAAAGTGGGAGTTACTGCCGAAATAACAAAACTTTTAGTACCAACTCCTCCAGCATTAGTAGTTGCTGTTGATTCTGATGATGCAAACACTACAATTGATCCAGCTGAAGAACAAGCGGCTGATGATGCCTATAATCAGGCTTTAAATGAATACCGAAAAACGGGTTGGGCACAAGGTATTTTTAAATCGTTTAATGACGCTCCTGATGGGTTTTCAGAAGAGTTAAGAGAATTTACTTGGGCTTTAGGAGCAGAATATACTTATCAAGATTCTTTTGCACTTCGATTAGGTTTTTTTAATGAGCATGAATCAAAAGGAGCTAGAAAATTCTTTACCATGGGCGCAGGTTTCAAATATAATGTTGTAAAAGTTGATGTTTCTTATTTGTTTTCTGCTTCAAAAGTGAGAAATCCATTAGAAAATACATTACGCTTTTCACTCACATTTAATTTTGGAGATGAATATGACGAACTATAAAAATAAAATTAATATAGCTAATTATCCAAATTCGTAGAATTTGGATTTTTTTTCCATAAATATGAAGCAAATAACCATTAATACAGTGATTTCAATCCTCTCAAAAGAAGAGTTGTCCCCACAAGAAATTGATTTAATGAATCAAGCTTTTGAAGCTAGAGCTAATGCTTATGCGCCTTATTCAAAATTTACGGTTGGCGTAGCAATTTTGTTAGATAATGGAGTAGTAGTGCAAGGTTCAAATCAAGAAAATGCAGCTTATCCATCTGGGTTATGTGCTGAGCGCGTAGCAATTTATTATGCTGGAGCAAATTATCCAACTGCAAAAATGATTAAAATGTTTATTACAGCTTCTCCTGAAGACAGAAATTTAGAAGAACCAATTCCGCCTTGTGGAAGTTGCCGTCAGGCTATTGCAGAATATGAAATGAAGCAAGATTTTCCTATAGAAATTTTATTTATGGGCGCCGAAGGACCTATTTATAAATCAGATTCTTTAAAAAATATTTTACCTTTAGTTTTTGATAAAAATAATCTATAACGATTTCGTAAATTTTTTTATCGATTTAATATAAAAAAACGGAAAAATCATAGAATTTAATTTTTTCAGTACGATTCTATGTAGTATTTTTGCTTTTCGTAAAATTGGAATCATATAACGATTTACAATCAATAGAATTAAAAAAAACAAACAAACAACAATGAAGCCAATAACCAAAGAAGTTTACCTTAAGTGGTATGAAGATATGCAGTTTTGGAGAAAATTTGAAGACAAATTAGCTGCTGTTTATATCCAACAAAAAGTTAGAGGATTTTTGCATTTATATAACGGACAAGAAGCAGTACTTGCTGGAGCCATTCACGCAATGGATTTGTCTAAAGATAAAATGATTACCGCATATAGAAACCACGTGCAGCCAATTGCAATGGGAGTTGATCCTAAAAAAGTAATGGCTGAATTGTATGGAAAAGTAACGGGAACTTCCAAAGGAATGGGCGGATCTATGCACATTTTTTCAAAAGAACACGGCTTTTATGGTGGTCACGGAATTGTAGGTGCTCAAATTCCAGTAGGAGCAGGAATAGCTTTTGCCGATAAGTATTTTGAAACAGGCGGTGTAACTTTAACCTATTTTGGTGATGGTGCAGCACGTCAAGGTTCTTTGCATGAAGCCTTTAATATGGCAATGTTATGGAAATTACCAGTTGTATTTATTGTTGAAAACAATGGTTACGCAATGGGAACTTCAGTGGAAAGAACTGCAAATCATACCGATATTTGGAAATTAGGTTTAGGATACGAAATGCCATGTGGCCCTGTTGATGGAATGAATCCAATTAAAGTGGCAGAAGCCATGCACGAAGCCATTGAAAGAGCACGTCGTGGAGACGGACCAACATTTCTTGAAATGAAAACGTATCGATACAGAGGACACTCAATGTCTGATGCTCAATTGTATAGAACGAAAGATGAGGTTGAAGAATATAGAAAAATTGACCCAATTACGCAAGTTTTAGAGATTATTAAAGAGAAAAAATACGCTACAGATGCCGAAATCGAAGCAATCGATCAAAGAGTTTCAGATTTAGTCGCTGAATGTGAAAAATTTGCTGATGAATCTCCTTTCCCAGAAGTGAGTCAGTTATATGATGTTGTCTACGAAGAGCCAAATTATCCATTTATACCTCATAAACTATAAAGAATATGGCACAAATTATAACTATGCCCCGTTTGAGTGATACAATGACAGAAGGAGTTGTAGCCACTTGGTTAAAAAAAGTTGGGGACACAATAAAAACCGGTGATATTCTTGCAGAAATTGAAACTGATAAAGCCACGATGGAATTTGAATCATTTCATGATGGTGTTTTATTACACATTGGAATTCCAGAAGGTCAATCTGCTCCGGTAGATTCATTATTGGCAATTGTTGGAAAATCTGGAGAAGATATTTCTGCCTTATTAAGTAGCGGAACTGCTTCAGAAAATAAAGACGAAAAAGTTGAAGTTAAAGAAGAACTCCCAACTCCCAGCTCCCAACTTCCTGCTAATGTAAAAGTGGTTACGATGCCTCGTTTATCAGACACGATGACAACAGGAACTGTCGCAACTTGGTTGAAAAAAGTTGGAGATACAATAAAAGAAGGAGATATCCTAGCCGAAATTGAAACCGATAAGGCTACCATGGAATTTGAATCTTTTAATTCAGGTACTTTATTATATATTGGAATTCAAGAAGGTGATTCAGCACCAGTAGATGCTGTTTTGGCTATTTTAGGTCCAGAAGGAACAGATGTATCACAAATTGCAGCTAATTATAAAGTTGGAGAAGCTGCTGAGACACCTAAAGTTGAAGAAAAAGCTATTTCTCAAGTAGAAACAACAAACAATCAACAACAAACAACAAACAATAACGATAGAATCTTTGCTTCGCCGTTAGCTAAAAAAATTGCACACGACAAAGGAATTAATTTATCACAAGTTTCAGGGTCAGGAGAAAATGGAAGAATTGTAAAAAGTGATGTAGAAAACTTTACTCCTGGAGCAGCTTCGTTTTCAAATGCTGTTGCAGATGGAGTTAATTCGTTTTCAAATGTTAAGCCATTTGTACCAACAGGTGAAGTTTTCAAAGAAGAAATTACCAATTCGCAAATGCGTAAGACCATTGCTAAACGTTTATCAGAATCTAAATTTACAGCACCACATTATTATTTAACTATTGAGTTAGATATGGACAATGCAATAGCTTCAAGAAACATGATTAATGGATTGCCAGAAACCAAAATTTCTTATAACGACATGGTTATCAAAGCTAGTGCAATGGCATTGAAAAAACATCCACAAGTAAATTCTCAATGGAGAGAAGATGCTATGGTAATTAATCACCATGTAAATATTGGCGTTGCTGTTGCAGTTGAAGACGGATTAATGGTTCCGGTATTGAAATTTACAGATGAAATGAGTTTAACGCAAATAGGAGCAACTGTAAAAGACCTAGCAGGAAAAGCAAAATCTAGAAAAATTCAGCCTGCTGAAATGGAAGGAAGTACTTTTACCATTTCAAATTTAGGAATGTTCGGAATTCAATCATTCACTTCAATCATTAACCAACCCAATTCTGCCATTTTATCGGTTGGAGCGATTATAGAAAAACCAGTGGTTAAAAAAGGTCAAATTGTGGTAGGAAATACGATGACCGTTACTTTAGCTTGTGATCATAGAACGGTAGATGGTGCAACAGGAGCTCAGTTCTTACAAACATTTAAAGCGTTCATGGAAAACCCTTTTGCAATGTTTGTTTAAATGATTATTTAATATTTTAAGATCCCGAAATTTCTTCGGGATTTTTTTATTTCTTATTTTTACTAAAAAAAATAGCAACTATTTTGAAAAACATCATCATCACAGGAACATCTCGCGGTATTGGATATGAATTGGCCTTACAATTTGCAAATGCTGGACATCAGGTTTTAGCCCTTTCGCGAAAAACACCTCAAGCTTTAATTGAACACGAAAACATAACGTGCTTATCAATTGATATTTCTAATCCAGAAGAATTGCTTCAAGTAGAACAATTTATCAACCAAACTTGGAAGAAAGTAGCGATTTTAATTCACAATGCAGGAAGTTTATTGCACAAACCTTTCGGTCAAATTTCTGCAGAAGAATTTCAAAACATATACAAAGTCAATGTTTTTGCGGTTGCCGAGTTAACTAAAATTTGTATTCCCTTCTTGGAAAAAGGAAGTCACGTGGTAACAATTAGTTCTATGGGAGGCATTCAAGGCAGTATGAAATTTGCAGGATTAGCCGCTTATTCATCAAGTAAAGGAGCTGTAATTACACTTTCTGAATTATTAGCCGAAGAATACAAGGAACAAGGTATTGCCTTCAACGTTTTAGCACTTGGAGCAGTAAATACCGAAATGTTACAAGAAGCATTCCCAGGATATGTTGCACCAATTTCAGCTAAAGAAATGGCCGATTATATTTTCAATTTTGCCTTAACGGGAAACAAATATTACAATGGAAAAGTATTACAGGTTTCATCAACTACACCATAATTTTGTATATTGTAATTTCATTTAAATTTATATAACCATGACAAAAGTAAACGCCATTCAATTATTTGAGAACAAAAAAGTAAGAACCATTTGGGATTCTGAACAAGAAAAATGGATCATTTCTATTATTGATGTAATAGAAGTGTTGACAGAAAGTGATCGTCCACGAAAGTATTGGAGTGATTTAAAATCTAAATTAAAAAAAGAGGGAAGTCAGTTGTCCGAAAAAATAGGACAACTGAAAATGCAATCTTCTGATGGTAAATTTTATAAAACAGATGTTGCAGATACAGAGCAACTTTTTAGATTAATTCAATCCATTCCATCACCAAAAGCAGAACCTTTTAAATTGTGGTTAGCTCAAATTGCATCTGAAAGATTAGATGAAATGCAAGATCCTGAACTCTCAATTGACAGAGCTTTAGAGCAATATTTACAATTAGGATATTCCGAAAACTGGATTAATCAACGATTAAAAAGCATCGAAATTCGTAAAGAATTAACAGACGAATGGAAAAATAAAGGATTAAAAGAAGGGCAACAATTTGCTACTTTAACTGATATTATTTCAAAATCTTGGTCAGGAAAAACCACGAAAGAATATAAAATTCTAAAAGGTTTGAAAAAAGAAAATCTTCGAGATAACATGACCAATACAGAATTGATTTTGAATATGTTAGCCGAAGCTTCAACTAAAGATATTTCTCAAGCTGTAAGCCCTGAATCGTTTGAAGAAAGCAAGAAAGTGGCACAACAAGGAGGAAATGTTGCCAAAGTTGCTTTGAAAGAATTAGAAGCAAAAACCGGTAGAAAAGTGGTAAGTTCGCTTAATGCAAAATCTTTGTTGGATACTAATAAAAAGATTGATAATAATTGAGCGACGTTTTACAAAAATATCTTCCAGAACATTCGGTTGCTCATTGTTTTGAGCTAATCAAAGACAATCATGTGCATTTAAAAATTGTCAAAGAACGCATTACACGTCATGGAGATTATCGAAAGGATGCTCAAGGTTATCACTTGATTACTGTAAATGCAAGCTTGAATAAATACCGATTTTTAATGACGCTAATTCATGAAATTGCCCATTTAGTTGCCTTTGAAAAATATGGTCGTCGCATAAAACCACATGGTGAGGAATGGAAACTTACTTTTCAACGATTAATGGTGCCTTTTATTCGACCTGAAATTTTTCCACACCAACTACTAGCTTTATTAGCAAAGCATTTTAGAAATCCAAAAGCAAGTAGCGATACCGATGCAAAATTAGCTATTGCCTTAAAACAGTTTGATCAAAAAGAAACCGATAAAAATTATATCTTTGAGATTCCTTTTGGAAGTCTTTTTAGAATTCATAACGGAAAAATCTTTAAAAAAATAGCTTTGCGTGTTAAACGATATGAATGTCAAGAAATTAGTTCTGGAAGATTGTATTTGTTTCAGCCCAATGCAGAAGTTGAATTGTTGCCGAATTAGTGAATAATTTATTTTGGAAAAAATATCAGAAGAAACTATTTTAAAATCAATTCAACTATTTTACATCGTCTTCCAAATACATTTTCCTAACTCGTTTAAATAATTCAGAGGAGTAAACAAAATCGGTAACTGCTTCGTTATTAGTTTTGAAGATTTCTTTATTGGAACCTTCCCATTCCAACAAACCATTTTTTAGAAAAACAATTTTTTCGCCAATCTCCATTACCGAATTCATATCGTGCGTATTAATTACGGTAGTAATATTATATTCTTTAGTAATTTCTTGGATCAAATTATCAATTACAATAGCCGTTTTTGGGTCTAAACCCGAATTAGGCTCGTCGCAAAACAGATATTTAGGATTATTAACGATAGCTCTTGCAATAGCGACACGTTTTTGCATTCCTCCCGAAATTTCAGATGGACGTTTGTAATGAGCATTAGTTAAATTTACGCGATCAATTACAAAATCTACCCGCTCTTTAATTTCTTTCGGTGTTTTTTTGGTAAACATTTTGAGGGGAAATCCCACATTTTCTTCTACCGTCATGCTGTCAAACAAAGCGCTTCCTTGAAAAACCATTCCAATTTCTGTTCGCAACGCTCTTTTTTCATCATTTGACAATTCCGAATAAATTCTTCCGTCAAATGAAATAGTACCACCATCTGGCGTATGAATTCCTAATAAGGTTTTTAAAAAAACAGTTTTTCCAGAGCCACTTTGCCCAATAATTAAATTGGTCATTCCGGCTTCAAATCGGGCAGAAATCCCTTTTAAAACGGTTTGATCTCCAAATTTTTTTACAATGTTTTTTACTTCAATCATTAGCTTAATAAAAGTTGTGTTAAAATAAAATTCATTAAAATAATCACTACCGAAGTCCATACAAACGATACGGTACTCGCTTGTCCTACTTCTAATGCGCCGCCTTTCATATAATAACCGTGGAAAGAAGGTATTGTTGCGAGGATCAAGGCAAAAGTGAATGTTTTTATAAATGCATATGCGATATGGAACGGAATAAATTCGCTTTGAAGTCCTGTTATAAATTCGGAGCTACTGGTAAAACCTCCATAAACAGCAGCCATCCAGCCACCAAAGACACCTAAAAACATACTTAATCCAATCAAAAAAGGATATAAAAGTAGAGCGATGATTTTTGGAAAAACTAAATAATTTAAGGAATTTACTCCCATTACTTCTAGGGCATCAATTTGTTCGGTAACACGCATAGTTCCTATGCTTGAAGTTATGAATGAACCCATTTTACCCGCCATAATGATGGAAATAAAAGTAGGAGCAAACTCTAAAATTACTGATTGACGTGTGGCAAAACCTACTAAATATTTTGGAATTAATGGATTGGTTAAATTTAAGGCTGTTTGAATAGAAACAACACCGCCCACAAAAAAAGATATGAAAGCTACAATACCTAACGAACCTATGATGAGGTCGTCAATTTCTTTCAGGATTAGTTGTTTCATCACCGACCATTTAGTAGGCTTGTTGAAGATTTCTTTCAACATTATGAAATATTTTCCAATTTGCGATAAGTATCGAGCGAGCATCATTTTATTCAGTATTCGGTGTTCAAATTCTAGTATGCAGTAAAAATACTATATTTTTTTGGATAAGTTTAAAACAACTTCTCCTTCATTTTTTTCCAGCGGTAATTTCTAAAAAATTGTGCTTGCTCAGCCGTAACAAATAAAGTTTTTTTTGCGGCTTTTGCTTTCCAAAAGCCCATAAGGTAGTCGATAAATAACAATGGTTTACCTTTTCTCATCGCTAGTTTTAATGATGAAATGGCCGTAATGATGAATCCGTAGCCCAAACTATAAAAGGCTTCTCCTTGCTTATAACGGGCGGCTTTATTGTAACTAGCACCTGTTGGTTTTAGGTGTTTTACGTGTAAGCTTTCATCAGTAACTATTTTCCAATTGTAGAATTTACACAATAATTCGTCTACGGTGTCCCAACCCATAGCTGGTTTTAGTCCGCCTATTTGTTGATAGGTTGCTGCACGATAGGCTTTTAATGCGCCGCGAATATGATCTTTATCCGTAAGATTTTCTAAAACCCAGTCGCCATTCTTTTCTACATAACAGAATCCTCCTGCCATTCCTATCTTTGCATCAGATTGAAAGTGTTGGATGATGGTTTCAAAATAATTATTTGGAAAAATCAAATCGGCATCAACTTTAACAATAATATCATATTGGTCGTCAATGTGTTTTTCACCTTCATGAAATGCCTGAATTACTTTACTTCCTGGCAAATGAATCGCCTCAGATTTTTTATCAACTAATGTAATAAATGGATGTTTTTCGGCGAAAGCCAATACAATTTCAGCAGTTTTATCGGTAGAATTATCATTCACCACTACAATTTTTGAGGGTAAAACGGATTGCTCTACTAACGATTGTAAAGTCAAAGCCATAAATGCTTCTTCGTTGTAGGCTGGAATGATAATGTAATAAGCCCCCCAGCCCCCGAAGGGGGAGTTGGAAGTATTTTGTGTTGATTTTATTTTGCTCATTATAAAACTTGTTTTGCGTTTTATATTCCCCCTTTGGGGGTTAGGGGGCATCTTTCTGCGTAAACTAAATAATATCTCGGGGTAAACCATCTTAACAACGGTCTGAAACCTATTTTTTTAACGGGATGCGTAAATTTAATACTGTCAATAATTTTAAACCCTATTTTTTCTAAAAGCCAATCGAGTTGCCAATCTTCAAATTCGTGATAATGTCTGTCCCACATATCAGTTTTACTTCTGTAAGCCGAAGAAAACCAAAGGCGTAACGGAATCGAAATTAATATTTTATCTGCTTTTACATTTTGTAAAACAGTGAACGGATTTAATAAATGTTCGAAAATTTCAAAGGCAGTGAATATTTCATAATTTTCATTTCGAAGTGTTGATTGATCCATATCAATGTCTTCGCCTTTAGTATTGATAACCTGATAACCATTAGCTACCATGATTTTTGAAAATGGATTGGGTACGCCCAAGTCAAAAATTATTTCGTTGGTTTTAATGTGTTTTTTTAGAAAATCTAACGTAAGGTTGAATCGTTTACTTGGATATGTTTTTTCGTACATTGAAATAAAATTGGAATACAAATTTACTTTTTTCTTACAACTTCTAACTTCTAACTTCCAACTTTTTTACATTTGATATACAATCGCGTTGATGTTCATCCCCGATCCTACAGATGCAAAGACAATTACGTCTCCTTTTGCTAATGTTTGATTTTCTAATTCGCCTTTCATCATTAAATCAAATAGTGTAGGAACAGTGGCAACACTAGAATTGCCAAGTTTGTGAATACTCATTGGCATTACACCTTCGGGCGGTGTTTGTTTGTATTGTTTAAAAAAGCGATGAATAATAGCTTCGTCCATTTTTTCATTGGCTTGGTGAATCAATACTTTTTTAACTTTTTCGATGGGAACACCACTTTTTTCAAGACAAGAAGCCATTGCCATAGGTACATTAGTTAAGGCAAATTCATAAATTTTTCGACCATGCATTTTTATGTAACGAACATCTGGGTCGTGGTCTTTATTGAATGAATTTCCAAAGAACAAATAATAGGCTTCATCATAAGTAAAAGTTGCCGTTTCATGCGATAAAATTCCGCCTGATTCTTCAGAAGATTCAACAATAGTTGCACCAGCACCATCAGAATAAATCATTGAATCTCTATCATGAAGATCAACTACTCTTGATAACGTTTCGGCGCCAATTACTAAACATCTTTTTGCCATACCCGCTTTTATAAATGCATAGGCCTGAATGACGCCTTCTACCCAACCTGGGCAACCAAAAAGAATGTCATAAGCCACGCATTTTGGATTTTTAATTTTCAATCCGTGCTTGACGCGTGAGGCTAAACTAGGTAAAATATCGGATTGAATGGCACCTTTTTTAACATCGCCAAAATTATGAGCCAGAATAATGTAATCAATAGTTTCTCGATCTATTTTTGCATCTAAAATAGCCTTTTCTGCAGCAAGAATTGCGATGTCAGATGTGCACAAATCATCTTTAACATACCGTCTTTCTTTAATCCCAGTGATTTCTAAAAATTTTTCTGCAACGATTTCATTTGAATGTGGAAATGGTGACCCATCTTCATTCAAGAAGGAATGTTTTGCAAAATCTATATTAGAAACTTTTTCTGTAGGAATATAACTTCCAGAACCGGTTATTTTTATGGTCATAATTTTAAAGTTTGAAAATAATTTATACTAAAATAATAAATTGAAATTCAAAAACGGCTGAATAATTTGCAAATTAAGTAATTATTACGAATTTGTTAAAATATTTGCATTTTATTGTCAATTTCAGAATTATTATTTTCTGTTTAGATGAGGCATTAAAAAAATCCCAAACTCCTATTTGGAATTTGAGATTTAAACTATTGTGATTTATTTTTTACATATATGCTTCAATTGGCGCACATGAACAAACTAAGTTTCTATCACCATAAGCTTCGTCAACACGACGAACGGTTGGCCAAAATTTATTTTCAGCAATATATTCTAACGGAAACGCTGCAGCTTCTCTTGTATATGGGAATACCCATTCGTCTGAAGTAACCATAGCTAACGTGTGCGGTGCATTTTTTAAAATATTTTGAGCATCTTCTTTTGTAGAAGCATTTATTTCTTTACGAATAGCAATCATGGCATCACAAAAACGATCTAATTCGGCTAAATCTTCAGATTCAGTTGGTTCAATCATTAATGTTCCAGCAACTGGAAAAGAAACGGTAGGGGCGTGGAAGCCATAATCCATTAAACGTTTCGCAATATCAGTAACTTTTATTCCATTATCTTCAAATGCACGACAATCTAAAATCATTTCATGAGCCGCTCTTCCCATTTCTCCAGAATATAAAATTGGATAATGCGCTTCTAAACGAGCTTTCATATAATTGGCATTCAATATAGCGTGTTTTGTTGCATTTGTTAGGCCTTCTGCTCCCAACATACAAATGTATCCATAAGAAATTAAGCAAACTAAAGCAGATCCATATGGAGCGGCTGAAATTGCAGTAATAGCTTGGTCACCACCCACTTTAACAATTGGGTTAGACGGTAAAAAAGGCACTAATTTATCGTTAACACAGATTGGTCCAACACCTGGTCCGCCACCACCATGAGGGATAGCAAACGTTTTGTGTAAGTTTAAGTGACAAACATCTGCGCCAATAGTAGCTGGATTGGTTAATCCAACTTGTGCATTCATATTTGCACCATCCATATAAACCAATCCGCCATTTTCATGAATTAGGTTTGTAATTTCAATAATTGAACTTTCAAAAACACCGTGAGTAGAAGGATAGGTTACCATTAAAGCAGCCAAATTAGCCGAATGTAAAATAGCTTTTTCTCTTAAATCTTCTACATCAATATTTCCTTCTGGAGTAGTTTTTGTAACAATAATTTCCATTCCAGCCATGGCTGCTGAAGCAGGATTTGTTCCGTGTGCCGATGATGGAATTAAACAAACCGTTCTATGCTTGTCACCACGAGATAAATGATATGCGCGAATGGTCATTAAACCTGCATATTCGCCTTGTGCACCAGAATTAGGCTGTAATGTTGTGCCTGTAAAACCAGTTACTTCATTTAATTGCAATTCCAATTTTTTAAGCATGGTTAAATAACCTTCTACTTGATCTAATGGTGCGAATGGATGAATGTTGTTCCAATTTCCCATAGATAATGGCAACATTTCGGCAGCGGCATTTAATTTCATCGTACAAGAACCTAATGAAATCATCGAGTGATTTAATGCTAAATCTTTACGTTCTAATTTTTTAATATAACGCATCAACTGACTTTCCGAATGATTGTTATTAAAAACATCATGTTGTAAGAAAGTTGATTTTCTAATTAAATTTTCTGATATTACAGACGTTTCTACTAATTCTGTAATAGGTTCAAATGTTTTTTCTTTGGCTTCAGCGAAAATAGCTACAATCTGATTAATATCAGAAATAGAAGTAGTTTCATTGAATGAAATAGAAATCGTATCGGCATCAATATAATAGAAATTTACTTCATGTCTTTCAGCAATAGCTTTTACTTTCGCAGCATCCGTTTTTACATTTATGGTATCAAAATAGGAAGTATTCGTTTGATACACACCAATTTTGTTTAAAGCTTCTACAGCCGTATTTGCTGAATTATGCACTTTATTGGCAATATATTTTAATCCTTTTGGTCCGTGATAAACCGCATACATTCCAGCCATAACTGCCAATAAAACTTGAGCGGTACAGATATTTGAAGTTGCTTTTTCACGTTTAATATGTTGTTCACGTGTTCCTAACGCCATTCGTAAGGCACGATTTCCGTTTACATCAATTGAAACACCAATAATTCTTCCTGGCATCGAGCGTTTGTATTCGTCTTTTGTTGCGAAAAAAGCAGCATGAGGCCCGCCGTAACCCATTGGAATTCCAAAACGTTGTGAAGTACCAACTACAACCGCAGCTCCCATTTCACCTGGTGATTTTAATTTTACTAATGATAAAATATCAGCTGCAACAGCAACTTTAATTTCATTTTCTGATGCTTTTGCAATGAATGAAGTATAGTCGTTTAATTGACCAAACTTCCCTGGATATTGAAGGATGGCTCCGAAAAAGTCTGATGAAAAATCAAATGTTTCATGATTTCCAACTACTAATTCAATATCAAGTGGCGTAGAACGCGTTTGTAAAACAGATAAAGTTTGTGGTAAAATTTCTTCTGAAACAAAGAATTTAGAAACATTATTTTTCTTTTGATCTCTTGTTCTAACATCAAACAATAATGTCATTGCTTCAGCTGCAGCTGTAGATTCATCTAATAAAGAAGCATTTGCAATTTCCATTCCAGTTAATTCAATAACGGTAGTTTGGTAATTTAAAATAGCTTCTAAACGACCTTGCGCAATTTCCGCTTGATAAGGCGTATACGCTGTGTACCAACCTGGGTTTTCAAAAACGTTTCTTTGAATTACCGCAGGAACAATAGCTGGGTTGTAACCTAATCCAATATATGATTTGAAAACTTTGTTCTTTTTACCCAATTCTTGTATATGATTTAAATATTCATATTCCGACATAGGTTTTTCCAGATTTAGTTCGTTTTTTAAACGAATATCTGTAGGAATAGTTTCGTAAATTAACTGATCTACTGAATCTACTCCGATAGTTTTTAACATATGGTTTAGGTCGTTTTCACCTGTTCCAATGTGTCTTAAAGCAAAAGCATCTGTTTTCATTTATATATAAAAATAGGTTGTGTTTAAATCTGATACAAAAGTAATTATTAATCTGTTAAAAATTATTGCTTTTTTTATGATTTTTTTCGATTTTTATCAACTAATATAGCTTCTTATTAACACTTTGATTATTTTTGTTGAATGGTGTTTTTTAAGAAAATTGTTGACTTATATATCGATAGTAGCTTGCATGTTGCTTTTGCAGCTTATGCTTTGATTCGGCTTACTTTTTTAGGGTTAAACAGTTCTTATGATTATGATGTTGCTTATTTCGGGTTTTTTGGCACCATTACTGCTTATAATGTAATTAAATATTTTAGTGTTTACAGATTAAAAAAACATCAAATTTCAAAGAAATTTCAATTTATATTTTTGCTAAGTTTGAGTGCCTTTGCAGCGGCGCTTTATTATTATTTTCAATTTGAAATAGAAGCGCAAGTTGTTGCTATATCGACATTATTTATAACCATACTTTATGGATTTTCTTTTTTTGGATGGTTGAATTCTGGTCGAAATTGGATTGGATTTAAGGTGTTTTTAGTGGTTTTGAGTTGGTCACTAGTTACTTTTTTACTTCCGGTTGTAGCATTAGAGATGACCATTACTGAAATAGTAGTGCTGCAAGCTATACAGCGGTTTGTATTGATTTATGCTTTAATGTGCATTTTTGAAATAATTGATTTGCAATTTGATACAGTTGCATTACAGACATTGCCACAACGATTGGGTGTAGCAAAGACTAAAAAATTGGGTTATTTTTTATTGTTGGTGTTTATAGGAATTGATGTTGTAATTCAAAATGAAATACTACTACTCAATTTATTTTTTATCCTGGTTATTGTCGGTTTTTTATACTTTTCGAACGAGAAACGATCCAAATATTACACCAGTTTTTGGGTTGAAAGTATTCCAATATTTTGGTGGTTAGCCCAAAGGTTGCTTACCTATTTCTAATCTTTCTTTCCCAATTCCAAGCACTCGCTAAAGCTTCTTCTAAAGACGATTGCGTTTTCCAACCAAGAATGGAATTTGCTTTGTCTGTATTAGCATAAGCTTCAGTAATGTCGCCTTCTCGTCTTCCTACAATTTTATAATTTAGTTTTTGTCCTGAAACTTTTTCAAAAGATTGAATGACTTCTAAAACAGAACTTCCTTTTCCAGTTCCTAAATTAAAAGTTTCTACTGAATCCGTATTTTTTTTGTTCAATAAACGCTGCATGGCGATAACATGTGCTTTTGCTAAATCTACCACATGAATGTAATCTCTAACCGCTGTTCCATCAGATGTAGGATAATCATTTCCGTAAACGGATAGCTCTTGTCTTAATCCCATAGCAGTCTGTGTAATAAACGGCACTAAATTTTGCGGAACACCTAAAGGTAATTCGCCAATTTCAGCTGATTCATGTGCGCCAATTGGGTTAAAATAACGTAATAAAATAGCATTTAATGCACTTACTTTAGAAGTATCAGTAATAATTTCTTCACCAATTTGCTTTGTATTTCCGTAAGGTGACATCGCGGTTTGAATTGGTGCGTTTTCTGTAATGGGCATTTTTTCGGCTTGACCGTAAACGGTACAAGAAGAACTAAAAATAAAATTTGCAGACGGTAATTTAGTTAGTTCTTGCAGCACATAAATTAAAGCACTTATATTGTTTTCGTAATATAATAACGGATTTTCAACACTTTCACCTACGGCTTTACTTGCTGCAAAATGAATTACTCCAGAAATATCAGTATGTGTTGCAAAGAAATTTTGAACTTCAGTTTTATCACGCAAATCTATATTTTCAAAAATTGGTTTTTTACCAGTAATTCGTTCAATTCCATTTAAAACTTCCATAGAAGAATTGGAAAGATTGTCAATTGCAATGACATCAAAACCTTCATTCTGCAATTCTACAACGGTGTGTGAACCTATAAAACCCAATCCTCCAGTGACTAAAATTAGCCCCCTAGCCCCCGAAGGGGGAACTCCTAAACTACTCATATTTTTTATTTTTAAAGTTGCCGCTTATTCCCCCTTTGGGGGTTAGGGGGCTTATACATATTCTAAAACTGCGTCTGTAATAAATTTAATTTGTTCATCGTCTAATTCCGTGTGCATGGGTAAGGCAATAACTTCTTTACATAACTGATTGGTTACTGGAAAATCTTCTTCTTTATAACGAACATCAGCATAGGCTTTCTGACTATGTAATGGAATTGGATAATAAATAGCACAAGGAATTCCTTTTTCTTGCAAATGCGCTAACAATCCATCTCGTTTTCCATTGGTAATACGAATTACATATTGATGAAATACGTGACAATCGCAAGTATCGCAAATAGTTGGTGCTACGATATTTTTATTTACACCTAATGCAAGTGAATACTTCCTTGCGGCATCTTGACGGGCACTATTATAAGTGTCTAAATGCGGTAATTTTGCTTTTAAAACACCTGCTTGAATACTATCTAAACGAGAATTTACTCCTACAACATCGTGATGATATCTTTCATACATTCCGTGATTTACAATTCCTCTAATAATGTGTGCTAAATTGTCATCGTTTGTATAAATAGCACCGCCATCACCATAGCATCCTAAATTTTTAGATGGAAAAAATGATGTTGCGGCTACATGTCCAATGGTTCCCACTTTCTTTTTAGAACCATCGTTTGACGTATAATCAGCTCCAATTGCTTGTGCATTATCTTCAATTACAAATAAATTATGTGCGTTGGCAATTTCCATAATCGCATCCATATTCGCTGCACGACCAAATAAGTGTACAGGAACAATGGCTTTTGTTTTTGGAGTAATCGCTTTACGAATACCTTCTAAAGAAATATTCATATTATTCATATCTACATCCACCAAAACTGGAGTTAATTGCAATAAAGCGATAACTTCAACGGTTGCCGCGAAGGTAAAATCAGCTGTAATAACTTCATCACCAGGTTGTAAACCCAAACCCATCATCGCAATTTGCAAGGCATCAGTTCCGTTCGCGCAAGGAATTACGTGTTTTGCGCCTAAATATTTTTCTAAATCAGCCTGAAATTGATGAACTAAAGGACCATTTATATATGTATTTGTATCTAAAACCTCTTGAATAGACGCATTTACTTCGTCTTTTATTTTATCGTATTGACTTTTTAAGTCAACCATTTGTAATTTTTTCATCTTCCTAATCTAATTAAGTCAAGCAAAAGTAAGAAATTCTGCTTACATTTTTTGTGTTACATAAAAGAAACGTAATTTAGCGACATAAATTAGTACTATGTCATTTATTTATAACTTTATACTCCTTTTTACTTCGCAGCTTTTAAAGATTTTGGCATTTTTTAGTCCAAAATTAAACTTGTTTGTAGAAGGAAGAAAATCAGTTTTTGTTACTTTGAAAAATGAAATTCAGGCAATTGATAAAACGATTTGGTTTCACGCAGCTTCTTTAGGAGAATATGAACAAGGCTTGCCCGTTATTGAAAAAGTCAAACAAAAGTATCCAAATCATAAAATAATAATTACTTTTTTTTCGCCTTCGGGATATGAAGTACGGAAAAATAATACCGTTGCAGATGTTACGGTATATTTGCCTTTGGACACGATTTCTAATGCAAAACAATTTGTGCAAATCGTACATCCAGAAATGGTGTTTTTTATTAAGTACGAATTTTGGCCTAATTATCTTAATGAACTAAAAAATCAAAATATTAACACCTATTTAATCTCCGGAATTTTTAGAGAAAATCAAGCATTTTTTAAGTGGTATGGAGGATTTTATAGAAAGGCATTATACACTTTTGATTACTTTTTTGTTCAGAATGATAGCTCAAAAACACTTTTAAAAAGCATAGGTTTTACCAATGTAAAAGTTTCTGGCGATACCCGTTTTGATCGCGTGGTTGCTATTTTAGAACGCGATAATACGTTAGATTTTATTGAGCAGTTTAGAGATTCCTCGACTTCGCTCGGAAAGACAAAAATGGTTGTAATTGGCAGTTCTTGGCCTAAAGATGAAGAACTACTCGTCAATTATATTAATCAGAGTTCGGATGATGTAAAATTTATCATTGCGCCACATAACATAGATAAAAATCAAATTTTAAATCTCAAAACCCTAATTTCTAAAAAAACGATTTTATTTTCTGAAAAAGATAATGATGATGTATCAAATTATGCTGTTTTCATCATTGACACCATCGGAATTTTAACGAAAATTTATTCCTACGCCGATATTGCCTACGTTGGTGGTGGTTTCGGAAATCCAGGAGTACACAATATTTTAGAACCGGCTACGTTTGGAATTCCAGTGGCGATTGGTCCAAATTATTCGCATTTTTCAGAAGCAACGGCTTTAGTAAATTTAGAAGGTTGTCTGACTATTCAAAATCAAACCCAATTGAATGAGGCGTTTGATCTATTGCTTCAAAACGAAGACGAACGATTAGAAAAAGGACATATTTGCAGCACATTTGTCCAAATGAATAAAGGCGCGACACAAACAATTATGGCGCATATTGGTTAGTTTTGTACTATTAAATCAACCCAGCCCTTTTCAACAAAGCTTCCACTTTCGGTTCCTGACCTCTGAATTTTTTATACAATTCCATAGGTAATTCGGTGCCGCCTTTTGAAAGCACGTTGTCTTTGAATTTGGTAGCGACTTCTTTATTGAAAATCCCTTTTTCTTGGAAATACGCAAAAGCATCGGCATCTAAAACTTCAGCCCATTTATAACTGTAATATCCCGAAGAGTAACCGCCTTGAAAAATATGTGAAAACGACGTACTCATGCAATTTTCGGCTACATCTGGATATAGACTTGTGCCTTCCATTGCTTGTTTTTCAAAGGCTTTTACATCGTCAATAGTTTGTGATTTTCCATGGTAGGTCATGTCTAAAATTCCGAAACTTAATTGACGTAGCGTTGCCATTCCTTCAAGAAAACTCGCACTTTCTTTTATTTTTTCAACATATAGTTGCGGAATAATTGCTCCCGTTTCATAATGTTTGGCAAATAAAGCCAATGCTTCAGGTTCGTAACACCAGTTTTCCATTACTTGACTTGGTAATTCCACAAAATCCCAATACACTGAAGTTCCTGATAAACTTGGATAAGTTGTGTTGGCTAACATGCCATGCAACGCGTGTCCAAATTCGTGAAACAATGTTGTTACTTCATTAAAAGTCAGTAAAGAAGGTTTTGATTCCGATTTCTCGGAACTGACAATTGGAGGAGTGAAATTACAAACAATTGAAATATGTGGTCGTTCGTTGATACCATCTTTTATATATTGTGGTTTAAATGACGTCATCCAAGCGCCGTTTCGTTTTCCTTTTCTTGGAAAAAAATCGGAATAGAAAATGGCTACTAATTCGTGAGATCTTCTACTGCTTGGGGATAATACTTCAAATGTTTGAACATCTTCATGGTATGTATCAATATCAAAAACTTCTTTAAACGTGATTCCAAATAGTTTTTCAGCGATGGTGAAAGCACCATTTAACACATTTTCCAATTTGAAATAGGGTTTCAATACTTCGTCATCCAAATTGAATAATTTTTGTTTCAATTTTTCTGAATAGTAGGCGCCATCCCATTTTTCTAATTGATCAATTCCGTCTAATTCTTTTGCGAATGCAGTTAATTGAGCAAATTCTTTTTCAGCAGCAGGTTTTGCTTTTTCCAATAAATCATTCAAAAACGATTGTACGTTGTTTGGATTTTGCGCCATTCGTTCTTCTAAAACAAAATCAGAATGCGATGCATAGCCCAATAATTGAGCACGTTGATGACGCAATGCAACAATTCGTTTTACGTTTTCTTGATTATCAAATTCGTTATTTTGAAAACCTTTTTTTCCCGCAGCGATGGCGATTTCTTTTCGTAATTCTCGATTGTCTACATAGGTTACAAAAGGAAGGTAACTAGGAAAATCTAAGGTAAAAACCCAGCCAACTAGTCCTTTTGATTTTGCCAAACTTGAAGCCATTTCTTTGGCTCCAGCAGGCAAACCTTTTAAATCGGCTTCATTAGTAATATGTAATTGATAATGATTAGTTTCGGCTAAAACATTTTCACCATAAGTTAATTTTAGTTTGCCCAATTCTGTATCAATTTCACGAAGTTTTAATTTATCTTTTTCATTCAACAAGGCGCCATTTCTTGAAAATCCTTTGAATTTTTTATCGAGTAAAGTCGCTTGTTCGGTGGTTAAATCTAAGGAATCTTTTTGATCATAAACGGACTTGATGCGTTTGAATAAATCTTCATTTAGCGCAATATCATTACTAAATTCGGTTAATAACGGTGAAACTTCTTGTGCAATTTTTTGCATTTCGTCACAGGTTTCCGCAGAATTCAAATTGAAGAAAATTGATGACAAGCGATCTAATGCTGCTCCTGCAAAATCTAACGCTTCAATTGTATTTGAAAAATTAGGAGTATCAGGATTTTGAGCAATAGCATTAATTTCATTTCGTGCAATTTCAATAGTTTTCTCAAAAGCAGGCTGATAATCGGGTAATGAAATTTTACTAAAAGGCGCAGTTTTGTATTTTGAAGAAAAAGGTGCAAAAAAAAGTGTCATAAAATTTGTTTTGTCCGATAAAGTGTTTATATTTGTCGATGAAATGTCGATAAATTCCCTTTTTCCCCAAATTAAGAGATATTGAATTTTATAGAGTAGTTTGAATTATGTAAATAGAAATCCCAAATTAACGTTTGGGATTTTTTATTTTAAGTTTTCAGATGCTTTTAAAACAGTTAGTTTCAATCCTTCTTTGTAGGCTATAATTTTGTCTAAAACGCATTTGTCTTGACTTCCAATGATTTGTGCAGCTAAAATTCCAGCGTTTTTAGCTCCGTTTAGTGCAACAGTTGCTACAGGAACGCCTCCAGGCATTTGAAGTATTGATAAAACAGAGTCCCAGCCATCAATAGAATTGCTCGATTTTACAGGAACACCTATTACAGGAAGTGGCGACATTGAAGCTACCATTCCAGGTAAATGTGCTGCACCTCCAGCTCCAGCAATAATTACTGAAATGCCTCTTTCATGT
>Ga0209443_1000210_pt1 | contig 38389 bp, 20 predicted proteins | sample LauGreBMM110DCMD_2_FD_187571 | JGI IMG/M metagenome (GOLD analysis project Ga0209443, IMG submission 187571) | Freshwater lake microbial communities from Lake Michigan, USA - Su13.BD.MM110.DCMD (SPAdes) (version 2) | ecosystem: Environmental > Aquatic > Freshwater > Lake | place: Lake Michigan... | reverse complement strand
TTATTATTATCATAAATTATTATTATCATAAATTATTATTATCATAAATTATTATTATCATAAATTATTATTATCATAAATTATTATTATCATAAATTATTATTATCATAAATTATTATAATAAAAAAAATATATATTATCATGCATTATTATCATAAATTATTATCATAAATTATTATCATAAATTATTATAATAAAAAAAATATATATTATCATGCATTATCATAAAATATTATCATAAATTATTATCATAAATTATTATAATAAAAAAAATATATATTATCATGCATTATCATAAAATATTAACTTTTACTAAAGGTGTTAATCTTTTATTCATAATCAGTAATAAACTCAATCATTGAGTATTCGTGCTTTACTTTTAAATCGGCCGCATATGTATATTCCATAATATTTTTCATACTTATTTTTTTGAATAAATGTGCCTCTAATAAACAAGAATAAATTCCATCCATTGAAATATTCTTGCAATTGTTAATATTTAATATTTCTAATTGCAAATGCTGACTTAATAACAATAACTGGGAATCATTGATGTTACTATATGCAATATCTAATATTTTAATGGATTGCGGAAATTGTATAAACTCACACATAAACCCCCAACATTCTAATTTGTGTAAATGAATGCCATTCAATGCCAAAAGCAATGAACTATACGTATCATCAGTTGTAAAAGATACATCTAAATCTTGTAAATTTGTTAAATATTGAATAGGTGAAAAATTTACAATATTATTACTATTAATTCGTAAATATTTAATATTAGGTAAAAATTGTAGACCTGCTATATCGGTAATACCTGAACATGGCATTTCTAAATTTAGTAGTGTTGCAGGCAATTTATGCAAGGTTTCATTTGTTATAATATTAGTTGTATATGATACATTTAATTTGGTTAAATTTGGAAATATAAAATTTTCAATATGGTCTAATGCGATACAGTGCATTAGGTTTAATTCAATTAATTGAGCTAATTTTTGAAAATCTTTATTTTTTAATATAGTATTATTTAATATCAATTGAGTTAAATTGGGCAATTTTGAAAATACATCAATTATTCCCTCAATTGGTTCTCCATTTGAAACAAAACAAGAAATTTGTTGCAATGATAAAAATTTTTCTGGGTCAAAAAATGACATATCTTTTGCGCGATCCGCAATATTTATACATAGACTTTGAACCCTTAAAGGCGCGAGAATTTCTGGCCAATTATCTTTATGGATAAATCCATCTATTTTTAATTGGCCTATATTTACTACATCGTGCAGCAAATGTAATTCATCTATTTTTAATTCCATATCTATTGACATATTTTTAATAAAAAGTAAAGCAATTTCACGAAATATAATATGATATTATTTAGTATTTTAATAAATTATTTGGAATAATCAAATATACTAATAAATAATAGCATATTATATTTGAATTATTAAGTATTATAATTATAATTATAACGTATAAATTATGGCAAAATCTATTTCATACTCTGAAATACCAGCTTTTTTAAAAAACGCTGTATTATTTAAGGATTTAGATCCTGACGATAATAGTACATTTGCGCTTCCATTTTATATAGAGAATGACAATATTACATCTTTATATGAGTTATTTGTATATTTTACATTAATTGACTTTTGTTTGTTAGATGAATCATATATATCGGAACATATATATGAATATGTATTTACGCATCGGAGTCAAATAAGACAACATTCAGATGAACTTTTGCGATTAATTATATTAAATTATAAAGAAATAAAATATTTAGTTGAAATTAGTGATTATATTGATGCGGAAAATAGCAAAGATATAGTGCATTTTTGTTTAATCAATAATTATTTTAATTGCTTTAAAATTCTAATTAATAGTACTCTTTATGCATGGGATGAAGATACAATTATTTTAGCAATTAATACGAATAAACTTGAATATTTAAAATATTTATATAATAGCTGTGACCTTTTTGGGTATAATAGTACATTTCCATGGTCATATCATACAATTTATGCCGCCATTGATAGTGGCAATATTGAATGCTTAAAATATATATTTGACAATAATTGCATCAATAAATTAAAAATACCAACAAATGCATTGTGTAATAGAGCATTCATATTTAAACGCTATAATATATTAGACTATTTGCAAGAGCATGGATTTACATGGAATTGCAATTATTTTGTTCAACTTAAAATTTCAGATGAATATGATGAAATGACTCATTCTGCACAAAAGTATAAATGCAAATATAAAAATCTAATTATGCAAAATATAGTAAATGATATAATATTTGGAAGGAATGATTATGGTTTGCAGCCATTAACCTTAAATGAAATAATTTCTAGAATTATTAATAATCAAGAAAAAATTGATATTGCAATAGATAAATTAATAAATAACCTATTAGAGCATAACTTTGAACATTTAATAAATTCAATGAAATGGCTTAGTGAGGAGCTATATTATACAACAGAACCGCTTATTAATGATTAGTAGGCGCTAATTCTCAAAATGGGGGAATATTACACTTTGGCAAACCCAATCAAAAAAATCAGTACTAAATTGATGATTCATTTTTTTCCAATGGGTAGTGTCGCTTGCAGCGGCTTTGCCGACGCCTATGGCAATGGCTTCACTTGAAGTGGCATCACCGACGCCTATGTCAGTGGCATCATATTTCATTCCATATGAAAATCCACATCGTCTATTTATTTCTAATATATATGGCGTCCCTTTATCATCTAACATAATATCGGCACAAATTATTTGAAATCCAGATTTTGATTCCGGATATGGCCGCAAATCAAGTGCTGTAAAATTATTTTCTATAGCGGTCGTACATAATTTTAATTTTTTTAATGCGATTTCAACTAAATGATGCGGTATATCAGTCTCGCTTGGAAATAATAGCCGATCTGTATGGTGCCCTCCACTCATATGAATCTCATCATCAGCGTAATATTCGTCAATTGATAATTTGGCCGCATGATAGGGTTTTTTTGCTGTAAATATTCTATATTGAGAAAATGTAAATGCTTTTTTAATTCCCTTTTCTGGATTCGCATATAATAATATATATGGCCTTAAATGAAATTTTTTTTTATGGGATAACATTGGATTTGTTATATATTCACTAATGGTGCAATTTATTCCAAATTTGTGTTTTGCCGCAATTAATTGTGCATATGTTAATATAATTTTAACACTTTGCTGCTGAAATCCAATATTGGCTTTAACAATATAAGGCGTTTTATGATCTAATAATTTACTTGCAATTGGCATAAAATCTTTTAATAAATAAGATTTTGGCAAAAATTCTTTATTTTTAAAATTTTGTATTAAAGGAACTTTTTCAGTTAATTTTTTAAGATCATCTGAATGTAATAAAAATTTTAGATCGGCTTTTTGGTTAAAGAATTCTTTTGGATATTCTACGGTCTCTCTACCATTTTTAATGATGGGGAATATTTCGCCCCATGATAAATCTACATAGGGTTCAGATATATCCTTTTCTTGAAAATGATGGCGCTGTAATAAATGTTTTAATATGGAATAGTCTAAACCAGAATCGGCTTTTAATGCATAGGTAAGAGTTTTTTTTGTATGTGTGCTTTTAATTGGTGTGCTTTTAATTGATGTGCTTTTAATTAGTGTGCCTCCAATTTTTGTATGTGCATATAATAAATGAATTGATATGATTATTAATAATATAAATAGTAATACAAATATAATAAGTGCACCCATTTGATAGCTCTTATATATATATATATATATTTGATAATAATAATAATTTATTAAAAATACATAAATTGTTAAAAATACACAAATTTATTAAAATTTACAAATGGAGGATTTAATTGCATTTAGGGGTTTATTACAAAATAATAATATTCATGGCGTAAAATTATTTATAAAAAAAAATCCAAATATAGTAAATATGTGTTATAATGGAGTGTCTTCATTATTGGCCGCAATTGTGGCTAATCACATAAGCATTGCAAGAATATTATTAAAAAATGGCGCCAATATAAATTTTCAAACCGAAGATAATCATGAAAGCGCATTATTATTTGAATCAAAAAGAGGAAATATAGAAAATATTCAATTATTATTAGAATGGAAAGCGGATGTAAATTTGCGTAGTTTACTTGGATGCAGCGCATTATATGTGGCAGCCCAATATAATCATATAGCCATTGTGCGTTTATTAATAAAAAATAATGCTGAGCTCAATTTATCAACAAATACTGGACATAGTCCATTACATACTGCAGTTGAAAGAAACCATATAGATATAATATATGAATTAATTGAATATGGCGCAAATATAAATGTATGTAATATTGTCGGTGATAATGTATTGATATTTGCCATCATTGCAAAAAATATAAAATTAATTAGATATTGCATTGAAAATGGTGTTGATATAAATCAATGCAATAATGAAGGGTATAGCCCATTGTATATTGCAGCAAAAAATAATCTTATAGAAGAGACACAATTATTAATTGAAAATGGTGCAGATATAAATCTGCGCGATCATAATGAATATAGCCCATTATATATTATAGTGCAATATAATAATATACAAATGGCACAAAAATTACTTAATAATGGAGCCAATGTAAATATTCGTACCGCTGGATTTTGTCCATTATTTATTGCGGCACAAAAGGGGTATATAGACATGCTAAACATATTAATATTATATGGTGCTGATATTACTATATTGTGTAATAATGGCCATAGTGTATTATATTTTGCAGCAATTCCACCTACATTTAATAATATTGTAGTAATTTCAAAATTAATAGAAAATGGAGCAGTAATTAATAAATCAATATATGAAGACATTGTCGCACATCAAAAAAAATATAATAACTGTAACAACTTGCGTTGTTCAAAAAAAACACGTCATAATACTTGTAGCCAATGCGGCATTGCCATGTATTGCTCGGTGGAATGTCAAGCGGATAGCTGGAAATCTCATAAAAAAGTATGCAAAATTGTAAAAAAATACCTCACCAATAATTAAATCATTTTTTTTGCATATTTGAATATACCTCTATTATATATATTCGTTATATTCATTATATTTGTGATATATTTCATTATATTTATTATAAAAATATGAATTATTTAGCCGAAATGAATGATAGTAATAAGCGCCATTATATAGAAGATAAATGTGGCCTGCTCACTTTATCAGAGGCAAATAAATTGCATTTTAATAATGATATTTCCGAAATTGATGGTGTATTTATTATTCCCAAAAATTATAAAAATGACCCATTTATCTCTCAAGAAGAATATAATAATGCTTTTTTACAAAATTATATGATTATATCAGAGCTATTAATGCCTGGTGTTATTTTATGCGGAGGAGCTGCTTCTGGAGGCCTAGTTGATTTAATGTCAAATCCACCAAATGATTTTGATCTATTTATGTATGGAGATGATTCCATTGAAGAAAAAAATATAAAAATAAACAAAATATTAATGACGTTATACACTAAATATAAAGAATTATATATTCGTCAAGTAAATGGGGTAATTAATATAGAAACATTGAAAAAAAATAAAACAGATAACTCTCTCAAAGTTCAAATTATTTTAAGAGATTATTATTCAATTAGTGAAATTTTACATAGTTTTGATATTTCATGCTGTGCTGTTGCATGGGATGGAACCACCACATATATGACGCAGTTCGCACAATGGTCTAATTTATATAAAATAATTGTAGCGACTCCAAAATATAGAAGTCACACATATGAATTGCGCCTTATGAAATATTTTAACAAAGGGTTTGCATTATTATTGCCACATTTAGAATTGCCACCAATGCATTCTAAATTGATTTTATCAAAAATAGAAATTAATTTTATTTATGTAAATGGGAATATGGCCATCGCTGAAGTAAATATTATATCATTTGATATGTTGAATGTATTAATACCAACGCACGACAGTACTGATTATGATACTATATCATTAGAAAAAATGTATTATTCAATTTGGCTACGTCCTATAGAGGCGCCAATTTTTGATAGGACAAAGTATAATTATGAACTTGAGGAAAATTTTATTTATTTTGAAAGAAAATTCAAATATATTATAACGGGAGAGGGTTTTCTAGAAGGTCGTACCATTCTTACAAAAAAGAATATTTCAAAATATTCTATCTCTATAGAGGTAGAGATTAATAAATTAATCTCATATGAAATGTATATGAATTGGGCTATACAGCAAATTAGAAATTTAATAATACCCAATAATGGAATTACATTAAATGATGGCTTGCTTAAATCATTGCTTGGGGAGCATTATGAACAATTTGCTATAGATAATAATTTAGATGATATAAAAGAGCAATTAAATTGCATAAATGAAATATTAGAAGAAGTAAAAAACACAAGTATATTTATATTGTCAAAATTAAAAGAAAATGCATTACAACTTCTTATGAATATATATAATGCAAAAAAAGATAATTTATATAGCTTTATGATTCCAATTAATAGAGCTATACCATTAACAGGATCATTGCGTCCCTGTGGCCAAACTGATGAGGAATGGTATGGGGGTAATTTTCGAGCAGAAAAAATGCCTCAACAATATTTCACAATACAAGAATTTTTGCATATATATAAAACCGAAATTGAAAAACAAATTTGCTCAATATGTTTACATGAAATTGAGCCATTTGATACAAATATAATTGATTTAAAATGTGGGCATAAATATCACTTTAATCCTAATGGATTATGTGATGGTATTTCTAATTGGTTGAAACCTAAACAAAATAGCCGCGTCCCAACTTGTCCAGATTGTAGAACACAATTTCCAATAAAAGAGCAAAGACTTCAGATTACAAATAAATTATAAAAATGATATATCAATATAATCTAATAAATGCGCAGTATCATATTTTTTTGTTTTTAAATGAGGCTGCAAATATAAATCTAAATCTTCTCTGCTATTAATATAATTATCAACTAATTCATTTATCTCTGCATTATTAGGGGATACCTCACTAGTTGTTACCATATCACGATACTTATTAATATCAGTACCCATAAGATATCTATGTATAACTGGATGGGTTCTATCAAAGGAGTCTTCTTCAATTTTTTCATTACGATATTCATATTCTCCTTCATATCCAGTTGAAATTGCGGCAATAAAAGAATAAAATTTATTAAAATCTATATTTTTAATTAAATCTAAATTTATTTCAATACCTTTATAAAAATTATTCACATAATGAGGGTATAAAATATTATGTACTAAAATATTAGGTAAGTCAATAATCCAGATTTCCTGTTCAAATGGTGAAATAGCAATTTTGTCAACAATTAATTTATTTTTTAATTTAATATCAAATTTATGTAAAAGCACAAATAAAGAATTAATATAAAAATTATAAATTTCGTCATATATATAACTACCATCTTCGTCATAAATACCTAAAGGGTTGAGGTCGCCATAATCATTATATCTATCGATATCTGAATATTCATTGCTATATACACCATCTTTAAAAGAATCTGCCCATTTTCCATTTTTATCAATAATTATATCTCTTCTATATAGAACCGAACCTACTTCATCAAATGAAATCTCACCATCTTTGCCCACAATTTGAATTGGCTTTGATAAATATAATGAAAAACATTGATATAATATTTCTCTAATTTTTTGACCATGCACATTAAATTCCCTCATTTGGTCAGGAATATAAGTCATTGGTTTATTTGAAATTAAATTTGCAATAGTTTCATCTGCAAGCAATTCTGATAATGTATCTGCAGTATCAGATTTAAAATGAAAACTAAATATTAATGGGTAATATTTTTCTCTTTGGCGGATAAATGCCAAATATAATTCTTTATAATCTTGTTTTATGATATGCATTGGGTTAAATTCTCTATGGACAATACTTAATCGCGCAAAATCTCTAGATGGCAAATATTTAACAAAATCTCTAGCAAAGTCAACATTGTCTAAAAAGCAAACTAAATTAAATGTAATGTCCTCCGACATATTATCTTTTTGCTATTAATATATTAATCAAATATATATTAAAAAAAATAAAGTAGTTAATACTACGGCGCTTTAAATGCGGGGCTTAAATGCGGAGATTAAATGCGGAGCTTATTAAATACAGAGCTTAAATACAGAGCTTAAATGCGGGGCTTATTAAATACGGAGCTTAAATGCCGAGCTTAAATGCGGGGCTTAAATGCGGGGCTTAAATGCGGAGCTTAAATGCGCCTTATGCGTTTGGCAAGCGAATCAACTGAATGTTGGTCACGTGAGCTGTTAGCATGAAGAAGCGATTAAATGAAGAATTGAACTCGCGAAGTCTTGAAGATTTATCCAAGTTAAGCCCATTATATGCTTTTACAAACCTAGCATCAACGGCCTCAAGTTCACTCAATTGTTCTTGGCCAGAACGAGATGAATAGTAGTCAATCTCGGATGCGTGCAATGGTGCACCATATGGACCTTTACCCGTATCTAAGCAATAACGAATAGAATCGGCCATAGACATGATAGTACTGTCACTGTTCTGAAATGTCCAATTAAAACAAAGTGTAGGCAGATTATGATTGCGATCAACTCCATTTGCACAGTGCCAATGCTCATCTACAGAACTGGTCAGTTCTTGACAAAATAGACAGCTACGGGGACCACGACCAAAGTAATTTCCAGCTGAAATAGGAGGGTTCGTAGTACCAATTCTCATGATATGAACACGCCTTGTATTATGGAGTAAATCAGACATATGCGCGGCCTCAAAGTGTTCTTGTACAACTGCTCCAGTCGTTTGCTCCTTGGTGGTAAATGCATTATCATCCCACTTTGCCCTAATACCAGTAAACACAAGTGTTCTCATTTTTGAAACAATGGCTAAGTTATATTTACACCAGCCCAATGTTTTATTGATGCCGTTAGCCACCATAGACATAGCTGACTTCATATCGCCTGTGTCAATATCATAAAATGAGAAAATTTCAGATAATGATTTGTCATCATTAACACGCTCAAATATAGCCCTCGTTAAAACAGACCTTGAAAGGGTTGTATTTTCATCTACAACCTTAGCTTGATACTTTAGCAAGCTCAAAATCTTGCAATCAGACCAACCCGTGTATAATCTTAGCGCCTCTAAATTAATACGCCAATTCTGAAAAGGAGAGTCACTACTTGCATATTTTGTTGAGAATTTTGCAACTAACCAAAACACGGCGTTAACCATCTCCTTGGCTTTCCTTTTTGAGGATTCTGTTATATGCCAATTTTTTGGCAAATTTCGAAGAGTTGCTATAATTAACATTGGTAAGTGCGCGCCATGTTGGCAGTTCACTGCAGTTAGGACAGTAGCTTGGTCTGCGCTTCCCTGTTGCAAATCCTTATCATGATAGAGAGTCATAAGAAGATCATCTACTGTAAATGGGAGGGCAGCCTCTGCCCATAGAGTGCCCAAATAAACGTTATCAAAGAAATCAGCTAGGTCTTCAGTTGGAGTAATCATATTTGCATCATATGCAGTCTTCTCTGAGACAGAAAGATTCTTTCGAACTTCAGCCAGTAAAATTCCAGCTAGATGTAAATTTTCACTGTCTTCTCGAGGGCGGTATCCAAATGTGGCAATCAATTCTTTTAATAATTGACGATATGCGTTCGCGTGTGTGCGGTTGTATACACTAGATTTGCACCACATAAAAACGCCTGGCTTTATAATATCTCTGTCGGCAAGATACCACTTCATCTCGCCCGTAAATAAAGCATCCGACTCAGCTCCAGACTCAGGATCGCGATTAATCATTCTTCCCATCATATACAAAGAACTGGGGTCTTCAAAGCGAACCAATGCACTAAATAGCGGCCTGTTATTGATAAAAACTTCATACGTGGCAAAAAGTTCTTCATCGCTTAAGGACTCGAGCAGGTCAATCCATTGTTGGGACATTTTGTCAGATTTAATGGGTTTGATTGGAATTTTGCCAGTTATGATGGCGTCCAAAGAATCCATAGGAATGCATTTTTTGTACAAAGAATTAAAAAGTTCTAATTCAGACATCTCCCGTGATTTAGGGGATTTGCCAGCCCCATTAAAGGTAGAAATCATTTCTTGGCGCAATAACTCAGCTCTTGACATAGGGGCCGCACCTTCTTCAGTTGTGGCGTTCGTGGCGGCGGAGGCTTCAGCTTCGGCAACTGCATCGGCCTCCTCTAATTGGGATTTGTATTCGGCGGCAAATATATTAACCTCTGGCATCAAATTAGTTACCATGTTGGAACCAATAGCAATTGCCGCTGTTAAATGGCGCCCAGTAAGAGTGGTCCAGCCATCGCTATGGCATAAAAGACTCTCTACAGGAGGAATGCCCTCTTTGATGTATTTAATTCTCATCATTACATTGTCTTGGCCAAGAATTGAACACATTATGACAAAAATTGGAATATAGTTAGAGTATTGACTATACGACCCAAGAAAAACGACATTCATGCAGAGGCGGCAATTTGAGCGCCTTAGTGTCAAACAGTTAGTTCTTATCGACCTAGCAAGTTCGGCATCTGGTGTTGCATTATGACAGCCATCTGATATAAAAGAGCAGTTGCTCCAGCTATCTGGAGTTGCATTTGCTGAAATGTTATCAAGAACGGTGCAAAGATTGGTTATCCCATTAGGAGTGTACTCTGGCATGCCTGGTAGCAATTCTCGGACTAGGGTAAATTTTTTAGTTCTTCGGTGGTTTAAATAGAATCTTTTAAAGAAATCGCGAAGTAAGGCTCCATATCTACACATCGAGCCGGAATCATCGCCGATCAGAATAGAGGGGTCCTCTAAAAATTCGCGGGGAATTTCCTTTCCCACAACCAAAGCCTTGTTACTTAATGAATTAGACAAATCTGAGCCTGAGCCCAATGTGGCTGAGCCCAATGTGGCAGAGCCCAATGTGGAGGGTCTCAATGTAGCTGAGCCCAATGTGGCAACAGGCGCTTTTCTAAAATTGAACATTCTTGGAGCGTTTACAGCGGATAATTACGGGTATATCTAATACAGGTATATCTATACAGGTATAGCTATTTTGATATATAAATTTATTTATTCAAATATAATAAAAAAAATATTATTACAAAAAAATCGGCATTTTAAATCTCCAAAATTGTAAAAGAGCGGATTAATTCCGCGGCTCGAGGAATTCTTCTAGGTGGGGGTGAATCCGAGTCTTCTCCAAAAGTTTCACATAATTGATATGTGTTATTAAGATCAAGTGGTTCTCTTAATTCAAGAACCGCATTTCCATTGTGAGGGCTTTCAAAGCGCATTTTTTCATTAGAAATATCTTCTGGAGATCTATCAATTCCGACCCAAGCCGATGCAACTGCCGAATAATTAGCCGCCTCTGATTGTACAGAAATATGCCATGCCCCAGCACTGTAATATAATAGATATTTGCTCATTTTTTATAATACTTATTTATATTCAAATATATTATTTAACCAAATAAGTATTATTTAACCAAATATAAATAAGTATTATTTAACCAAATATAAATAAGTATTATAAAAAATAAGCTAAATGACTGGCAGTAATAGGAGCAGGGGCAAAGGCAATAGCCGCAGAAGCACCCCTTCTAATCTAGTATTTTGTCATAAATGTGCATGCTATTGCACTCATAATGAAGATGCATGTAGAAGTCGTCAAGATAATATCAAAGCATATTATAATTGCCATGATTGCCACAAATCGAGCTCAACCGAGATTGTTGAGGGCACAATATTTGTTCCAAGTATTCCATGTAGTACTTGTAATAATCCAATGTCATATGCCGATAATACTTATTAAAATACATTAAATATAATTAAGATACATTAAATGTAATTAAGATACATTAAATATAATTAAGATACATTTTAGCTAATTTAATTAGTTTTTGTTGTTCGCTTTTAGATTTATTGTCCCAATGATATACATTTCTAGCCGTTGCATATATTTTTTTAAATTTAATATAATGAGTATTAATTAAATTATAATATAGTGCATCCCATATTGTATCCCATTTATATTGGTTCCCATCTTCAAGTGTTATAGTTGAAGTTGTTTTTGAAAATTCACCCCCATTCATTTTTTTAATATATGAACTGCTTGAAAAATATGGCCGGCTCATCATAAAGCCCTCATCTGCATACATAATCATTCCATATATATTTGGAACCATGACCCATTCATAGGAATCAATACTTACGGCACTTATAAACCATTCATATACGGCATCAGGCTCAATCATTGTTAATAAGAAAAATTGACCCATTACCATAAGTCTCTCAATATGATGCAGATAACTATACTGTTGGGCTTTTTTTATGCACTCATCTATAGGGGGGATTCCAGTTGTGGCATCCCAAAATCTCTTTGATATTTTTTTATTATGTTTGAGAAAATTTACCCCAATGATGCGAGGAGATACACGCTCGCAAAATTTAGTTATATGAAATTCATATAAATAGCGCATACTTTGTTTCCATCCAATAAGTTGTCTTATATATCCCTCTAATGAATTTATAGGAATACTATGTTTATCAAGTAGCACATCTAAAATATCTTGATCAGTAAGTAGTCCAATATTTAGCAATGGTGATAATACGGAATGATATCCAAATTTTATTTTAGAATGAAAGGCATCTTCATATTTTCCAAAATTTGCCAATCGGATTTTTATAAAATCATTTAGCCATTTTTTGGCGCCAATATGGTCTATTGGGAATATAAAATTATCCATGGCGCCCCAATTACTCGCAAAATTTGCATTTACATATTTTTTTGCTTCTATTATATATTTAGTATTTATATTACGAGGATTAAAGATATCTTTTTGTGTTTTTGAATAGGCCAATCGATTTTCATGATCATATGATAATGCATATGTTTTAGAAGAGTCTTTGGGTAAAGCATTTTTTAAAGGGTCTTTAGCCGCGGGGTCTTTGGGTAAAGCTTTTTTTAAAGATGCCGCGCCCGCCTTTTTTAAAGTGCTAATGGGCGTTAATATTTGTAATCGATTTCGTTGCCATTTATAAAAAGAAGAATCATGTGTGAATTTTTTATCTTTGTGCTCGTTATAATATTGTTCTAAATCTTTATGGGTTGTTATAAATTCAGGCGTTTCTAACATAGTTACATTTTTTGCAGAGGAGATTATTTTTTTATTTAAATTATAATCAATTGTGTTAAAAAAATATATTTCATTGTTTTTTAAATCTGACATATAATTATCCTTGAATTCATAGTATTTAATAGATGTATATTTTTTTATATAATCATAATAAGACTTCATTGAAGCGCGATGAAAGGCAAGTTTTAATTTATGAAATTTATATTTTGTAAAATAAGTTGGTTCTTCAATAATATATATTTGATCATATTTTGGTAAATGCTTATATTCAAAAAGCTGAGTTGGAAATATTAAAAAGATAATCATCATATATGTTATACTAAATATCATATTTGAATATTAAATATATTTATAAAAAATAGAGATAATGCAGGAGACAAAAGAAAAAGTGTTTAGAGTAATTCGCACTAGTGATGATTTTCCTAGATTAGATAAAACTGAAGAATTCACAGGATATGATGCTGTAAGAAAAATAAACGAATTTCGTCGTCATTATAGTGAAATGCAATCGGCCAATGCCGCAAATGGCGCCTCAGATGCCGCAAATGATGCTTCAGATGTCGATAGCGATATTTTAACAACTGGGTATCCAGCATTTATGTCTCGCAATCAATTCCTAGAAATTTATGCTAGTGACATTGTAGGATACTACTGTGGCGATGCTCGGCCGACTACTGACTGCCATAGACAAACTACTGGGATTCGTAGACCTAATTGCATATGGCCCGAAAACATGTGCCCAGGATACTGTGGTGGAAAATGCTGTGCAATGTCATCTCTAATGGTTAGGACTGTTTAATAATGCAGAAAATATTAATTAAGACCAAATACAAATTAAAAAAAAATAATTTAATTAGTTTAATTTTTTTAAAATATAAAATAGTAGTATTTATTCGGCTTCTTTTGTTTCGGGTACCATATCACTTCCATATTTTTTTAATATTTCATCAGCGCTAAGATTTTGTAATTCTTCTGGCGATGGTACTGCCTGCATTAATTCATTTAAGCTTTTCATCGCTTCTGATAATTTATCATTTGTTTTAGGGGCAATATTATTTTTACTAGTTGAAATATATGGGCTATCAGTTGGATAATTAATCTCATCTTTTATTTTTTTTTGTGATGCCTGTCTATAAAAATTACGAATATTATGAAAACACAAATAACAATGATTTGCAATAAATGACATTAATGTGCGTTCAAATGCAGCCGCATTATTAGTATCCAAATTAGCAGATATTACAGTATAAAAATCATCAGATAAGATCTGGCAATTTTTGCAAAATTTAACCTCTTCAGAGTCTCGTATTCTTTTATCTCGTATTCTCTTATATAAATCTTGCTCTTCGGCTTCGGCGGCTTCAGCATCTGTGGCATCAGCGGCTTCATCAGCGACATCGGCGGCTTCAGCATTGGCGGCATCAGCGGCTTCAGCATCGGCGGCATCAGCATCGCCTATTACTTTGGCATTAGGAACAATTGACGGAATAATTGCATCAATAATACTTATTTTTTGCGTTTCATTAATTAATTGTTCAATTGGACCATTTGGAATATTCGCATTAGATAAATTTAATTTTTGAATAAAAATATTATATGAATCATCTAATAATTTTTTATCTTTAATTGAATGAATTGCATCTAAACGTTCTTTTGCAGATTTTGCAAGACCTACTGGCTGTTTCCAATAATCAATGCAATCCATATAGGCAATGCCCATTTGCATTAACACTGAATGTACTTTAACAGCGTCCATTCTATTATTTGACACATATGCAACCGCATCTATATCTTTATATAAAACAACCCATACCGTTAATAAATCTTCTGATTTTGATGTCTTAAAGCATTGAATCATAAAAGTAACTAAATGATATGCGCTTGTGATTTCTTCTATATCTGAAATAGAATAATAAGACCCAACATACCCTACATTATCAGATAATACATATAAAAATGGAGGGTATTTATCCTCGCTTGGTTCAGTAGAATTTGCATTAAGCGGCGTTTCTTGTACGGTCTGATGTTGTTGAGTTGTTTCTAATATTGTTGTTTGGGTTGTAATGGTTTGAGTTGTAATTGTCTTGATGGTTTCATTTGTGTCAAATTGCTGAATATTATCCTCCATTTTTGTAAACTTTGTATACTTTGTATACTTTTATATACTTTTATATTTTAATATAGTGTATAAAAGTTAAAAATATGTCTAAAATCACTTAAATGCATAAATATATAGGTAAAAACATAATTGAAATGATATATAGTATATTATATTACTATAATAGTATATTATATTACTATAATATAAATGATGGAAGATATCCTTGATGATCAATTTGGTGGCCAAATTGATGATCAACTTGATGACCAATTTGATGATATAGAAACTGAATATATTCCAGATGATAGTTTAGGTGTAAAATCATCATTAAATAATAAAATTTATTATAATGGTGAAGAGCACTTAAATAGCCTTTGTTTAAATGATATCATCCCAAATAGAGATTCTTTTATAGATAATAATATTAAAATAAAAAATGAAAATAATGATTTATATTTTATGCCTAATGATGTAATAGATAAAATGTCTAAGGATGGAAAATATATAATAGTCATATATGGATATTTATTAAATGGCATGAAGGCAGAATTAACAATTCATGACATTAGGCCATATTTTGATGTTGCAATCCCAACTGGGATGATAAATTCATCATTTCATTCGATATTATTAAATATGATAATGGCTGAAGCATCTGATTCATACATAGAAGATATTATGGCATATCCAATTCGGGGCTTTAATGCAACGCCCATTGCATTTAAACGCGTATTTAATAAAAATTTACAAACGCGAAAAAAAGCATTGGCGGTTGTATTGGCTGCCGGCTGGGATACTGCCTCAGATGATCGAAATAATTACCATAGAAAAGTATCTAGGGAAAATAATTTATTATTAAGTGATTGGATGGTAATTAATAGTTATTCTGAAAATATTTATTCGGCGGCATCATCATCTTATATTCCTCCAAAAATATGTAAAATAAATGCAATGCTTAAAAATATCAAAACAATTTCTAATGAAACAAAGCAAACTAATACTATATTTATAAAAGATAAAGCTATTGCTATGACATGGGATATTGAGACATATAGCGAACGCAATATGGGAGATTTGCCCACGGCTGAATACGATGAAGATAATGCCTTTATGATTTGTATGACTTTTCATTGGAAAGATGAAATTGCGCCTCTATATCAAATTTGTATAACAAATTGTGAAACTGAATCCGATGACCGATGGCTTACAATTATATGCAAGGGCGATGGTTCAAAATCAGATCTTATAAAAGCATTTGCCTTGTGTTTTGAGATGTTTAGGCCTGATCTAATATATGGATTTAATGATAGCGATTATGATTGGCCATTTATTATAGAAAAGGCAAAAAGATTTGGAATATTGGAATGGATATGGAATAAAATGTCAATTACATCATATAATGTAAATTATGGAAATATAATGAGTTTTTATAATATGAATAAACAACAGGTTAAAATAACAGGCGCCGATACTACTGTATATTGTAGTTATTTAAAAATAATTGGCTGTATTACAATAGATGCTAGAGTATGTTTGCGAAAATTATATCCAAAGGCAGAAAAAACTTCATTAAAATACTTTTTAGAGATATGCAATTTAGGTGGCAAAGCAGATATGCCCATTAAAAAAATGTGGAATTTTTATAAACGAGCGGCGGGGCTCTCAACTGCGGGGCTCTCAACTGAGGCGCTCTCAACTGCGGAGATCACAACTGCGGAGCTCACAACTGCAACCTCCACCAAAAACGAAGTATTGCCCGCAGAAGGAATGCGCCATATCGCACACTATTGCGTTATTGATGCATTTAGGTGTCAAGAACTTATGGTAAAGCGAAATGTTATTAATGATTATCGAGAATTAACTTCATTAGCGTATATGACATTATATGATGCGCATTATTATGCAAATGGAAAGCGCGTCTGTAATCTATTAGGAGCATACGCCACTAAAAAGAATATATTAATTAGTATGATCCCAAAACAGCAATTTGAGTCCGGAAAATATCCGGGTGCATTTGTTTTTCCCCCTGAAAAAGGATTGACGCCCAATCCCAATCATTTATTAAACATTGAAAATATTGCAAAGAAAATAAGAGATGCAAAGTATACAATAGAAAGGAATAAAAAGAGAAGCAAGGATGAATATGAATGCATAATAAAACATTTTGATAAATTGCCTATATCCCATGAATATAGTGAACATAGTGAATATAATGAACAAGAGCTATTAGAGGAGATAACACAATTAAAATTAGATTTAATAAAAGCATATTTAGCATTTCAGAAAGATCGCCCAGTTACTGGATTAGATTTTTCTTCATTATATCCATCCATTATTATGACGGATAATTTATCTCCTGAAAAAATAATATTAAGCGAGTCTACGGCAAATGCATTTAAGGCGCTTGGTTATGATATTCATAATATTGAATTTATATATAATGGTCGAGCTATAAAAGGTTATTCTATTAAACATAATAATGATGAAACTATGCTTGGGTTATATCCAACAGTATTAATTGATTTATTTAATAAAAGAGCCGCAGAGAAAAAGAACTTGACAAAATACAAATCTCAAATCGAAATTATGGATAGCGTATTTGGTGAGGCAAAAAAAATAAGCGATACACATGATAACATGTATGACTATAAAGTATTTATTAAAGATTCTATATATGGGATGAAAAATGATACTATAACCGAAATGGCAACATTATCTAATATGTCCGTTGATAATATTATTATATCTCCGGGGGCTACACTGGAAGAAGAACAAGATGATATAAAACGAAAAATTAAAAATGAAAAAGAAAAATTATCAATATTGGAATCATTATTAGAAATTGGGGGCTCCAATGGAGGCGCTTCCGATGGCGCCACTTCCAATGAGAATATAGCGCGACCTCTATGCAATGAGAATGGCAATGACAATTATACAGCAAATGCAGCCGCCGATGATAAATTTATTCAAAATATATTTAATCATTATAAAGATGTGGTATTTAAATATGATAGTTCTAATGCAAAGCAAAATGCAATTAAAGTATATATGAATAGTTTTTATGGCGAAGCTGGTAATCCTTTATCGCCATTCTTTTTATTAGAGCTAGCTGGAGGTGTAACTTCTTCTGGTCAATATAATATTAAATTGGTTGCTAAATTTGTAACTGAAGAAAAGGGGTTTTTTATCAAATATGGTGATACAGATTCATTATATCTAGTCCCCCCAGCAAAATACTTTACTGAGTGCGACCAAGATTTTGTGGATGGAAAATTAAATAGAGAAGAATATTGGTCTGCCATGGTTAGAATTACTATGAGGGTTATGAACTCATTAAAAAATGATGTCAATGACCACTTATATAATGATAATGGTTCTCGATATTTAAAAATGGCCTATGAAGAGGTATTATATCCCGTTGTATTTACAGGAAAGAAAAAATATTATGGTATCGCGCATGAGAATGAAGTTAATTTTAGACCAAAAAAGTTATTTATTCGTGGCATTGATATTATTAAGCAGGGCCAGTCTGGGCTTGCTAAAATAATTGGAAACCGAATCATGTGGGAAAGCATGGCCATTTCAAATACAAAGACAGTTCATGATATTGTAAAGCATATTATTACCGATGCCGTAATAAATAAAAGCCAATGGAACTTTGATGATTTTATTAAGAGCGCCGCATGGAGGCCAAATAAAAAAAATATATCGGTTCATTTATTTATGAATAGAATGAGAATATATTTTGATATTGAAAATAAAGAAAATAAAAAACGAATGAGCATGGGAAAAGAGAGCAGGCCATTATTATATGAATTGCCAGAAGCGGGTGACAGATTTAATTATGTTTTAGTTCAAAAAAATGCAATTGAAGACTTATTTGATACTAGGGGCTGTAAAAAAGTTATTAAAGTTGGAGATAAGATGGAATTTATTGGCGTTGCAAAAACAAAACAATTGCCAATTGATATTGCATTCTATATTAAAAACTATGTAATTGGTATATGCGCTCGCTTCATTAATTATGATGAGCAATTTTATCCAAGTCCAGACATAATTGCCTCTAAGGAATTAGATGAAAAAAAAATAGATAAATATACGCAAGATGCCGCTAAGAAATATCTAGAGCATTTTATAAAATCATTGGAAAATATTAATCCAAATGAATTGCGCCAGATGGGCAATATGTATAAAAAAATATATTCATATGTTGTCAAAAAATCAAAAGAAGAACTACCTACTATTATATCAAGTCTATTTCACAATAAGATCATTAATTATGAAATGATGCTCAATAAAGACTCATTATATAATACCGTAAATAATAATATTATTGCAAATATAGAAAAAAAATATATGCCAAATATAAAAAACTTTTGTAGCGCGTATCTTCAAAAAATAAATATTATATATCAAAGCGGCAATAATGGAGAAATGCCATCTCAGGACAATATTAATGGTGAGCTGTTATATAGCTATTATAATACGCATCAAATAATTAAGCCAAATGAAATAATAACAAATTTCTCCGAGGCAATTAATAATATTCATATTATTGCAATTAAATATGAAAATATTATTATGCAAAATGTAAATAAGGAAAGGAAAAAAATAGGCGACTCTGCCGATACTGCCGACTCTGCCACAGGCGACTCCGCCACTGCCGACTCTGCCACAGGCGACTCTGCCGATACTGCAACTGCCGATACTGCAACCGCCGAAACTGATGACTTGCAATTTATGGACGTAATTGATGAGAGCGAAAAACAGATTTTATTGCAATTTAAAATTAATATATTAAAACTCATTGGCATTCATATGAATAATATTAGAATAAAGGCATTATTTGATTATATAAATGATTTAAAAAAAATAGTTACAAAGTCAGATATGAGACCCACTATACTCGAAAGGAAAACAAATATAAAAAATGCAATTAATTCTTATTTTCCTATAGAAAAATAAATTGCCGATGTGGCGTTTCTTTCTATGCATAACGCAATTGAGGAAATATTTTTTTATCAATTTTCATCTCTTCAGCAAGATGCTTGGGGAATATTTCTGGAAAATTTCCATCAATAATGGAAATGCCTTTTTTATGATAAAATTTAATCCACATTTGTGTATAGTCACTTCCGTAATGATTACGGTGGATACCCCATTTGCCCCCCCAATGGACGAAAAGGGTGTGTGGTGCTCATATACCTAATGGCACGCATTTTTGCTCTCCTTATTCTTCGTTTCATATTTTTATCTGATATAATTTCCATTATATGAGATAATTTAGACTCAGTTTACCTATAAATTAGTTATTATCAAATATATAAAGCCTAAAAATAAATAATAATAATATAAATTATTTTATTTCATTAATTATATAATATATCTTTTTTTAATAATATACCTTTAAAAAAAATTTTATTTTTAATATAATATCACATAAAAAATCAAAATGTTAACCTGTATTTTAATTATAATTATTATTATAATTGTTATTTTAATTGCGGCGGCGCTTTATTATAATTACTCTCAACAAAATTATGTGTATTATAATGGCGTCAAATATTACACTGGTAAAAATGGATTTTTTAATTTATTTAATAAAAATAAAAATAAAAATAAAAATAAAAAAAATGGATTTTCTCATTCAGATAGCGGCATTATAAATAATATGTGGGATATACCACCGGCATTACAGTCTCAAAATTATTGGAAGCGCGCGGCCATGAATCAAAACATTGATATGTTACAGGGCCCAAATACAGACCCGGCCATGTTTAAATATATATATCCCGAAAATGGTGGCAATAATATAGATATGGGAACTAAACAATGTTCGGGATTTGGAGAGGATACAAAATGCACCGATTTTTATAATTATATGTCTAAAAATAATGCTAGCGCCGGAAACAATGTATTAAATGCAAAAATTAGTTCTGCTGAACAAGAAATGTGGATGGCAAATAGAAATGACCCCTCCGTTAAAATGGATAATAATTTGGGAAGCTCATTAAATGCCGCAAATACAAACTTAAATGCAGATTACAATTCATATATTAATAGTTTAGTTATCGACGATAGAACGCTAGACAACCACTTAAAATGGGCAAATGAAATGTTGCCATGGTCTGGGACCGCGAGGACTGTAGATAATATGGATGAGGCATTGTCTAATAGTGGTATTAATTGGCTAGGATTGCGGCGCCCTCAACCAGTTGCACAGAGCAACGAATCCTTATTTGTTACCGAATTGGGTCCTAAAGAATTTATCAATAATCCAAAGTTTAATTTTAAAGCATAAATTTATTAGCAATTTAAAAAAAATAATTAGTATACTTAGATCAAATGATATTTAGATCAAATGATATATAACCATATATGTATATGGCGTACTTTGAAACGCGCTCGGAGATACGCTTAAATCATTTAATTCATATACTCTATCTTTTCTTAAACCTCGCGCCCAATAATGACCGCCGCCCAAAGAGCCGCTATGCTCAATTTGGCCAATAATATTAAATCGAATTTTATCATTTATAGATGAATCAAATTCTAAATATGGGGGTATATAACGAACTCTACGGTTTTGCTGATAATATATATTAAATGAGCAAAATACAATTTCCGGAATTCTTCTTAAATTATAAATTCTATAAATATTAGAATCGCTATTACAATTGGGGCACATATATCCTTCTACCGGAGATATATGTGTCTTAATAAACTTGGAAAATACCAAGGGTGAATTTAATTCTTCTCTTTTTATATTTAGAGAGGTCATTATATAATTAATTGTATCTGGAGATTCCAGATGATGCATATCAAAAATGACGCCATAATCTATTTTTTTTGATAAATTTTTATGACATTGCAGGCAACATGTATTCCATTCGCACTTATGTAAAAATAATTTTGTGATCGGGCTCTTAATAGATGATATAATTGATGAAAACTCAGTAGACTCAGAGTCGGGCGCATAATCAATTGGCTCCATCATATCTAATAATAATATAAATACCTCATGCGCACTTTCTTGCCCTCTTCCAAATGTATTATGCCCGGGGCGTCTTTCATTTAAAGCGACCATAAGCGCTTCTAATATAATTCGCGTTTGTGATGCCAATTGAGATGGGGTGCCTTCTTGCCGATCAGTATATAATTTGACAAAGTTATACATTGCCTGACCAGTTACGGTTTTAGACATATAGTCCTCATTTTTTAAAACCATTGAGGTAAATGCGGTGCAGCCGCTTAACGTTTGTAAAAAACTATTAAAATAACATATTACGCCATTATTAATTAATCCAAATGGGTGCGGGGATAATTTCGCATCATATTTTTCCATTTTAATACATTAATATTTATATAAAAGTATGTATGTTTATATAAAAGTATTTTTATACAAAGGTTATACAAAATATGCTGAATTGTATGCCATCCATTCATATGGGTGTTCCATTTTATCATTAGTAATATCATTCATGCTTGTTGGGGGCAGTATTGAAAATATAGGAAACATTAATTCTCCATTTGGGTCTTGCCAGATATTCTCATCCAAGTCAGGGTTTGACCTACGCGATTTATATTCATTTGGGAATAGCATTGAAAAATTTCCTATTTTTTTAAAACCATATTTATTTAATATAGATTCAGTTTCTATTGGATTATATCTTTGATATATATGAATGCATTCATGCGTTAATGTATTTAATTGCTCTTTTTCATCTTTTAAAAAAAAAGTATATGGAATCAAAATTATATTTTCTCTAGTATGAGGAAATCCATTTTCATATATATTTCCAATTTTTATAAAATTTATGCCAAGTGAATTTATTCCAAGTGCAGATAACTTTACTTTATTCATAAGATATAATAATTTATTTTTTTCTATAGTGGTAAACTCTAGCATATCATTTGCGCTCAGTATTTTATATTTTTCATTTGATGCATTTAATCTTGCAATTAAATCATAATTTGACATATTTTTTATATAATGATCTTTATCCTCTAAAATAAATGCATGCGCTTGTTTATGGTCATAAAAATTAATATTATGTTGTCCATTGATAAAATTTGATTTGTTAGTATTTGACTTGCAAATTATACAAAAAAAATATATTAGTGATAATATCACTATTACCATTAATACTAATATTAAAATTAGTATTTTCATTTTTTGCTTATATATATATATATTTTATAAATTTATTATTTATTACCAGCATCGCTGTCAACAACGGCGGTATCGCTGTCAACAACGGCGGCATCGTTGTCAACGACGGCGGCATCTTTGGCAACGACGGCGGCATCTTTGGCAACAACCCCAGTCTCATCGTTGGTAACAACGCCAGCCGCAGCATCTGACTGAATGCCAAACGCATCAAATACACTATTTAAGTCCGCCTGCAAATCATCAATATCTAAACTGGCATCATCATCAATATCATCACATGAGGCAGCATCATTAATAGCCGCCGCATTCATAGCCATCATCATAGATGATGGTATTCTAACGGCTACCGTTTTCTTTTTTTCTACGGGATCAGAATTTGCAACCATAAACTCTTCAGTTATTAATGATACGCTAAATCCCTTTGGATGAGAACTGCATTTTAAATAAAATTTACCGCTAATAACGCTCTTAGGCGTAATAATGGAATCAATATTATTGGCAGTAATAAAATTGTCGCCATTTGAATCAAATGTATTATATAATATAGGATTATCTAATCTATTTTGTTTAAATGATTCATTAAAATTAGAAATTTTTACAACTTCTTTATCGAAAAACCCATCAGATTGATGAGGAATCTTTGCTGTAAAATAACGCATTGCGAGTGGCTTTTCTTCATCGCCAATTGTATTATTGCTAACACATTTAGTTAAATCTTTAACCGCCACAACTAAAATGCCATCTAATAAAACATCAACACCTTCTTTTTTATATGATTTTATCAATCGACTTCTTTCTTTATCATCAATAATTATTTGGGCAAGCGCATGAATAGTTGGATATTCTTGATTATATAATTCTAGCACCTCCTTTGCAGAAATTGACGCATTTTCTTTTTTCTTTTCCAATACAAAATCTAAAAAGATAATTCCATTTTGAATAGAAAAATTCCATTCATGCTCAATAACTCCGGTCATTATATATAATACCTCAAATAATAATGAAGTGGCCGAATCTTTCTCAATTATTCTAGTATTTTCATATTCAGTGCCCTCGGGCGCATCGGGAATACTTTTTGCGCCTCCACGAATAAATTCGCTAAAGGATAATGAAATTGCTTTATATAATGGCCTAGGCTTAAAATCTTTTAGGCCTCTAAATTTTTCACATCCGGCAACATTATCTGCAGTTGGTTTAAGGCCACTGCGGCATAATTCATCAGATGTATTAAAATATAATTGCAAGCTCTTATTATGGTCGGTAATAACCCAATTAAAAAAGGCGCCATTAGCTGTAACGCTGCAATTTTTTCTTTGATATTTGGTTTCTCCTTTTATTGCAGGAATCAATGAAGGGATTTTAAATGATGGATTAAACACTTTTTTGCAATCCGACACAAAAGTGGGGTCTTCAAATGCCCGGGGATTTGCTCTGGCGTATATAATTTGAGGCTCAAATAAATTATGAATATATTCAATATTATTTTCCTCAGTGTATATTTTAACATATTTGCTTGATTTAGTAGATGTTGACATTTTTAAGAATTGCTCGATTCAATATACTATTATAGTAGATATATATTTAATTAAGAATATGATATTCAAATATGGTTTTGGCTAAAATGTGGCAAAAAAATAATTTAAAATCGGATATGGAGGCATTTTATATCTTATAGCGGCGGCAACTATTCCTGATTACAGTTGGTAATATACCGGATTCGGCAACATTGGTTAATAACACCTAATTTGTCCATAGTATCGCCCATAAATACATTTTCGGCACTATCTAGTTCAATCTCAGAATTTGATGTAATTGTTGCTAAGGTTGCTTTATTATTCTCCAAATATCGGTCCCTTCGGACTTTGCAGAAATATCTAAATTTCCAATGGCCAAATTGAGAGCCGCAGCCATAACAACATGGCGGGGCAGAATTTGGCATTTATATATTTATATTTATAAACTATATATTTATACTTATATTTATTTATATTATATTTTCAAATTTAAATAACCCTTTTGAAAAAAGGCTTTACCTTCGCTTGCAGCGGGCCAAAAGGTGACTGCAAGTAAGCCTTTTGAAAAAAGGCTTTACCTTCGCTTGCAGCGGGCCAAAAGGTGACTGAAAATGACAGATGCGATTTTATTTTTGCCTATTTGTTGGCTCCCTATATGAAATGCCAATTTTGCGAATTAAGTCTTTTTCGCTTTTTATATTTGGATATAATAATTTTTTATTTTTCCATAAGCCATATTGATTTAATAGTAATCCTTTTTTTTTGACATATGCGCGCGTTCTAATATTATATTGTTTACTTCCTGTATAATGAAATAACATATAGGGCAATTCTTTTTTTGTGCATATAAATACATCAATTAAATAATTTGTTTTATTTAATGTAAAAATATATTTTTGATGTCGAGATTGGCCTTCCACTAATGTTAAATTATTGCAGTTAAAATCTGGTAGTGGCGCGGCCGCAATCAATAAAATATCTATATCAGAATGCGTCTTTTCTTCTCGGCGAATACTTCCAACTGGAATTATTTTGATTTTTTTAAAAACTAATTTTAACGATTTAATTACTTTTAAGGCTTCGGCGTTCTTTATACATTTTTTTGGGCTATATTTTATTTGAATAATTGATGTATTTGGCAATTTTGGCAATTTTTTTGAATTAATATGCCGCAACAAATCTTGGCGAGTTCGATATCCCATATCATATAATTCCCCACATAAATGACTTTTAGATGACTCTTTGAGAGAGCTATCCCTTTTGCCATACATATATTTATATAATATACCCTTTTTTCCCATTTTTTATGCTATATATATTTGATTATATTATAATGTATAAAAAAATGAGTGACGTCTTGGAAATAAACGAAGCAACTGAAAAAATTGAGGCTGTATTGGTCTCCGCTCAAATAATATTAACAAAATTGAGGCTTAGTAATGATTGTCATAGAATTATGGACAATGTCAAGTATGCTATTAAAGGATTATATCCACTGGCGTTTTTCGATAGCATATTGAGAATGAAATTGTTTTTAATCTCTGATGCCGAAAATAACAAAGGTGTCTTAAATGAAATCAACGCATACCGTTTAAGAACATTTAGAATTTTTTCTCAAGGAATAAGCAAGCCATTTGAAACCCACAAATATTTTGGACATTCTGTACTTGCTTGGTGGTGCGCGCCAACTGACACATGGTATGTAATTGACGCATTATTAATACCAATTGCTGAAATTGGTTTTGGAATTCCATTAGAGAAGTATATTTATCTCATTGTTCACCATAATGAGCCTGAGCCCGTATTGGTAGTCCCAGTCATTACTGGGTATGGGTTAGGTCAGACTTGTATTGATAGTATTCAAATGACAGATAATAATGTAGGCAATATGGTAGACAGCCAAACAGGGGCTCTATTTCCAAAAGTTGCGGATGCATGCAAGGCAGATTTTATGGTATAAGAAATTAAAATTTTGCAAAAAAATTAGAATATATATCTATATAATTTTTTAAGTGTTATTTTTTTTAAATGTTATTTTTTTTAAATGTTATTTTTTTTTAAATGTTATTTTTTTTAAATGTTATTTTTAAAGTGCATCATCTTCATCAATAAGATCATAATATGTGCTCTTTTCATCGCTATTGCTATAATTTTCAATACTATCATTAAAAGATTTAGCATCTCTATATGTAGAATTAAATGATTCATTTGGGTCCATCATACCATATTCAGTAACACTTGGAGAAATGGCAAAATGAGAACTCTTAAGGATGCTGCGGTTTTGTGTAAATTCTCTATTAATTTGAAGACGAATAATGCGTAAAATATTAGAAATAAAGAATAAATTGCGAATTACATTTGTATTAAAACGAAGAAATCCAATGTTTTGTAATGTATTTCTTAAATTTTCAACATTTTCTTGGGCATAGTCAAATCGAACAAGGGGATTTGATTTATTATTATTTGTAATATAGTCATTAGGTTCAAATTTTCCTCGATATTGATATTCTTTTAAATATGACATAACAAGAATTGAATTTGGATTATACCCATGTGCCGAATACTGTTGATTAAATTTTATTGCACGAGTAATTAAATTAGGAGGATTATTTGTAAAAAATCTTTGTATGCTTAAATATACATAATTTGAACACATTTTCTGAATATTTAGATCCGTAAGGGCTAATGCTGTACAATCAACATTATCAATATCATTAAATGCAGTAGTTAATCCAGCAACAACTCCGCCATTGGCATCAGTACATAATCGTCGACCAACGCCACCAGCGCCATTTATATTAACGCCAAAGAAATTTACGTTTCCAAAACCAAGCGCTTGTAAAAATGCAATTTCACATATATGTTCTAAAATTATATTAATCCTATTTTGATATCCAGGAATACTTTTTCCAAATTGTATATTCTCATACATTAAATATTTATAAATACGATTAGTTTTTACTATAGACATAAATTTATTATAAAATGGTGTACGTTTCAAAAGTTTTCGATATTCAGATAACATTTCATTCAATCTAGCTACTAATGCATTACTATAAAGCCTTTCCAATACGGTAGCTATGGTTCCATTAGCCGCTGTTCTAGGGTTCGCTAAATCAGTTCCAGCTCGCATATAAATTGGATGATATGCATTTACACGCGCCCCCCAATTAGCTTCAGCATCATCATCAGTTGCAGCTAATGCAATAAATCTAAATATATCTATATATGGGGCATAATTTGGGTTTGCTCTTACAACTGCCTCAATTGCTGCATCATCAGCTAAATATTCAGCATATATATTACCGGCCCCTCTCCCATTACCAGCAATTGCAGCCACATATGCACCATAACCAGCATGCACAGTATTTGACTCTATATCTGCGCCTGCGCGCGCAAAAGACCCTACATCGAATGATAATTTATTAATATTAATTCCACCAACAGGTGTATTATCAAGTCGAAAATTGTTTTGCCCATCATTTATTAAAGTTTCATTAACTTCAGAACCACTTTTTGGCGCAGGTCCTTTAACCATAGGTCTTGTATTTTCATAATAAATATTATTTAGCAAACACTTATTAAATAATTGGTCAGATAAGAATTTTGGGCGCCCCATTCCTAAAGACCCATCTCCAATAAATATATTAAATAGAGGCTGTTCATAATTATTTCCAAGTGTAAATGCTAATTTATTAACGCGCGCAAATGGGTCGCGCAATAATCGCAAAAATTCAAGAATTGTTTGTTTTAGAGGATGTTTTGACTCATTTATGTCTTCAGTTGCACCAACATTACGCATTAACATTCCATACATAGATGCCGCCATTGTTTCAAATGTATATTGATAATTATAAATATTTGCTAATGGTATATCTTGCATAAGTGCATGAACATTAATAGGATTGATGCTAGAATCAATAATTACTCTAATTCTCTCATCTTTTCTTGAAATTCCTTGAGATTGCTTTTCATTAATGTAAAATGCCTGAAGAATTTTATTAACAGAATTTTCTTGAAATGAATCTTCTAAAAGTTGCAATATCAATTCTTTTTTTCTATTTCCATCATTTAATGCATATACAGTATTTCTTTTATTAAGATCATTTTCATTATAATGCAATACTTTATCTATTGATAGTGCAACAAATTGGGTATTTCCTGTATAATTCCAAATAGTATTATTAATCATACCTAATGTTGACTGAACGGGCGTAGGAGCACTAACTCCATTAGAATTATATGCAATAATTCTCTTATATCCATGACTATTAACGATAAAGCGCAGCCCAGTAATCATTCGATTAATAAATTGTAAATAACGAGATTCTTCAATTGGGCGATCGCTTGCCGAAGAATTATGTCTGGTTAATATTGTTTTTACTCCAGGAATTTCTTCATAGGTTAGTGCTAAATTGCGCGATAATACTTGGCGTGTTCCATATAGCATTTTAAAATTAGAAGTACCCAAATTATGACCAGAGAATAATATATGAGATGGTCCCATATCTTGAGATTGTGTAAGCGAAGAATTGTTATTCATAAACCAGAGTGAAAGTGATAATGGCATAAATTGATCCGCATTATTTCTAACTTGATAATTTTCAATAGAGCCATCATATGTTTCAAAGTATACAGGGGTATCTCCTAATTCTTTTAATACTTCATCGCAGCAATCTGATATATTATATGCATTGGCAATAATAGAATCTAATATGGCTAAAAATTTATTTTTTACACTGTCGGATGATTCATTTTTTAATGAAAGGGGTTCTATTCCTTCAATAGAAAGAAATCCATTAACTCTATTAGCATTCTTATCTGTAATTTTTAAAAACTCATGATTAAATTTATAATCTCTAAATACATTTGTTCCATTTTGGCCAGGTTTTACAAACTTTAAATTATATCCCCTTGTGCCTCTTGTACAAGATATTTTTACTTTATCTTCTTTTGGTTTAGTTTCTAAATTTCGAATCATACCGTTACCAAAAGTGTCTGCCTCGTTATCGTCATTACTATGAATTCTATCCAAATTGGCATTAAATGGAGTAATGTCAAAATAATCAGCAGAATTATATAATGGGTGTAATTGTCTAACTAATTTATCTCCTAGGCTTAATGTCTGATCTGGATAATCTGCAGCATACTGATTTCTCATAATTGCTTTGACTAATGCAATTAATGGGTCATATAATATAACATCATGGTGTTGCCCCCCCGCGGCCGCCGCCAGTATAAGCCAGTTATCATAAATATCTTTTATACCTTTTATATTATCATTAATCTTATTTGAAATAAAATTATATAAGTATATTCCTATAGGTGCATGCCCTTGATTAATATTATCTAATAGATAATCTTTATCAGATATTTCATGACCAGCATTTAATGCATTATATGCAGCTACACTTGCTCTAATAGCATTCACACAAATTAAAAATACAGTATCGGCAACTAATCTTGTAAAATGAAAAAGACCATCATTGGGCAACGCGCCTATTACTGGATTCCAACTAGCATTCACATTATTTATCACTACTCCTGCATCATATCGCGCATCAGCAATCTCATTATGAACTGCTAAATCTGTAGTATGTCTACTATTTCCGCCTGCAACAGGTGTTGCAAATAATCCCCTAAACTGGGCAGCATTTCCTATAACGACATCAATGGCTGCTATACCCATTTGTGAGTATAAGAAACGCATAATATCATTATATGCATCATTAATTGGCTTTATATTCGCAGCCACTCCGCCAATATTAGTTACTAATGAAGATGAATCTAATCCCATTAAATATTTAGCTGGGACAAAATAGGAATGTAATTCATATCTAACATCATTAACTCTAACATCTGTTAAGCCTGTGCAACTATTTATAAAATTAGCAAAATCACATTGAGAATATCGATTTAATTTAATATCAGTTTTTTGTATAATATTCTTAAAAAATTCGGCTTTTTGAATAATATAGTCAAAAATTTTAATAAAAGATGGTAAATTTGCTTTGTATGACTCTTTCATATAAATAGGCACATCTGTAAGAGTATTTAATAAATGCAAATTTGAACCACTTCCCCTATCTAAATCTTTACCAATACGCTGTAAAATATATGCCAAAGATTGAAATACAATACTATCGGGCTTAACATCCCCCCGTAATCCCAATACTTTTTGAAACATCATAGAATGCTGATTTTCAATGCTATTACTATTACTATGTCCAGCAACATATTTTTGTGATGGTGCATTATAGGTTCCACACCTATATAAATCAGGAAATCCAGTATCTGGCTGCGATGTTACTTTGCTTGCAACCCCATTAATAAATCCATTTACTAAATTTTTATATATTTTATTACCTGTAGAAGGGTCAATAAATGCAGTTAAAAATCGACTCAAAATTTGATTAAATATAAACATTAAACTATTATGGTCAAATGCAACACATTCATGCGAGTATAAAGGCGCCCTAATATATTCACGGACATCACTATCACCATTTCTTGAATGTGGCCATTGAATTAAATGACCTTGTGATGATCTTGAATCGGAAGTTTTTGCCGTTCGTGCAATTAAATCATGTAATTTATATTCAAAATCTTTGCTTGGTCGTTTTAAGTCTTTTACTTGAATTCCCATATTATATCCATTATTTGATTTATCATTTATAGGATATGAATAATGATCAAGGGTTTCCATGGTTGGGTAATTATTATTCACGCTAAAATCTCTATTATTAGCAATAGTATAATCATTTAGTAATGTAGTACTTATTCTTTGCGCACTCAATTGTATATAATCATCAAATTTAAATGGATTTGCATTTGGATCTCTTTGATTCTCAGTTTCAGCAAACATTGAAATTGCGGTATACCTATATGCAGTAATATGATTTGGAATTCTCTCAACTCCATTAGTATCATCTGCATATTTAACATTATTTGCACCATGATTTGTAACCAGCATATCTAATGCTTTTATTTCTCTACCAGAATCTCCTAATAATTCTCGTAATTTAAAATGTCCATGTGGATAACAATAAAATTCAGTAGCGAATCTTGCATCCCTATACGAATCTTTTCTAGAATTAAATTCATCAATTTTAATAATTTTATCTGGTGTGGTAAAAGATGGGGTTTTAATAGCTACCAATTTGGCGTCTTCTTGGGTAATTCTATCATATGGCATTTTTTTAGAAAAATCATAAAATATTAAATTACTCATTGTATTACCGTACCATTCAAATCGAGTTTCATGCCTATATTGCATTTTAATTAATTTATTAATACTATTTACTGGAGTATTTAAAGCAGGGTCAAATATTAATTCATCAATTTCTTTTTTACTCTTTTTATAATTCTCATATAATAAATCATATATGCATAATTTGGTATCATCATTAGCAATTGTATTATCTATTGTAACTTTATCTTTATGTGAAATTATAATATCATTATAGTATAAACAATTAACAGGTATATCTTGCGCAATGACAGCATTATAATCATCAAGATTATATATTAATCCAGGTAATAAATGTTTTAATGCAGACATTGCGACCCCAGTATCTCTTGTTAAATTATTAAATATTTGACTTGTTTGATCAGAAAGTGTTTCTGTATTTAAAAATTTAGCTCTTTCTAGAGTGTCATAACTAGTATTATATGTATCTGTATTAGGATTAAAAAAGTAATTAAATTTTTTTTCTAAATCATATAGACTTCCGCTTCTAGTTTCTGTTTCATAATGAGCAATAACATCTTTTTTCAAAAATGGCCTAAAATATTCTAAATAAAATTTTAAATCTGTAATAATTCCATTTACAACATTTTGCAATTTAGTAAAATTTAAATTTAATCTAATTTTGTCATTTTCAACTTTATAATATGTTAAATCAATTAATCCATTTGAATCAATAGTTAATGCATATATATTTTCTAATAAATTTTCCATAATGTATTGATAATTGACACCAGTTCGAGAAAGAAGACGCATAAATAATAAATTTTTTTTATCTATAAGGTTAATATCTTCGACATGTGCACCATTCCTATCTTTTATATATACTTTTTTATTAGTCAAAATACCATCATTATTTGATATATTATTATAATCAATAATTTGAGATGGGACTAAAAAATTATTAACCCCGGCGACATTATTATCTGCATATAATCTATTTTCAACAGAACGAATTTTTTGTTTTATAATTGTTTCTAAAATTCTATAGGTTGGATGGCTATTTAACTGTATATTTGTTAAAGCAGTGCCATCGCCATAATCACTTTTATAAAAGTGTTCATACTTATTATGAGGTCTAATAATATTTTGAACAAATGTTCCATTTACTAAATTATCAGCAACGACTGGCAATGCTCCTATATAAACATTTTTTAATTCATATAAATTATTAGAATCATTTGCGTATGATTCTGTACTGTATTGAGCCAAATTTACGCCAGCACCTTCACAATATGATTGAATATTAACAGCGTTTATACTATTCCTACAAATATAATGATATGGCAAAATTTTAGTTCCTCTAAATATTGGCTCATCCAACATTATAGGCTGGATTAAATACCTATATTCGTTATTACTAATTTCATGAGTTTTCTTGGTCATGCCATTAGTATCATCAAAAACATGTTTATATACCCCATTATTAAAAAAGTAAGAGCCTCCTTTCGTCAATGGTACATGCGCTAGGTCATTTGTTCTTTGAGGTATTCTTAAGGATTCATACCCAATGCGGCCAATGCCAGCAGCCGGTACTTGATCATTAGTACCAACAGCATATGCCATGGCAGTATAGTTATTATTTATATCATTTTTTTGCAATTTTGTAAAATGAATTTCACTAGCTGTTGTTGTCTTATCCGTTACACATAAAAGCCCATATAAAATATCAACTAATTTTTTCTCTAAATTTAATGGATCTGAATCTTTAATATTATTACTATATCTATGAAGCATCAGATAAATTCCACTTAATACATTTAATCCTGCAATAATAGTTTCATGGAATAAAATTGCTTTATCATTTTTTAGGCCTAGGTTTCCAGTTCCCTGAATAAGCTGAAATACCGTGCTAATTTTTTCACGATTGCTTCGGGCATTTTTTACATCATCCTCAGCCTGATGAACCATAATTGTATATGAAGACATATTTTGAATATTAGTATCTTTAAAATATTCATCTAATTTTTTTCTAAAATCTTTAATTAAATTTGAATGTGGATGTGTTGCATATCTATCACTGTCACTAAAAGCCCCGCTTGCAATTCCTGGAGTCTCAGAACTAAATGGGTCGTCTTTTGCCCCGGTTAAGTTATTTATATATTGTCCAGACACTGTATCATATGTAACATCGCCGCTTCTAGAAATTCCTTTATATATATCACTTGGAGCAAATTTATTGATTTCATATTCATCCTCATCTGGCAAAATAGAATAATTTGTAGTATTTACTCGTATTTGACCACTAGCCCCTGCGTTTTCTCTCTCTTTTGTCATTTCAACCCAAGTTTTATAATCATCGCTCTTCATTAATCCATATTTTCTATTTACATCTAATACAATATCATTAACAACCGCAGTAATAATATCATGTGATTTTTGTTTAGAATAATATCTATATACAATATTAATTTCTTCAACAATTTTATGTAATTCCATATCTGAATATTCCCCATGTTCTGGAGTTTTTGTTTTTCGAAAAATCAATAAATATAAATTAGTAAATAGCCCATCTAAATCAGGAAGGAATAAAATATTTTCCATACTAGTAGAGGATTGTGCTTTATTTGGGTCTAATATATCTTTATAAAATTCTATTAATCTCGGCAATTTAAAATATAAAGACATTGCTTCTTGAATAATTTCAAGCCTATCATCAGAAGAAACTGGATTTTCAATACTTCCTCCATATTTATTACCCTTACTTTTAAGTCTTGCTTTTTTTCCACCTTCTATAATACTTGCTTTTCCACCTCCAAGGATCATTCTTGTATCCGTAATCCAATGCTTAGGTGGGGCCATTTCAAGCATATCATATGAACCAACAACAGTCATAATTTTTCCAGCCATTGCTTTAATCATTGCATGAAAAAATATATTTTCAATTTCATAATGATTATGGCTTTTAGTATCATTTTGGGCATTTGGTACAATACCATTTGCAAATCCTGTAAAATATACAGAAAATGGAGAAATTGTGTGAGTGGCATCCAAAAGTAAATCCCCTAATATTGCGGGATTAGCGTTAGCTCTAGCTGAATGCCCAATTGTTGGATTGATTGCTGCTAATTGGTCATCAGTATCGTTATTAATTGATAACATTAATTCGCTACTTACGGCACCAACTGCATTTTTTTTAGTATCGGCAGATTCCTTTGGAATATGCATTCTTAATGCACTTTGTTTTAAAAAATTAAATAAAACTCTATAAATTTGCGATGGTGACATAAACACTTTTGTGCTTAAATCAGTTGTTCCAAATTTATTTCCAATTCGTATAAATGTATTTACTATATTTTTAAGAGCCTGAAAATGGTCAATTGCACTATTTACCTTTTCTTGCATATTATGGACTTTTTTTAGATTTTTATCATCTGGTCCTATAATAGATCTTCCAAATACAGGATTACCAAATGCAACATGATGATCATGACCAACTTCAGCATTTCTAATATTATCTTGTATTGCCGTATAATAATGTTCTCCAGTATCATTATATTTTATTGGATAACGCTTGGACTCAGCAGAGTCTAAGAATATAGGGGTAGAATTGTCCCCTGGAGTGCAATTAACATCATATCCGGGCAATTCATCAAATGCATGGCACAATTCATTTCCAGTTGATTCATTAAACCATCTTGCAATAACTTGTGTTTCATCCAACATTGTTTTAATTTCCTTTACTGTATCAATATTTGAAGTAATTGCCGGCGTAAATTCTTTAAGATATAAATCTAATGCCTGTAATGCTTTGTAGAATTTAATTTTTATATTATATTCAGAATTAACCCATTTTTTTGCCTCTTCTATAAATTTATCACTAAACCTATTTCCAGCAGCAAGTAAATTATTTGCCTTAAAATGGTCAGTAATATATTTAATATCTTTTTTATGATTTAGATCTAAATCATATAATCTTTTAGCAATAGAATTTCCCAACATATTGCTATAATCTTCTCCAAATAAATCATATTCTCTAGAAGAAATTTTTAAATTATTTCTAACGCCTGCAAGATAATAATAATAATTAAAAGTATTAATAATTTCATTAAGAGTAAGCCCAGTTTTAGCAATTTGCGGCACATCAATTTCTTTATATTCAAAATCAGCACCGCCTTCTGCGGCAAAAGAATCGCCTTCATCATCAGAATTTGATTGTACTGGCGATGGTCTTGACTGCTCTGAATGTCTTGATGAGCCCGATGGGTCTCTAATAGAGTCTGCATATTTTCTATCATATTCTCCAACATCCGACATTCTATCTCTATTTTTACTTCCAATGTTTGAATAATATTCAATCATTTTTTCAATTTTAGACACAACATCTTTTACTTTGGCAAATTTAGATGAGGTTGCTCTATATGCCTCCATTCCCATAATAGATTCACATGCATTTGCAATCATTTTCAATTTATTAATATATTGCTCTTTCTTTCGGCGGGCATCCATTGTATCAATTCCCCTAGAAACAATTAGTTCAATTGTCATTTCTGTGCTTGCAGTTCCTGTCATACTAGCATCATCTAAATGCTGAAGAGAATCTTTTAATAATTCAGTTTTGCTCGTCAATGGAATTGTCTTTCCTAAGTTTATGGCGATATCTTTCATGGCTTCTAATAGCTCATTATAATGGCGGTCTAATCTAATAACAAAATCTTTACTAATAAGTTCTTTTTCAGCCATAATTGATCTTGCTTTTCTTCGAATAGAAGATTTTAATGGGTTGCCAAATACATCAGAATCAACGGAATCTAAAGAATCCATATTATATCTTGAGCGGCGTCCTCCAGAGTATTGGCCGCCCATCATTCCTTGACGCCCTCCCTGTGCAATAATTTTTTTAAATTTTTCATCAGTGCGATAATCAAAGCCCTCTCTCAAGTATTTAGAGGCCGTTAAGAATTTAACTAAATCTTTATCATTCATTTTACCCTCATCAACAATAGAATCTAATTTTTGCTGAAAATCTTTAAAGGTGCTACTATTTACATAGTCATTCATAGAAATGCCTACAGTCTTAAGAGCCTTATGTACATGATTAGCGATAGATGCCGTAGAGCCTAATCCAGATAAAGCGGCGGCAATTGCATTGGCAAAATCAGTGGAGCCCAATTTAAGGCCTAATTTCTTAACGAGGGCCAAATCATTTCCATGCTCTCTTAAAGCATCATTTAAAACGCGAGATGCGGGTTCTAAGTGTACGTGTAATAAATTTTCCAATACCATCTTTTTCTGCTCTCTTTCGTGTTTTGCTCTGATATATACATCATTAAGCGGCTTAATTTCGCGCTCTAAAATAGAGTCATCTACTTTGCCAATATTAGCTTGAATTTTCATATAAAGCTCATTCATAACTTGGTCCATTAAATTCATAGAATGCAATGCATTTTTAACTGAGCCAATAACACCCAAGAATTCGGTATTTACACCTTGGTTAAAGCTATGTGTATATTCACCTACAGCGCGGCAAATTTCAATGGCGGGCAATGTCATATCAATAAATTTTTCGCTATCTTGAGCGCCTGGTGTAAATTCGTCATTGAGGACGCCGGCAACAATTTTGCATACCTTTTCCTGCGTCTTTGATTCGGCGGCAAAAGTCTTGCCTTTTTTTGGATTTGGAATTTCGCGGTTTAAATCATTTATAATCTTATCTAAATCATCATCTGGGTTTACATTCATTCCAACTTTTTTCATTGCGCGTGCCATTTTTTTAATGGTTTCTTCTTTTGCCTTGCTTGCATATGACTTTTCATAGTCTTTTAAAGAGGATAGGTTTTCGGTGTCAATGTGGTGAGAATGGTGACTTGAACCACCTCTTATGTTTTCAACTGCGTGTTCATATGCGCCAATTTTATGGTGTTTTTTACCCCCCCCGCTCATACCGGCCCCCATTTTTATTTCAATTAAATAAATTAATCAATAATTGATATTAATCAAAATTGCCACTATTAATTTAAATTAAATGTCAATATTAATTTAAATTAATCGAAATAAAAATTATATTATATAATAATCTATATTTTAAATAAAAAAATAATAAAATATTGATATATTTATTATAGAAATATAAATATAAAATACAAGTATAAAATATAAAATATAAATATAAAATACAGTTATTAAATAAATATATATTTTTAAATA
>Ga0209443_1000209_pt1 | contig 38407 bp, 28 predicted proteins | sample LauGreBMM110DCMD_2_FD_187571 | JGI IMG/M metagenome (GOLD analysis project Ga0209443, IMG submission 187571) | Freshwater lake microbial communities from Lake Michigan, USA - Su13.BD.MM110.DCMD (SPAdes) (version 2) | ecosystem: Environmental > Aquatic > Freshwater > Lake | place: Lake Michigan... | reverse complement strand
GCTCGACTGGCTCGACTGGATCGACGGGTCCGCTTGGTTGGACCGGACCTACTGGAACGTCTGGACAAACGGGAAGTACAGGATCCACTGGCCCAACCGGACAAACCGGATCATCCGGAACAACCGGAACTACTGGAACAACCGGCCCAACTGGCCAGACCGGATCAACCGGAACAACCGGAACAACCGGAACTACTGGATCTACAGGTATTTCCGGCCCAACCGGTCAGACCGGATCATCCGGAACAACCGGAACTACTGGAACAACCGGACGAACCGGCCCAACCGGCCAGACCGGATCATCCGGAACAACCGGAACTACTGGAACAACCGGACAAACCGGCCCAACTGGCCAGACCGGATCATCCGGAACTACTGGAACTACTGGAACAACCGGACAAACCGGGACAACCGGATCCACGGGTCAAACCGGTCTATCCGGTTCCACTGGATCCACTGGACCTTCTGGAAGTACCGGGACAACCGGATCCACAGGACAAACCGGTCTATCCGGATCCACTGGATCCACTGGACCTTCTGGAAGTACCGGCTCAACCGGAACCACCGGACAAACTGGTCTATCTGGTCCTTCTGGGAGTACCGGCACAACCGGAACTACCGGCCAAACTGGTTTAACTGGACCAACCGGATCTTCCGGGGATACTGGACCTACGGGATCTTCTGGGGAAACTGGACAAACTGGCGCGACTGGATTCTCTGGTCAAACGGGAACTACTGGATCAACTGGTGTAACGGGACAAACTGGACCACTCGGAACAGGTGAGACAGGGCCAACTGGACCGACGGGCTCGACAGGGCCAACTGGACCGGTAGGAACCGGATCGACGGGCTCAACCGGATCAACTGGTGCGAAAGGTGATCCAGGGTCAGTATATTCGAGTAGAATTAAGAATGGTACGACAATTCCAGCATTTGGCGAAGGAAACGTTAGTCTGACAACTTCGGAAGATGACGCCAATTTTAAATTTTTATTGCCTAATACATTTATTGGCATAACAGATATCGTAACAGAAACCGCCTATTTCAAAATTGTATCCACGGACGGTATCGACACAATTAGAATTTATAATGAATCAAATACCGCAACAACGATAGTAGCAGGTATGTATATCGCTATTCTGGGACCACGAGGAGAAACAGGCGGTACCGGAACTACTGGTTTTACGGGGCAAACCGGACCTATGGGTACAGGAGAGACTGGAACCACTGGACCGACTGGTTTTACAGGTCCTACTGGACCGTTGGGAACTGGAGATACAGGAATGACTGGATCTACTGGTCAAACCGGATCCACTGGGCCGACCGGAGATACTGGTCATAGTGGAAGCACAGGATCTACTGGTCAAACCGGAACTACTGGGCCGACAGGAAATACGGGAAGCACTGGATGCACTGGACAAACTGGATCTACTGGACCGACGGGTGAAACCGGTAATACGGGAAGCACGGGAGCTCGGGGTGATACTGGAACCACTGGACCGACGGGTGAAACCGGACATAGTGGAAGCACAGGATCTACAGGAAGCACAGGAACCACTGGACCGACGGGTGAAACCGGACATAGTGGAAGCACAGGATCTACAGGAAGCACAGGAACCACTGGACCAACCGGAGATACCGGACATAGTGGAAGCACAGGATCTACAGGAAGTACAGGAACCACTGGACCGACCGGAGATACCGGAAATACGGGAAGCACAGGATCTACAGGAAGTACAGGAACCACTGGACCGACCGGAGATACCGGAAATACGGGAAGCACAGGATGCACTGGGAATGCCGGAGATACCGGACCGACAGGAGAAACCGGATCAACCGGTCCCACCGGAAACACTGGTCCGACTGGAGCAGGACCTACAGGAGATACTGGCCCTACTGGTCCTTATGGAACTACAGGCGACACTGGGGCTACCGGATTCACTGGATACACCGGACCTACCGGTATCGATGGCACAACAGGCCCAACCGGATCCACAGGACATACCGGTCCTACCGGTCCTACCGGTACGGATGGCACAACGGGCTCCACCGGATCTACCGGCCGTACCGGACCTACCGGGATGACTGGATCTACCGGACAGACCGGACCGACAGGCATTACCGGCCAAACCGGACCTACGGGGATGACTGGATCTACCGGACAGACCGGACCGACAGGCATTACCGGCCAAACCGGACCTACGGGGATGACTGGATCTACCGGATCTACTGGTTCCACCGGTGCAACTGGATCCACTGGACCAAGTGTCTGGACCAGGCTGGTGGATGGGCCCAGAATGAACTTGTATTATAACGACGGTTTTGTCGGCATTGGTCACACAGTTCCAACAACCAACCTCGATGTGTCCGGCAGTTTCAGAATGACTGGTAATATGACAACGACTGGAACTTCAAAATCAATATTCAGTGGAGAATCCGTCTTCTCTCGGATCTCGCAAAGTATGGTAGAGGTCAGCAATAACATCTTCGATTTCACGCTTGGGAATTCATTTTTATCGACGAATGCAGCAGCCGGTCCTTACACGTATAATTTACGAAATGTTCCAGATCTATCCTCAAATAGTCATATTTTCACAATATTTAATAAAGCAAGTGCGGCCAATTTTTCAAATTGCTATGCGTCCTCTATCATCGTGAACAGCACTACACCCTATACTATTAAATGGGCAAATGGCGACGACCCTGTTTCTTTCATGAAAGACGTTTCGAATACTGACATATTGACCCAGCAATTGGCGCTGCTCCCATCTAATGCAACTTTCGGCAATTCTGCGATTTCTCATTTGACGTACTACAGATAGTATATAAAATTGAATTCGTGTCATAATAATAATAATATACTATAATTATTATGGAAAAATCATTGCAAGAACAATACTTGGAAACCCTATCTCCAAAAGAAAAACAAGCGTATGAAATCGCCCGATCCTATCTAGGCACGCTTTTTACATTGGAAAAAACGACTGGGTACTTGAATTGGATCAAAACCAAATCATAAAAGTATCCTTGCTTGCTCTTCCTTTCTCTTCTTTTTGAACTCGATGTATTGGTAATTCTTGGTTATTTTTCTTTCTTCTTTTGCCGGGATTCGAAGAAACGAGAAATTGACGAGTTTTCCCATGTATCTGAAATTATTCACCCATTTTTCCGTGTTGGTATCATCCGGTCGTTTCGGGTTTTTTTCTTTTCCGGCACCAAACTCTTTTATTTTCTTCGGGGTTTCTCGTCGTTTCAGAAAAACATCCGACTGGAAATCGATTTCCATCCCTTTCTTTTTATCCTCTTTTTTTTGCAAGTCGTCTTTTTCTTCTTTCCTTTTTTTCTGGTTGAAAGGATTTTGTACATTCGTTGGCAAGAAAGAATCATCTAAGAAGAAATCGCGGCAGAAAAAAATACGCACATATTTCATGGCACAATAATTCAACCATTTGTACGATATCTGCATATCAGAATAATAAACAAACGCCAATTTATACACGTCATAATACATGATGACATTTCCTTGTACGGTATTATGGAATAATATTCTCGACTTCCATTTATTCTCCACGTCCATAGATGATTCTTCGTCGCTGCAATACAAGTCTTTCGGTATATTTATATTCGTTCCTTCCTTTAAAAACAATTCATCGAATAACCTTTTCTCTTTATTATAATCTGCGTCGGGATCTTTTTTATTTTTATTTTTCGGGCATTCTTCTTCCTTTTTCAGTTTCAGGCGATAATACAAAACAAAAAATACAGACGATATAAATAGAACTGACGCTTCCAACATTTTTCTTAACATAGTACAACAAAACCCTTTCATATTCATTTCATTCTTTTTAATGTTCTCTTCGTAGTGCAAATAGATTTTCTACATCTTCATAAAGAAATGGCACGACAATTCGTTCGTATGTTTTATATGCATTTTCCGGATGTAATCTCACCAAACACATTCCTTTGATTTTTACCCCGTATTTATGTTCCAACATTCCGCGATAAATATTCAATTGTAAAGAATAATGCCAGAAATTGCAGTCTGGCATATGAGAGATACATGACGTGATGGCGGTCTTATTCCCGAATGCATCCGGTGATAATTCTTTTGTTCTTTTCCAGTCATATATCCACAGCTCGTCATTTTCGTCTTTGAAAACCATATCGATTGATCCCGCTAATTTCAGCTCTTCGTAGAAAATAATCCACTCGGTCCTGTACGGTTTCAGATTTTTATAGTCTTCCGCGAATTGTAGAAAGAATTGATATTCTTCGCTGTCATTTATGACTTCCAATCCATTGTAATAGCATTCAATATCATAATGCATCGCCGTTCCCTTTTTCGCAGCATCGTTTGAGCCCCATAATTCTTTTATTTGTTCTCGAGTCATGCCGTAATACTTATATTCGGGATCTTGCATTTTCTTTCCTCGAAACATGGAGTCGATGATTTTATCCGCATCGAATTTTGAAAAATGGGAATGAATCCAAGTCGTGACGGATGTGTATCCAGATTCGCCATGGACTGTATAAATATGCGGCCCTTCGTCGAAGACGATTGCCGCATCACGAGGATGTGCGTTCTTTATTGCGAGATATTGAGGAGGAGTTGGAGAAGAAGAAGTAGAAGACATCTTTTCGTGGCTTTTGTTATAAAGTGAATTGGGAAATGTTTAATTCAATTTTCTTTTGTTTTGTTATCCGTGGAAAAAATATAAATGATAACGTTATATAATGGCAAATTCCTTTCCTAATGGTGTAGGAACTATGTACGAAGCAGATAATACCTATAATAACAATATTCAAAATCTTTCGACACAAATGAATAACACGTACGAGTCAAGTAGTAAATCGATTCTTGTAAATTATACACAAAGTGTTAAAGTCGGGTCTGCGGATTTTACAGATGTAAATATCGTCCAAAATTTTGTATTCGGCCGTTGGGGTACTACACCTGTACTATTACAATCGACACATGCAGGAAATAATGTAATTCAAAGCGTCATACAAGCTAATTCAATTGCTCAATATAGTGATCACCGTATAAAACAAAATGTAGAAACACTAGGCGAAGAACAGGGAGTAAAAAAAATAAGAGTGGTTTCATATAATTCCAAATCCGACAACTCAAAACATTTCGGTGTTATCGCACATGAATTAGGGGAAATCTATCCAGAATTAGTTACCGATACAAAAGACGGAGAAGCAATGCAATCCGTGTCGTATAGTGAACTCATTCCATTGTGCATTAACGATATTCAGAAATTACAAAAAGAAAATGAATTACTACGATCTCGACTAGAATCGATCGAAGCGAAACTCGCCACTATTCAGTAATCAAAAGTATTGTTCGACTATAAATGAGCGAAAATTGAATAAACAAGTCTATACTTTTTCTCTATCTATAAATGAACCATCCACAATCTAATATGACCCAAACCAAAACCAATAGCAAAGTAGTGAACAGACTAATGACAGAAATAAATAAATCGAGGACTTTTTTGAGGGAAGCGAACGAAAGAACGACGATGACACCGATAGAAGAATATAAAGCATGGCAAGACTACGGAAAAGACTTGGAACGCCAAAAGGCAATGATACTGAAAACGAAGAACGACAAACGATAAAAATTTAGATTGTAATTAATCGCTTGCACATTTTTATTTCATTTGTCTCTTTAAAAAAAATGTGTGTTACTCAAATTGAAGTGTGTTACTCAAATTGAATCTGTTGTATATTTGTTTTCATCTGTTCATGCATCAATTCCATTATTTCTCCCAAATGAATGTTTTTTTTATAAGATTCGTCCATGAATTTTTTCATGAACAGAAACTGTTTTTCTTGCGATTCGAGAGACGACGTCACATGATCGACCTGCCATTGAATAAATAATTCAGAAAGCCGAGATCCGATCGATGAACAAAGTGTTTTTAAAAGAGATAACTCCATCACCTCCCATTTTTTGCTACTACTGCCGTTGCTACCGCTGTAAACATACAACTGCTTCGGTTTTTGAACAAAACATTTGATCGGAATGAGTTTCGAGGAGTCTAATTCGTCGAGAAACACCTGAAAGATAGAATCCTTGATCGATTTTTGAAATACAATCTCCAAATGATGTTGAGTGACCGGTAGAGACTTTACCCATTGCTGTATCGTATGGATAGGTTTGTTTTCCGAAGAGTTCAAAAAGTGGAGGATATTGATCTTTTGGGTTGAACTGAGAGACTGAATCTTCGTTTGCATGGCGTTCATTTTCTCGTTCATTTTGTGATTCTGAATTAGTAAATGTCGTAACATGGAATCGCGCTGGGAGTCGCTTAACGGGGTTTCCCATGCATCCCATTCTACAGGGACATTCTTTTTGCTTTGTAAATACGTGCAATAAATGTGATGTTTTGTTAATTCCGTCTTATGTGTAAAACTCCGATTACACAACGAACAATTATTAGACAGACTCATGATTCTTTTTATAATAATACTCTACTATATATTCTTATCATTCAATTTTATGTTTGCTATATTTAGAAACAACCCTCAAAAAAAAGTATTACCTACTGGAGCTTCGACTACTGGCGCTTCGACTACTGGCGCTTCGACTACTGGCTTTCCGACAAGAACTACTGGCTTTCCGACAAGAACTACTGGCTTTCCGACAAGAACTACTGGCTTTCCGACAAGAACTACTGGCGCTTCGACGACGGAGAATGTGATAAATCTTTATCGGTTTAGAGGAAATATGTTTGATCAAATGAAAGGAACATCGTGTAACAGTTGCGGAAAATAAGATGTCCTGTATTAAGATATAGATGAGTAAGTATTTTGATAAAGATAAACGGACATTTATGGATCCGGTCGTGAAGGAGCAAGGAGGACATATGGTCATGACAAATGTCTATAAAGAAACCAAAAAGAAATATTTAAACATTGATACGCGATTCCAAGAGGAGTATCAATCTGGAAAATACGCGGAATTCAAATGTAGTTTGCCTCAATCCATTAATAATGTTCAAAGCATGAGAGTGATGAATATTGAGATTCCGGCGAGTATTCATAACTTTTCTCTGCAGCGCAAGAATACTTTTTTTACTGTAGAAAATGGTAGTGGTACCAAAATTCCGATTATAATTGAAGATGGGAATTACACGCTATCCTCCTTGGCCGCGGAAATTAAAAATCAATTAACCAGTGGTATAAACGGAATTACCGACATTGACGTGACCATCGATGTGAATACACATAAAATCCAGTTTTATAATAATGTACAAAGTCCAAAATATATTTTTCATTTCGACGTGGATGAATTTGGGAATAAGGATAAACTGAATTTCAAATCTAAATTGGGGTGGCTATTGGGATTCAGAGAACCTTCCTACAGTATTCTTGAAAATGGATACATCGTATCTGAAACGTTTGTGAATCTACATCCTCTCCGTTATTTGTATTTGAATATCGACGAATACGCACCGGCCAATCATTCCTTTATTACACCCACGTCTATTTCATATACAAATCAACACGCCATCGCAAGACTTGTCATAGATCCGTTTTTCCACGTTTTCGGATCGGTTATTTGTGGAAATACGTGTAATGGGTCATTATTGTCGAACCGCCGAACATATTCGAGTAGAACGGATATCCAGCGTCTCCATATAGAATTACTCGATGAATGCGGGAATCCGGTCGATTTGAATCAAATGGATTTCTCTTTTGCCTTGGAAATAGAATATGTATAAAATTGAATATTTATCCTTTACACACGTAAACAATAAACACGTATAACGAAGAACGCGATGAACCGATCACAGTTATCATTGGAACAAGAATACTCTTTGCAACTCTTTGAGGAAGGGCATAATCTGTTAATCACTGGTCCAGCAGGAACCGGAAAAACCTGTTTGATAAAACAAATCATGGCTACTAAAAAGAAAATCCAGATTTGTGCCATGACTGGTTGTGCCGCTATTATTTTAGGGTGTAATGCAGTTACCTTACATTCCTGGAGCGGAATACGATTAGCAAAAGGGACCATGGAAGAGATTTATAATTCCGTGAAAGTCAATAAAAAACTGGTGACCAAGTGGAGAACGACTCAAGTTCTGGTTGTGGATGAAGTGAGTATGATGTCGAAACGTATTTTTGATATATTGAACTTCATTGGAAAGAAAATTCGGTGCGATTCAAGACCTTTTGGTGGGCTGCAACTGATCTTTACGGGCGATTTCTATCAATTGCCTCCAGTAGGAGGAATAGAACCAGGATCAGGAGAATTCTGTTTTGAATCCGTCGATTGGGAATCTACTTTTTCATGGGATCATCATGTCGAGTTGAAAACAGTGTTCAGACAAAAAGATCCTGTTTATAAAGAAATCCTAAACGGTATTCGAGTAGGTAGTATAACCACAGAGAATGTTGCCGTGTTGAATACTTGTCTCCGCCGTCCTTTCGATAAAGCGAAACACAACGGTTGTGTCCCTACCAAGTTATTTGCGATAAATAGAAAAGTGGAAGAGATCAACCAACAAATGTTCCAGGCAATCGACGAACCTTGTTTCGAATACAATTTTGTAAAGAAAAAAGACTGTTCTACCTACATAGATTCGTTCAAACTGATTGGGCAAGAAACGTTGATGAAATGTCGTCGAGATCTGACTATCCATAAGGTCGAGGCGGAGTTGGAATATTTGATTAATAATTGTCCGTGCGAACGTATTTTATCTTTGAAAAAAGGAGCTAACGTGATGTGTACTGTAAATCTGGATATGGAAGCTGGGATTTGCAATGGGTCTATCGGCGTGATTACGGATTTCGTGGTGGGTGGGGGGATGGGGTCTTCATTCTTTATTCCCGTTGTCTTGTTTTCGAATGGAATCACTCGACAAATGCCTTTGAAATATTGGCAGTCGGAAGAATACCCGACATTAGCTATTGGACAAATCCCATTGAGACTTGCCTGGGCGATTACTATCCATAAAATACAAGGCGCCACTTTGCCTATGGCAGAGATTGATATTGGAAACACTATATTTGAATATGGTCAATCCTATGTCGCTTTAAGTCGAGTTGAAAATCTGGAAGGTTTGTATCTGAGTGGATTTCGACCCGATAAAATCAAAGTCCATCCGGTGGTGAAGGAATTCTATAAAAAAATCCCGCTCATCGAATACGAAGAAGAAGAGGAGGATGAGGAAGAGGACAAAATCGAAGAAAAGAAAATAGAAAAAGAAGGGGAACTTCATTTCGAAAAGTATGCGTACAATCCAACAACAAACGATGTGAAAACTATATTTCTGTAGAATATTACAAAAAAGAAAAAAGAAACGACAACAGTATAACAATGACGACGTAATCATTAAGTAATTCCATTTGTGACTGTAAATCTACGTGTTTTTTCTTCATTCGTTGAATTTCATTGATACAAATCGGAATTAGTTCAAGGTATGATACAGATAGCATGTTGTTCTCACCAGACGAATGGACCAACTCTGAATATATTTCAGAGAGTTCGTTGGCAATGACTCCGAAATGTTTTGAATTGTCGCCTTTATTATTATACTGAACCACTCTTATATTATCCACGCCTTGTGCTTCTGTCAAGGTTTCTACGTTCTGTTTCAGCCGAATATCGCTGAATGCCAGGAAAGAATTTGCTTTGACGCTGGAACTTACTGTAGTTCCTGTCCAATTCATCGTCGACGTCAGTTCCAACGGGTTACTAGAGTGTAAATAGGATCCGAAAATGAATCGCTGATTTACGGCGTTGGATATAAACCCAGAAGAATTGTTGCTGATATCCTGAACAAATTGTACGATAGGAGAATCTAAAGGGGTGTTATCCATATTTATTCGCAAACGTTGAATTCTTGTCGAAACTTCATTATTCACCGCAGAAAAATGTTGAGGGATCACAGTGGTTAAGGTAATCGAGTAACTATGCGTTACACCACTTTTACTCAATGCAATTAATATGTCATTTACATTTAGTATGCCATTGTTGTTGAATGTAACAGTAATAGAATTTCCAGAAGTAACGGCGACGCCATTCACGGTAATAACTGCAGTGGAGTCGTATGCGGTGGGTCTAAGAGTAACAGTTATGACTTGATTTGACCTTGATGATAGAATACTGGTTGCTGTATAATACGAATGACCAGTCTCAAATGTAGGAGACAACGATGAAACAGACGAATCAAATGTAATCGAGGTCAAACTCGCTGATATATCGGGCCAGGTATTACCCCATCTGGGTACTAAGGTAAGATTAGGAGCACTAGCATTAAAACTCGCCGGCTGCGAAATTCTTTTAACATTCCAATCCCTAAGATCTGCATTAAAAAGTGTAGCACCTTGAAACATACTTTCTATATTACCACTTCCACTTACATCACTAACATTCCATTTACTGAGATCTGCAGTAAATTTCGGACACTCAGCAAACATAGAGGACATGTTTGTTACATTACTTACATTCCATTTTTTGAGATCCGCATTAAAGTTCGAACAACCCCTAAACATCTCGGATGTCCTTGTTGCATTACTTACATTCCATTGACTAATATCCGCATTAAAATTGACATGTCCGTAAAACATAGCATGCATATTTGTTACATTACTCACATTCCATTGACTAATATCCTTATTAAAAGACCGACATTGATAAAACATTTCGGTCATATTTGTTACACTACTTACATTCCATTGACTAATATCCGCATTAAAATTTGTGCATTGGAAAAACATTCCGTGCATGTTTGTTACTTTACTCACATTCCATTTACTTATATCCGAGTTAAAATTTGGTTGACCGTGAAATATAAAACTTAAGTCTGTGCATCCGCTTAAATCCCAGGTGCTTATATTACCATATGTTATGTGATAATCGGTAGGATAGGTAAAAAAAGATGAAACTGCTGTCCGTATAGTAGTATTGTTCGTAGGGTAATTGATTATTGCGGACATTGGATATATATTCACCAGTTTTTATAAAGTTTGATCGATGACAAATCGTAAAAAAAATATTAGAGATTGTATTCTCCTAGATATGTGAGTCAATATCCAATAATATCCTAAATGAAACAATCTCTACATAACGGTTGATATACATCTTCTGCTCCGACTATTTTTTGTTCTACTGTACATGACGACGACGTCATCATTCGATGTGAGAAAATGGCTTTCTTACCGTTTTTGCAGCGAACACACAATGCATGTAACTTATATACCTTGTCACACAATGGAATCAAATCTAATATTTGCCCGAATTTTTCTCTTCGAAAATCACCGTCTAATCCTGCCACGTACACATGTGCTTTATATGTATTGACCAGTTCAGATACTCCTTCCTGAAGATCTTGGAAAAATTGCCCTTCGTTAATCAACACGACGATTGGTTGCTTTTTATTATTGCGAACGATATGTGTATCGATAATATTACGGATGGTTTCGCTTTGGACGCAATTTATAAATTGAAGATCGTGCGAGGTCATTTGCTGTACAGAGGAAGAGGAAGAGGAAGAGGAAGAGGAAGAAAATCTCGTGTCGTCGGAATGATTGATTGCCAATACCGGTGTATATCACAAAATCTGTATTGCTTGTATATTTCAATCAGTTTCGATGTTTTCCCCGAGAACATCGGGCCAAGAATAATTTCCAAATATCCAGTGGACGAATCCATTGCGTTGGACTATTCCATGAAACACCGTTTATATCCCCTTTTTATTAGAGAGAGATAGAGAGCGAGAAAAAAAGATGTGGTAATATATACAATAATGACCGGATCGAGTGTGTTGCCAGTGACGATCCATAAAGGGAAATTGTATTTTTTATTCGGTTTAGAAAATGAATTCGAAGACAGTGCGAAAGGGTTTTCAGATTTTGGTGGCGGAGTAGAGAAAGGAGAGAATATACGACAAACGGCATTAAGAGAAGGTGGAGAAGAACTGACCGGATTTTTAGGAGATGGTGAGAGATTAGAAGAGCATATGAAACAGAACGGTGGGTCTTTACAACTTACCTTTAACAATTACCATATTCACCTATTCTATTTGAAATACGACCCGAATTTGCCGAAATATTATAATTGGAATCATGCGTTTCTTTGGAAACGGATGGACAAGAAAATGCTCAGCAAAACAAAACTGTTTGAGAAAATCGAGATCCAGTGGTTTAGTGTAACTAGGATGAACGCGCGCATAAAAGAATTTCGGTCGTTTTACCAGGATATCGTCAAGCAATTGATTAGTCCTCTTGTAAAATCGAAAATACTCGCGTTTATAAAAAAATGTGCGTCGAAGAAGAATCATAATCATAAATCGGTCAGGGTACGAAAAGGGTCCCGAAAGAATAAATCGGAAAAATCTCGCAGTAAATAATTATTGTAATATATACATATACGCAATCATGTCGAATTTTTTCGTCAGCTCATTCGAAAAACACCAACGCATCGATGGAAAAGAGTCTCAGATCCAAGGATTAAATCGAAACGGACATGTGACGATGAAAGGGATTATTGAAGGGAAGAAATTCATTTACGACAATGAACCGTCTCATCACAAAGTATTTAGAAAAACCCCTTATCCATCATCCATCCGCACCAAGAAGCGGAAAAGTAAAAGAAGAATAAGACAAGGGAAACGAGCAGCAAGGAATAGGAGAACAACGCTCCACGCGAAAAAGCAATAAGTTTAAAACTCGTTTTAGCAGTGAATTAAAAAGTGGCTTATATATAAATGTCCCAAACCTGGAAAAAATCAGGAGGAATAAAGCAATTCGATGCCATGAATAATATTACGGTGAATTCTATTACCACCGACGAATTCGCGATGAGAACACCTTATAAAGGAACCTTTACGATAAGTGGCGAACTCTATGTATTTGACGACGCTTCCTTTAATAAAAACGTGAAAATCAGTTCTAATGAATATGTGGAAAAAAACATATATCTGAGACAAAAATTGGTCATGGGGAAAGAATGGGAACGAACAGATGGCGCAAGGGAAGATTCGTATCGGAATTTTTTCATTTCGGATCAGAGCGGAGTGGGATTGAATATAGAAAATCCAAATGCGGTTTTAGATATTTGCGGAACGAGTCAGAATATATTACATGTATACAGTTCGGCGGACAAAACCTCTAATATCTTGGCACGTAACAAAAACCACCATCGAATCGCATTAGAAGTGGATAATTCCAATACCCAAATCGTGTTCACGCACCATCATTCAGATGTTGAAGATGTATCGTCCGCGATTGTATTTGAACCGACGACCGAACAAATTCGTTTCCCAAAACAAGTCGCCATCACCTCTGTATTGAAACCCAGTACGGCATCTCTCGTGGTTGCATCCAATTCGCTCAATGAAAAGCCCTTTTTGAATTCCATCTATGACGTTTCTTCGAAATCTGTCCCTTTGCACGTTCATTCTCTCGATGTTTCAGGTATTGCCATGGCTTTTTTTTCCAATAATCAAGATAAAGGTTGGTATTTTGGTGGCGGCAATTATCCAAAAGATCCTACCCGGCAAATGGGATTAATGGGCTGGCAAGATCCGAGTGGTACTTTTCTCCCGTCTCAAATTCAAGTGACAACCGGTAATAATAATCTTATAAAAAATCGAATCACAACAGGGATAAATACATATATGCCCCTTACCGAAGACTATGTATTGGATATAAACGGTCCTTTGAAAATCCACCACCAAGAAATACGAGAAGCTTTACGATCGAATTTCACCATACATTCGGTGTCCTTTTCAAAGAAAAATCCATTATTTGGGCTCGCGGTCGGTAAAGAAAATGTTATTCGAGACAATATTTCATATAATACCATACATCGAACAACAGACTCTGGAATTACTTGGGATTCCACGGATATCTCATTCGGAATAGGTTCTTCTGGACAAGCACAGGAAACTACTCTTGGTGTATTTGCGTTTGACATGAGCAATGCCGTGATTGTATCGAAAGGTGCAGAAGTGTTACATATTTTCCGAACCAATACTCAAGGTGTACAGTGGAGTAAAGATGTATCGCCGGATTTTTTTGATAATAAACCGACTGCATCCACGTTGAAACCATATGCCATTGATTTTTCGAATATTTTATTGGGCGAAACCGACATTTCTTGTAACGAAATTAAATTCTTTTCATATTCTTCTTCTAGTCCTACGAACGTGATAGGGACGATGAATCCTAACCGTCAGATCACGTCCATGGATGGATACATGGATTTATATGGAAATGCCACCATATTAACCGCGGATACAAGTGGGTGTATTTACAAATACACATATACACAAAGTAATGATACTTTTACTTATGGACCGAATCAACATTATAATCTTGGCTCTCCTTATTTGTTTATAACTTCTTCCGAAGTGAATGACTATGTGCTCGCTTGCGGGAACAACATCATCTCCGTAAAAACATTTTACGATGTAAGTTTTACGGATATTTCATTCGACAATCAAAGTCTTGTTTTTAATCATGCGGTCGTTCGGGACTTGTCTCATGCGATTGTGGTCGGAAATGACGGAGTCATCTATTATGCAAGAAATGATATCCGAGAGAAATCGAATTGGAATCGGGTGACGGAAGATATGGTGAGAGGAATGGGAAATGCAGAGTTGATTATTCACAATACGCGTCAATTGACCCATGTTCATAGTACCGATAATTCATGTAATTTCATTTTTACTTATGGAAGTCGATTGGTACATGCTTATTTACCAGATTTATGGTTTCCCGAAGATTCTCCTCCATTGATCTCCATTGACGGGCATATTGAAACCACTCGTCAATCAATTCATGTTTTCGAAAACCATGTAGAAACCATTCACATTGGGCGATATGCGAAAGATACACTGATTGATATGTGCGGCAATGTTCATGTCAATAACAGTTTCCATCACAACATTCATTCCAATCACGTACATATTCAAAAAGGAGGGGCGGGGATTTTTTTAGACGATATCAGTAGTTCCGAACCTTTTCTTTACAAAAACGATGTGCCTCCACCAAATCTAAACACTGCTTTATACGACATTAGTAATACGGTATCTCTCAACGGTACGATTTGGATTAAAGGAAATTTGGTAGTCGATGGGAGTACGAATATTATAAATGATAACTTTGACGTGAAAACCGGTCAATCGATAGTCCTGAAAGGAACATTGCAACCTACCATGCATGTGAGTTTTTTGGATTTTAGTAATTGCGATAATGATTTCAAAGGGTCTGGGTTTTACATTTCCAATAATCGAACGACCGATGCGGACAGTGGTACTGCACATTTTTGTGTCAGCCATGAAGGTTTCATGAAAGTGAGCAATGAACATATAGATAAATTGAGTTTTCGTAGTATCGGTCACCATAACGTCGTGGCGCTTGATTTTTCGAATATTCAAACGTACACTCCGCAATTTAATTCCTTATTGGTATTGAATCAGCACAATATCCCTAATGTACTAAGCGATGTCAGTGATAATTTTTACATTCGATCGAGTCATTGCGATAATACTACCATTGACGTATCGGCCAGAATGTTGAATATTTTCGATTTGAGTGTGAATAAAAACGTGGATATATTCGGGAAAGAGTTTGTTGCCGGTGACGTTTCGTTTAATAGTCAATTGGCGGTGGGGAAGCACGTGCAATTTTATCATACATTAGATGTCGAGGATGACGTGTCGTTTCACGACAACGTATATGTGGATGGAGATATTGTGATTGGAAACCGCGATAATCAAGGATTGGGATATAAGTCGTCTCGTATTACCTTTAATAGTGGGGTGACTGATTCCGGTGATTTCGCACGGCTTGAATATTTCGATGATTCTCGCGATATAAGTTTCTTACGATATGGAAGTGATTTTTTTGATCGTAGTAGTAGTTTGCTCGATGTGTCGTCTTCTTGTTTATTGATCCATACGATGAAATCGGGAGACGGATCTAATAATGATAATATGATTATTCGTGCAGCGGCAAATATGGTATTAGATACAGGTGCTTATATTATAGGTGACGTTCCTACAGCGTCAAATCGTCCTACGAATGCCGGGGATATTTTGATTTTGCCAAATGGCGGAAATCTCGGTGTCGGCAAGATTAATCCGAATGCGGTTTTAGATGTGAGTGGTGACGTTTCGTTTAATAGTCAATTGGCTGTGGGGAAGCACGTGCAATTTTACCATACATTAGATGTCGAGGATGACGTGTCGTTTCACGATAACGTATATGTGGATGGAGATATTGTGATTGGAAACCGCGATAATCAAGGCTTGGGATATAAGTCGTCTCGTATTACTTTTAATAGTGGGGTGACTGATTCCGGTGATTTCGCACGGCTTGAATATTTCGATGATTCTCGCGATATAAGTTTCTTACGATATGGAAGTGATTTTTTTGATCGTAGTAGTAGTTTGCTCGATGTGTCGTCTTCTTGTTTATTGATCCATACGATGAAATCGGGAGACGGATCTAATAATGATAATATGATTATTCGTGCAGCGGCAAATATGGTATTAGATACAGGTGCTTATATTATAGGTGACGTTCCTACAGCGTCAAATCGTCCTACGAATGCCGGGGATATTTTGATTTTGCCAAATGGCGGAAATCTCGGTGTCGGCAAGATTAATCCGAATGCGGTTTTAGATGTGAGTGGTGACGTTTCGTTTAATAGTCAATTGGCTGTGGGGAAGCACGTGCAATTTTACCATACATTAGATGTCGAGGATGACGTGTCGTTTCACGATAACGTATATGTGGATGGAGATATTGTGATTGGAAACCGCGATAATCAAGGCTTGGGATATAAGTCGTCTCGTATTACTTTTAATAGTGGGGTGACTGATTCCGGTGATTTCGCACGGCTTGAATATTTCGATGATATTTCCGGTTCATCCGATGTACTAAAGAGTTTGAGGTATGGTGGGAATTTTTATGACTCCACCAGTGCGAAAAGTTCTTGTTTATTGATCAGCACAGCAAATAACGGACATGGGAATGATAACATGATCATTCGCCCTGCAGCACATCTGGTGATAGATACCGGAGTATATACAGGAGGGACAAGTATTACTTCGTCTGGTGGCGGAGGCCAAATAATGATTTTCCCGAATGGTGGATCAAATAAAAAAGTATCTATCGGAAAGCCGTCAGACGACGACGAATCGTATAGTATGCAACCTGGACTCCAACCAATACTTGACGTCAGTGGGGATGTTCATTTTGAAAATAGCTTGTATGTCCAGGGGGATTTCATTATTAAAGGTGCGTTGAAATCGCAAGCACAGCTGGAAGTCACTGGGGACGTTACTTTCATCAATATGACTGTTTCCGGGGAAACCACCTTGAATGGTCTTACCACTTCTAATAATTCCATTTTATTATGTAAAAAGACGGACGATGCGGATTCAAAAATAGAATTTCAGAGCAAAATAAATAGTACAGATAAAGCAACGATACAATACTTCGATTCAACCACTAAAAAACCATTTTTACAGTACGGTCCGGATTTCTCAGGGAGTGCGAATAATTCTTGTCTCGCCATCAGTAGTTATGTCGATGGCCAAAATATATCCGGAGGAGACAATATTTTAATTAGACCCGCATCGAAATTAGTTCTTGACACCGGCTATTATAGTAGTAGTAGTGTTGAAGCCCCATCCCGAACGAACCGCAGCAGTGGAGGAGATATACTTATTCTGCCTAATGGCGGGAGATTAGGTATTGGTCGAAATGACCCGAAAACCAATTTGGATGTTTCTGGCGATATTTCATTCAATGGCAAATTATATGTCAGAGATAATATTGGATTGGGTATGCAGCCGACCGTCGATCATAAATTATCTGTTGCCGGCGGAGATGTTTCATTTTCTAATAGTTTGTTTGTTGGTGGGAACGCGACGATACAAGGGAACTTCACCATACAAGGAACAACGACGACGATAAATTCGACCGTCCAGACGATCAAAGATCCTGTTATCATTTTAGGTGAGGGAAGCGCGGATTTGAGCTCTGGATGGAGGGACGATTATTTCGATCGAGGACTTATGTTTAAACTGACGGATACTTCTTATGGGTTTATGGGGTATGATCGTTCTATGTCTGCTTTTCGATTTGTGAATAATATAACGACAGAAGTATCGAGCAACCGGGTACAATCGAGCGATTATTCTAAGGAGGGAACTCTTTTCGCCAAGTCTTATACTTGTAACGATAATTCCGGTATCGCTCAAATTGTATTGTATGGCTCAAATACGGACGGCACAGCATATAGTACATGGAATGGAATAACCACTCGTAAAACGGCTCAAGTATATAATGTCGCGAATAGTACTTTGAATCATGTGTTCATGTACGGCTGCGAGAATATAACGAATACGAATGATATCAGTGGAGGAGTTATTGTGACCGAAATTGCAAGTACTGGTATGTCGATTTATGGAAACGTTTTTGTAAAAAATGACGTGAGTTTTAACTCAAAATTATACGTTGGTTCAGATGTGAGTTTCAATTCGAAATTGTTTGTGAAGGGAGACGTGAGTTTTAATGCGAAATTATACGTGAATAGCGACGTAAGTTTCGCAAAGGGATTGACGGTGAATAGTGATGCCAGTTTTGGGGGGGTATTGACCGTATCTAATAAAAGTAATTTTTACAATGACGTTTCTCTCAGCAAATATCTGTTTGTTGGTTCAGATGTGAGTTTCAATTCGAAATTGTTTGTGAAGGGTGACGTGAGTTTTAATGCGAAATTATACGTGAATAGCGATGTGAGTTTCGCAAAGGGATTGACGGTGAATAGTGATGCCAGTTTTGGGGGGGTATTGACCGTATCTAATAAAAGTATTTTCTATAATGACGTTTCTCTCAGCAAATCTCTGTTTGTTGGTTCAGATGTGAGTTTCAATTCGAAATTGTTTGTGAAGGAAGACGTGAGTTTTAATGCGAAATTATACGTGAATAGCGACGTAAGTTTCGCAAAGGGATTGACGGTGAATAGTGATGCCAGTTTTGGGGGGGTATTGACCGTATCCAATAAAAGTAATTTTTACAATGACGTTTCTCTCAGTAAATATCTGTTTGTTGGTTCAGATGTGAGTTTCAATTCGAAATTGTTTGTGAATGGCGATGTGAGTTTCGGAAGTGGATTGGCCGTTACGGGTCGCAGCACTTTTAATAACGACATTTCACTTAATCGATATCTGTTCGTCGGGAATGATGTGAGCCTCAATACCCGATTATACGTTGGCGGAGACGTGAGTTTTAATCAGAAATTAAAGGTGTCTGGCGATGTGAGTTTTGGTAGTGGATTGACCGTTACGGGTCGCAGTACTTTTAATAACGACATTTCACTTAGCCGCTATCTGTTCGTCGGGAATGATGTCAGTTTGAATACTCGATTATACGTTGGTGGAGACGTGAGTTTTAATCAGAAATTAAAGGTGTCTGGCGATGTGAGTTTTGGTAGTGGATTGACCGTTACGGGTCGCAGTACTTTTAACAACGACATTTCACTTAGCCGCTATCTGTTCGTCGGGAATGATGTCAGTTTGAATACTCGACTATACGTAGGAGGAGACGTGAGCCTGAATGCGAAATTAAAGGTGTCTGGCGATGTCAGTTTTAACGGTGGATTGACCGTTATGGGTCCCAGCTCCTTTGTTAACGACGTTACTCTGAATGCAAATCTGACTGTTGGGGACGGTGTTGATATTGCCGGCAATTTAAATGTTGGCGGCTCAGTGAATATTGATGGTAGCGGCGGCGGAGTCAATATCAGCGGTTTAATCAGAGGTGGCCTGGCTGTAAATCGCCTAGATTATAGTTCTAATTTTATGACTTGGAGTCATTGGCAGGCCGGCGGTATATATTATCATACTGGTTCATCGGGAGTTAACTCGGTAATAACGTCCTACATTAATAATAGTACTTTTTATTTGTATAAAGAATTCGCAGGTGTCTTCGCCTCTTCTATGATTTTTGGATATTTTAGTCCTTTACTGAGTGGGTCGTATACATTTTATATGAATGCTAATGATCAGGGCATTTTTTGGCTGGGAAGCAATGCACGAAATGGCGTTTTTACTTATAGTAACAGTCTTCTCGAAAGCCATGAAGAAGAAACAACACAGGCCTCTGTTGTTCTTCAGGCGGGGAAAAAATACCCTGTTCGATTTTTATATGTGAATAACGCAGGGGCTGGGGTTCTGATTTTCAAATACACAACTCCCTCAAATGGTACTTTTGATGATGTAGATTTTTCGCAATTTTATTATTCCCCTTTTCCAGGATATGATCCTTCGCCAGATGAATTTATATTAGATATCGACGGAGGTCAACGCGTGGATGATTTATATGTGAGTGGGAACCTTATGGTGACGGATGGCGGAGATCTTACTGTTATGGATGGCGATGTCAGTTTTAACGGTAATTTGACAGTCTCGGGACGAAGCACTTTTAACAACGACATTTCTTTGAGCAATTATCTCTTCGTCGGGAATGATGTGAGCCTCAATACCCGATTATACGTTGGTGGAGACGTGAGTTTTAATCAGAAATTAAAGGTGTCTGGCGATGTGAGTTTTAACGGTGGATTGACCGTTACGGGTCGCAGTACTTTTAACAACGACATTTCTTTGAGCAATTATCTCTTCGTCGGGAATGATGTGAGCCTCAATACCCGATTATACGTTGGCGGAGACGTGAGTTTTAATCAGAAATTAAAGGTGTCTGGTGATGTGAGTTTCGGAAGTGGATTGACCGTCACGGGACGAAGCACTTTTATCAACGACATTTCTTTGAGCAATTATCTCTTCGTCGGGAATGATGTGAGCCTCAATACCCGATTATACGTTGGCGGAGACGTGAGTTTTAATCAGAAATTAAAGGTGTCTGGTGATGTGAGTTTTGGTAGTGGATTGACCGTTACGGGTCGCAGTACTTTTAACAACGACATTTCACTTAGCCGCTATCTGTTCGTCGGGAATGATGTGAGTCTGAATACTCGATTGTACGTTGGCGGAGACGTGAGTTTTAATCAGAAATTAAAGGTGTCTGGTGATGTGAGTTTTGGTAGTGGATTGACCGTTACGGGTCGAAGTACTTTTAACAACGACATTTCACTTAATCGATATCTGTTCGTCGGAAATGATGTCAGTCTCAACAAGCGTCTATACGTGGGTTCAGACGTGAGCCTGAACGCGAAATTATACGTGAATGGCGATGTGAGTTTTGGTGCAGGGGTGGATATTGCTGGCAATTTTAGAGTAGCAGGCGGTGGCACAGTAAATCTGGATAGTAGTGGAGGAGTTCATGTCAGCGGATTGATTAGCGGCGGATTGGCTCTGAATAAATTGGTGTATAATTCGACTATCATGAACAAAGCGAATTGGCTGTCCAATCTAATTTATTATCATACTGGGTCCGACGGAATAAATTCGGTATCGACCGGATATACCAGCAGTAATTCTATAGTTGATATATTTAATTTGCATTCTATAATGATTTTTGGATATTTTAGCGTCTCGAGTGATGTTACGTATAACATACACATTTCGATATACAGTACAAGACTCTTGTTTTGGTTTGGTAGTAATGCGAGAACTGGTTACTATACGTATGCGAATAGTCGTATCAAATTGGACAGGACTGAAAATTTAAATACAAGTGGATACACTACAATATCTATGAAAGCTGGAAAAAAATATCCGATTCGTATTTTAAAGTCGTCTGAAACATTAAATGACACGAGTATTGGATTTAAGTATTCCTCTAATACTTCTAATAATGATGGACCTTGGCAAAACTTTGATTTTTCAAATTTTTATTATTCCCCTTTTCCAGGATATTCTCCTTCGCCTGATGTATCGGTTTTAAAAATAGACGGTGGTCAGCGTGTGGATGATTTGTATGTCAGTGGAAACCTTATGTTAACTGATGGAGGAGATCTTACTGTTATTGGAGGTGGTGATGTCAGTTTTGGCGGTGGATTGACCGTTACGGGTCGAAGTACTTTTAATAACGATATTTCTTTGAGCAATTATCTCTTTGTCGGGAACGATGTGAGCCTCAATACCCGATTATACGTAGGAGGAAACGTGAGCCTGAACACGAAATTATACGTGAATGGCGATGTGAGTTTCGGAAGTGGATTGACCGTCACGAATCGAAGTACTTTTAACAACGACATTTCACTTAGTCGATATCTGTTCGTCGGGAATGATGTGAGCCTGAATACTCGATTGTACGTTGGTGGAGACGTGAGTTTTAATCAGAAATTAAAGGTGTCTGGCGATGTGAGTTTTAACGCTGGATTGACTGTAAAAGGTGTATCCGATTTTTCAGGGGTGACTATTAAAAGCGTTCTTAAATTAGAAGGCGGACCAGTAACGGATGATGTAAATGTAGAATCTAGTAATAAAACGAATACATATATTCGGTTTGGAGCAGCAGGGTCAGCCGACGATTGGGTTTATTTGAGACAAATAGGAACCTCTGACAACATTCAATTAGCCCTTGATTTTCACGATAATTCTGGTGATGCAGGTTTTGTTATAAGGGATATATCAAGTGCTGGGAATGGAGCGGATAGTTCATTTAATGAACGATTTAAAGTGAAGAGAGGAGGTGGTGTTGTCATCAATGGAACCCTAGACGTTAATGGAGGAGCGGTGACAGTAATCGGGGATGTCACTGCGACCTCTTTCAATGCCACCTCTGATTATCGCATGAAAGAAAACGTGGAAAAACTTAGTTTTGCAGAGTGCTCCGTTGAAAATCTGAATCCGGTTTCGTATATCTTGAAAACAAACAAACAACCTCACATAGGCTTCCTCGCCCACGAACTACAGGAATATTTTCCCACCGCAGTGTCTGGAGTGAAAGACGGTGAGGCCATGCAAACGGTGAATTATCTCGAACTTATTCCAGTATTGGTAAAAGAAATTCAAGAATTGAAAAAAAAAGTATTATTTTTGGAAAATGACATTGATTATTTGAAACAAGAGTTGTCTGGTTTTTAAGATGAGAATATTTATTATATATTGGGTTATAATAAGTATGTGTTCAATTTTCAGCCCTGTCCGATATCTTCCACGGTTATATATGATGCGGGTGCATCGAAAATCGCATACGGTCCAGTAGTATTTGTGTTTTCGCTATTGATTTTTAATGAACCGGAATCGCTCGCGCCATATAACGAATATGTCTTTGCTACTCCGACGTTTAATATGGAGCTGTAGTGGAATATGTTTATTTCGTCGCCGTAGCTCCCACTTTGATACGTTTTACGGAATCTACCTATGGCTTGCGTATCATCGTATAGTGTAAGATACAGATTATTATAAGAAGAATCCGTCGTCGTGACATCATCTTCTATACTCAGAGAGATATGTGTCCGAATATTGCGAGGACCTGTCGGACCTTTCGGAATGAATTGTATTTGTCCGATTTGTTTGCTCACTGTTTCAGTATTCGTCGGAAATGTTCCATTTGTTGTTGGCTCGACTGTTTTTGCGGACAGTTTCGTTTGTTTTAATAATCCCATCGGTAACCGGTTGTAATCTGTCGCATTGGGTCCCACCATCAGTTGTGAAACGGTCGTTGATCCCGACGAGTACGAAATATTACCTGACAAATCCACGCTGAAAAAAGAACGGCCAGTTGGACCCGTATTGCCGTATGGACCCGTTGTTCCCGTTGGTCCGGTTGTTCCCGTTGGTCCGGTTGTTCCCGTTGTTCCCGTTGTTCCCGTTGGTCCGGTTGTTCCCGTTGTTCCCGTTGGTCCGGTTGTTCCCGTTGTTCCCGTTGTTCCCGTTGGTCCGGTTGTTCCCGTTGTTCCCGTTGTTCCCGTTGTTCCGGTTGTTCCCGTTGGTCCCGTTGGTCCGGTTGTTCCGGTTGTTCCGGTTGTTCCCGTTGTTCCGGTTGTTCCCGTTGTTCCCGTTGTTCCCGTTGTTCCATTTGGTCTTGTCGAAACAATAGACAAAGTTGTATTTAATCGGGTTAGACAAGATTTACGGAATGAAAAATACACCAAATTGTTTCGCGTTTCCCCTTCGGGTTGGACAACGAACAGTTTTAACCGTAATTTGCACTTCACCGATGGTAAATACGTGTTGTTGACGTAAAAAGAAGTGTTCGCGATAGATGAGGAAGTGGTGGAGGTTGAGGTGATTTCCGTTAAATCTTCGTACCCATTCGAAAATTCGACTTCCTCTCCGGATTCCTTCACAAAATATAAATTCGTATAGAAATATGTTTTGTAAGAAGAAGACGAAGACGTTTTAGAAGCATATGTATTGAACTCCCATAATCCTTCGGGAATGAACGACAAATCTAACAAATCATCATCACTTGATGTAAAAGTCGCCACTTCTTGTACGGAATTGTCGTTCTCCTCCTCATCATATACATACGTGATCGTTTTTTTCTCGGTGACTACTGGTGCTCGAATGATACTGCCTGCTACCTTTGTATATTTACTGGAAGACCCTCCTTCGCTATCCAAATAAATGGTCAATCCCCCCGATATTCCATCCGATCCTTGGATTCCAGTCGATCCTTGGATCCCAGTATGACCAGCCGATACAAAACTAAACGTTATATTATCCACCACCGTCGATGTTCGGTATGCTTTAAACAACGCTTTGTAAAAATAGGTTGTTGTTGTTGGATTAATCTGAGGGTTTATACATGTATAAATAACCTTTTGGTTTTGGGTTATGATTATATTCATCGTATCAATCACTATCGAGAATTGGTCTCCTGCGATATAATAGAAATTCGTTTTGATTATTTCGGAATTTTCGCCTTCATTCAGAATAATATCAAATGCATTTTCGCAAAACTGGATACTATGTGCGAACGTTAATTGATTCGATCTACTCACTCCAATTTTAGTCTCTGTCCCATTTTGCGGTGCGGTAAAAGTTAATACGCAATTCTGATATTGTTCTAACGTGTACACATTAGATACTTCTCCGTCTCTCGATATTTTTTTAAACGCGTCCCCTTTGTAGATGGAAACAGTGTCATTTTCTTGTATGAGATGAAAATTACTGGAGGCGAAACCTCGCTGGCCAGTTACCCCTGTCATTCCGGTAGGGCCGATGGATCCGGTTGGTCCAGTGGGTCCAGTTCTTCCGGTAGGTCCAGACGGTCCAATGGGTCCGGTTGATCCGGTTTGCCCTGAATAACCTATGGGTCCTCTATCCCCTCTATGTCCTATTCCTCCCCTCGGCCCAATCGCTCCGGTATGTCCTCTATATCCAATATGACCAGTTGGACCGGTTACCCCGTGACCATGAGGATCTAACTGCGGTGAACATCTAACTGTAATTAATGATGAGGAACCATGTCGCGACATGGCCTGATTACTTGAGTTGTTGTTTACTAAATGATTCCAACTTGCCATATATATTCATTCATTATATTTTATTCAGCAGAATTGTTGTTGTTGTTGTTGTTGTTGTTGTTTTTTATGTATGTGATTTGGCGGTGTGGTGTCGTTTATATAAGAAAGAGTCGCATTCCTGGAATTCTTTTTGTAGGCAGAGTTGGTGCTTGTTTTTTTTACCCCAGAAATACTCGTTTTTACTTATTTTTCCTCTGTAATGAGAAAACATTGGCACGCTCTGTTTATTCGTGCGATTCGCTCGATCATTCGTGCCTGTACAAAACACTATATTCGGACAGTTTCCAGAAATTTCCATTTCTATATCAAAAACGATCTGTTTATTCGCTGGGATTAATTGATTGTTGTAGATATTACCGTCCAAAATTGTATTGGATATTTGGAACGTCTTGAAATTGGTTAAATCTTGGGAATTCAGGACATTCCCTAAATTTTCCTGGTCTCTCAGTATATTCGCCATTTTCTTGTGTCTTATATAATCACTTTGTGACATATTTATTGGACCTATACTTATTCTCCACATATTTTCGTCGGGTTATGGTTATGCAGAATCTCCATTTTGGTACAGTTGTTCGCATACCAACTGGAAAGACCAATTTCCGCCATTCAAATCCACGACATCTCCCTTGTCATTCACCAGTTTTACCGATATACGTCTGATATTCACCGGTCCGAAATACACACGTTCTTGTTGTTGTAACGTACCTCCGAATTCGACATACACGGATCCGGCTGTTCCTGTTTTCACCGGAAGTAATGCAAACATGTCTCGGACATATACTCCTTGATTGAAGTTATCTCTCTGTCGGTTTTGTTCTGCTAAAATCTGTTCGACTGAATACACTTGTTTCTGGGTTAAACTCGACAATGTACTTGCGGATGGATTATTACATTGTTTTACCAACTTTCGATTCGCGTAGCTTGGAAGTGTTACACTGTAATCTCGTTTCGATAGAGTCACCAATCCATCATTTAAATGGTTTTGGTTGAAATCATCTAAAATAATCATGAAATACGAATATAAATACACATTCACTACCGAATCGCTCTGTAGAGTGACCAAGGTTTTAAATGCGGTAGCGATATCGTTTATTGTAAAGGGATTTTCATAACCTCTCAAAGAAGGTATTGGATTAAATTCATATTCGGCCGCGGAATGAAAGCCTAATATATACCCGAGAGTTGTATCGATCGTGGCATTTCTATAACTTGCGGAAGCATTCGTGCATCTTGAAAAACTATTAATATCATAAAACACGACTTTGTAATCTCTCGAGGTGTATATTTTATTTATTGTGTATTTGATATTGCCTAATGTCGGATCCAAACTGGAATTGCTTACTATGGGGTCTGTTGTTGTTCTACCAAATAGTCTGTTTATCTCGGTGGCTAACGAAGTCCCGGTGTAGATTCCATTCGGTATGGCTATGGAAATACTATTCGATTCGTCCGTTTCGGATATATAAACCCCACCCAAGTCATCTTTTATAGGCGCGAAAACGACCATTTCATTATTGGAAATGTCTATAGAATCATTTGATGGAGTGTAGGGTTGTACTCCTAATCTGGTGATTTGGAATGGTAGTAGTTTCTCAAGGTTGTCGTATCCATTATAATCATCATCTGTATCTGTTCTAATTAATTTCCATTTCCCTTCCGCTACATGAGGTACTATCATTCGGTTTGGATTGATAATCCACTGGAAATAACCGTCACCACGTATATCTTTCAACGAAGAATCGATTAATGATGGGTGGTCACGAAGCGTTTCGTTAATATGCGATATCCAATTCGCCCACGTTTTACTGGCACCGTTCAAGACGATATCAATATAATTGGTTAAATCGGTTTCTTGACCATTGATTATTCTGTATTGTGTCAGCCGTAATGTTCTTTGGTCGTTTGATAAGGATTCTCCACCCGTTGGCCACACTTCTTCCATACTGATACCGGTAGATGGAAAATCAGTGATTATCGCCGTAAGTGGTACATTACTTGTATCTCTCAACCCTAACAAGTCTCGAGTATTCGGACCATATGAAACACTGTACGCAAATTCATTATATACTTTTTGAATGTCAAACGTGAATGTCGTTTTTACTGCGGAACTATCGTATGCTATTCTCGTATTTCCGAAACTCACGTCTGTGTATATTTTTGCCGCATTTGCTATCCCTGCGTTCACTGCAGCTACTAATGTAACTGCTTCATAATTGCCCGGTGGGATTTCTATCTTATACTCATGACTCGATTTATTATAAATTGCCAGCGTATTATATGGCCCTTCTTTAACCTCCCGCGGTTTTAGATAAAAAAAATTGCTTCCATAACTATTACTTATGGTGTACCAAGTGATTGGAATCTGTACCGCATATAGTTTCATTTTTACCACATCTTTTAATGTTTCATTGAAATTCACCGTAAAATCTGTGGAGATGGAATATTCTTGATCTCTGTATTGACTATCTATACTGATCGTTCGGGTATATGTTTCTTTCAACAATGGATTTATTTTTCCGGGCGCAAAGACTAATTCTTTCGTAAATGCCAATTGGTCTGGATTTCTACCATCATTTCTTTTGCTTTGTTCAAAGGATTCGTTCCTTGATAAATCTAATATCCTCTGGAGCTGAGTGGGATTTGCTATATTTTCATTGATTTGTCGTAGTTTGTTCGCTTTCTCCGACTCGGGGTCAAAGTTCATTTCTTCTAATTCCTCCAACGTGTTGTCGGCTTCGTACTCTGGCGCATTCTCACCCTCCTTCACCACCACAAAAAAACGTTCGTAAATGTCTTTGAAAAACTGGAAAAGTTGTCTCCCATTTTCTGTACGTAAATACATATGTCTCTGCAACATTTGGATTATCCTCGCTTCCAACTCACTGTCCGTTGGATTAGGGGAAAGTTCTAATAAACTGTAGAGATCTTGATTAGTGAAATCGTCAACATTATACATCGGCATGTCTTTTCTTTTTCTACTATTTTCATTTATTTTGTTTATTTTGTTTATTTCGTTTATTGCTTATTTATGATATTTCCTTTGAAACATTTTATTGATTTCCGATATTATATTCACCTCGTGCTGTAAGCATTGACCGATTGTTTTTTTCGGAAAACATAACATTCGATGTCCCCTTTTTAAATGTCCTCGGCCTCGGAAACAAATATTTTCCAGCGATACAATCCATTGTTTTTCCTCGTCCGTTTCTAAATCTTCCAAGTTGATTCGATATGTTCCTGAAAAATAACGTTTATTATACGACTCGTCTTCGTAAATTTTATATACATCGCCATGCAATACATTTGGCACTCTTCCTATTCCCATGATCTTGTTCTCTTCTATATTCAATTCCAATACATACATCATTTTCATCCCTTTCATCGGCGATGGATTCGCATAAAAACATTCTACATTCAATCGACTCCTCCCTATCTTATTTTCCGCATACGTTTTATTGTTAAATCGCGTCGTGCATAGATTTTCGTTTGTTGTGATGAGGAATGCATTCAGTTTTTTCTCGTCGGCTTTTGTCCATGGTTGATTGAACCATTCGGGGTGTATGGTCGCCATTTTCATTTGTGGATGGATGTTTTTTTGTTTTCGGTTTTTATTTTCAATTTTTTGCGATATACATCTTCCATACCTTTGGAAAATCATAGACGATATTTACACACTGATCGCTTTTCAGTAACTCTTGTAATACCGCACATTGGTCATTATATGGATTCCAATGAATGACCATCAGTACGCGTTTATAATTCCTGTCGTTTTTCCATTCGATCTCTGTATATTTCTTGATATATCCCAGATTGGATCGCGCCATTATTTTACGAATATACGATTCTTCGATGGTATATTCTATTCTCGGTATGCATACATTGGATAAAGTCATCTTATTTTATACTATTTGTTTGTTTGTTTGTAGTTTGTTTTGTGTTTTTTTCTTCAATTTTCACTGTTTTTTTTCCTTCCATTTTCGAACAGGCCGAAATACTGTTTCAAGCATTTTGATTTAAGGTCCAGTTTTTATGCTTCACTTTTTTTTGAAACGCTGTATTGAAACGATGGTTGATAGATAGATAGATAGATAGAAGAACGGGGTATCCCCCTATACCTATACAAACACGTTTCTTTATATTCTTTCTGTTTTTCATACTATTTAGCGAAAATACGTTATGATTCCACCTTTTTTTTCAGATTTCATAAAAAATGGACACTGACTGGATTCATCATGAACAACGACTATCGATTATTGACCAAAAGTGTTTGCCAGAGCCACTTCCCTATATTACTCTGGAATTTATTTATATCAATAAACAATCCGAAGTCGTCGATACCGCCACGGAAAAACTTTCTTCTTCTTCTTCTTCTTCTTTGTCCAAAGAACTCCTTATTTCTATTATCCATGCCCATAAAAAACGAGACCACAAGAATTATGTATTAAAAGATACTCTCCTGTTTCATATTCCCATCCAGCCCGAGATTTTGCCGTCATTCTTAGAAGAGACTTTTAATACCTCGATCTTCACGAAAACATTCCCCATCATAGATGACATTGTTTTGCCACCTTCCATTTTTATTTTTCATCCTATAAACACGCTGTTTTTTGTATATTGCGAACAACTTAAATCCGCTTTGAAGTCTGATCATCAATCACAATCGATTACCAAACGCGTACGTATTAAACTCCCTCTTCAGAATAATAACCTTGTTGCTTCTTCTTCCAGAAATACCAGACGTCTTTTATTGCCTTCTTCTTCTTCTTCTTCTTCTTCTTCTTCTTCTTCTTCTTATACAGACGAAAAATTATCTTAGTTTGAAAGGTATATAAAAATGAATGTGGAAATAGATATAACGTTCGCATAATAATTATAATATATGGAAATCTATCTTTCTCTCCAGAATGAAGTGGTAGATATTTTTTCACTACTCTCTCGTGACATCTCTGATTTGCAACCTTTCATGGTGAAATATCAATCGTGTTTATTTTCATTGAAACGACTCTTGGTAGTGTCCGAGAAAAATCCTGCCATACAGAAATCTTATTTTCTTCTTTTAACGCTTCTCTATAAACTCATTGCTTACACGCGAGATATTTATGGAGGTTTAGGAGAGAGAAAACTCAGTTATATGATGATGTTTCTTTGGAACTACCATTTCCCTCTTCCGACCGCACATTGTTTGAAACACATGGTTGCGCCAATTGAAAATGCTCCCCCTTTTGGCTCTTGGAGAGATATCAAAGGCCTTTGTCTTTTTATTCGACAATTCTCTCCAAAAGGCGAAAACGATCCTTTTATTGAAACCTGTATAGGTCTGATGAATCATCAATTAGATGTCGATTATACTCTTTGGAATAATACATTGGACGAATATGTCCGGAAACAAAATACCGGGTTTGCCCTCATGGAAAGACCTACTCCTTCCTCTGCCGGTATTTCCATGGTGGCCAAATGGATTCCGAGAGAAAACTCTGCGTTTGATTGGTTGTTTAAACGTGCGGCTGTACAATGGATCCGGTCTTTTAAACCTCATTATTTTAAAAGCTGTACGAACGAATCCCAGTTTAAATCTGCGCTGAGAAAGGGCAGTAAAGAATATCGTCACGTGTTTACCAGATTGTCGAAAGAATGGGATACACTGGAAATTAAACAATGCAATAAACAATGGGAATCTATTAAACCGGCCGCTTTACCTTTTTCGGCCTTACTCCGGCAACAACAATCTCTTTTAAATATCCATTCAAACGGGGTTGTTCGTAGAAATACTGCCACTGTGGCTGACCGCGTTTCATGCGCGACGAAAATCCAAAAACATTGGCGGGCAACGCGTTCATCGAATAATCCGACTTTTACTGATATGGGCGAGTTCATTAAAACGGCTATTCGGGTGGTTCATGTGGAAGAAGTGCGCCGTATGGAAATTCATTGGAAACTTATTTTGTCTCAATTTACTTCTTCTTTGTCAAACATGTTGCCTATTGTGGACATGTCTTTATTATTAGATCAAGAAGATCGTTTCTATGAAGCACTCGGTTTGGCATGTATTGTCGCGATGAAATCTTCGAAGCGTATCTTTTTATTCGATCAGACCACGCATGTGGTTTCCATAGAAGATTGCCATTCATTGAAAGAGATTTTAGCTTTACTACGACCCATCTATCACGAACATCATATCGGACAGAATTTCAAGGGAGTATGCGATACATTCCTTTTATCTATGCGCGAAACCAATCTCCCTGTCGATGAAGTGAAACATTTGAAACTCATGTTCTTTACGTATTACGATCGAATCGACACTATACAAAATATTGTTCAAGCCTCGTTTGAACATGCCGGATATGTTCATTCACCTTTCTTACTTATTTGGAGAGCTACCCAAAAAATCCTGCCATCTTCTTCTTTTTATACTTCTAGAACCTTTGTTTTTTCAGGGAGTTCTAACTATACATTGTGTCGGATTTCCTCTTTACCTTTGGAAGCTTGGAACCATATGAACGCATTTGATTTCGTCGGATATTTATTGAACCAGCCTCGGTATGATGCTTTCGAACATCATTTCAAACAACTTTTTATCGCTCCTTCTACACCGATTGTTCCTGTAAAAAATCCATGAAATCTGATTTCTTGATGTTTCTTCTTATACTTTCCAACTGCTGGACTGTCTTGGCCGGATCATCTCTTTCCGGTGGAATCGCGAGAATTTGAGAGAAGACATATTCGATATAGGGGGCGATACATTTATGGTCCATCGAGAACCATCCTGCCTTTCTCATAAAGTCCACGTACATCACATGTATGCTATACACATCCCACGTATTCCATTTCCCCAGTAATTTATTTACCGCCGTCTTCCCGCTTTCTTTCGAAAACGTGTTTAAATAATTCTCCCAATTTGAAATATCTTTCACTCCTATGACTTTCATGATCGGATTATTTTGCGCATATTTCGAGAGATGGGTTTTCAGGGTTTCCATATCGAGCGGTTTATTTTCCCAATTGGACTGGTTTATTATAGCCGCTATAAACGTGATCTCTAAACACCAAGGTGGATATTTCTCGTACGCGGTGAAAAAAATATCCTTGAGCTTCTCTTCCTTATACAAATCCTTCATTTGAAAAGACACTCCGAAATCTATTATGATCGGGACATGTTGAGTGTCGCTATACATGACATTATTCGATTTAATATCATGATGCACGATCTTTTGTTTTTCTAACTCCTCTATGGCCTCTACTAAATACTGATGCGAATCGAGCATGTGCAATAAAAACGTCGCCTTATCTTTTTGCTGATGGATTTTCATATTCTTGGCCAAATCACATTCGCCTACATATTTTACCTTTATATTGACAAACTCGTCATTTGTTGAATCCTGGATCACTTTGCATTTCCCTAATTCCTGTTTGTTTATTTTCGTGAGGTTCGCGTTGCAAACGGATAGCGCGGGGGAAAAGTACCTTTCGGAAAACTTTATTTTTTCCGCAATGAGTTTGCCAAGTATCGGTTCATTCATCGTCCGCTCCCTTTTTTCTTGGATTTTCGATACATATTCAGTTGCCTCGACCGTACCGTTACATTTCAATCCTGGGCGATACACACAGCCATATGCACCTTGGGCCATTATTTTGGACATTTTTGGTTTTTGCGATTATATAATGCTCTGACAAACTATTTTTTGGTGTTTGTGTTGTATATGCACACCATATTCATATTATTGAGCAGCACGGAGAAAATCTTATGGGACAACCCTATTCCCTCTTGTATTTTCGACTATTTGTCGTTGTTGTCGTCGTTAGTAGAGAAAAAGAAACTTCGACGGCACGATTCGTTGCTCATTGAAAGTTTTCGGCATACTTACGGCCAATACTTGGAGTCCTGTCCATATGCTTATTTATCTGAAATTCCAGAATATTGCCTGGATGCGTACGACATTATCCGGATTCCTTGCTACTCGTCCTCTTTTTATCCGGAAAGAATTGCTATCGATGTTGAGAGATGTTTAGAACTTTATCCGGGCAATAGAAGAATCAAAGACGAACTTGCACTTATAACCTTCTCTCAGTATGGAGTAAAATTGAAAGATTCGGTGAAGTTTACTTATGTACAGCAGCGTTTCAATATTCTAAAGAATATATACTAATACTTTTCTACAGGTAATTTATTTATTGGATGACGCTCTGTTTGAACTCTCTCCTGCGATTTCAAACTCCGCGATCTATCATCCATTCTCACGCAGTTCTGTCTGCCTTTCTGGAACAAATCGTCACTGAAGTATCGGAACATCAATTGGAAGCCGTGTCCACTGTAAATGTCCAGTCTCTGTTGAGAGATATTGAGACCTCTCACGTTGGCTTAGGATTCTTCGCTTCAGAGAGTGCCGCCATGGTTTCTCTTATCTTTGCCGCTTGGTATTCTTACCAGTATGTCTATAATAGCAAATTATCTAAGATACAGCTTATAGGCGATTACCCGCAAGTGAAAAAAACGGTTCGATCGGCGATTTTTATCTTTGTCTTTATCTTCCTAAGAAACGTAGAAAACGCAATATGAGGGGGAACTGCGTTCCCCCTCTTACCTCCTCCTGTTAGGGGAACTGCGTTCGTTCCCCCATGCCCCCTCCTCCAGTGGAAAGTAGAATTCGACGATTAAACGATGATCACCTAATTTCCCGGTTTCCCTATATCCGATAACCAGATATCAATAAAACAATGACCTATATAACTTCCCCAGGTAATGGATTGGAAGTCTTTATCCTTTGCAACCGAAATAGCCGTTACTTTTGCACTGTTCACCGATTTGCGTCTATAAAACCAGACGAGAAATGAGTGATTTATTGCTTTGTGAGTAGGATATCGATAAGCGACGTTTAGGCTCGTTTCACACGTCAAAAGAATGGAAGAAAAAATGGAAGAAAAAAAGTGGTTTGTTTTTTAAAAGGTTTATATTTTGTCAATCTATCTACTTACTTCTTCACTGTTTTTTGTCCATGTTTGTTGTTGGTGACTTTGACGACGATCATCTTGGAAGAAGACTCGAGTGTTTGCATCTCTTTGATCCACTTGAGTCCAGCCTGACGAAGCATTTTCAGCTTCTCGGCTCTTCTTTCTTTTTCCTTTCGCGCCTCATCCATGAAGGTCTTTGCGACTACTTTGACTTGTAGCTTATAGTCGAGTTGGGCCGCCTCGATGAGCGCTTTGCTATAGACCTTGTCAAGTAGGGCTACCTCCGCTTCGTCCTCGGCGTTTTTCTTTTCCTGTGCCAGTTTCGCCGCGTTTTCTTTAGCGGCTTGGGCGCGCATCTGGATGGCAAGAACCTCGGCTTCGTACGCTTCGTCCGCGGCTTTTTTATCTTCTGCGAGTTTCGCATCTCTCCGTTCTTTGGCTTGGGCCTTGGCTGCCGCCTTTTCCTGTGCCTTGGCCTTGGCCGTTTCGGCTTTTAGTTCGGCGGCTTCGGCTTTGGCTTGGGCTTTTAGTTCGGCGGCTTCGGCTTTGGCTTGTGCTTTGGCTTCATCGGCTTCCGCTTTGGCTTGTGCCTTGGCTTGGGCTTTGGCCTCATCGGCTTCGGCTTTGAGTTGTGCCTTGGCTTCTCTTGCTTCCTCCTTGGCCAGCGCTCTGGCTTGGGCTTTGGCCTCTTTTGACTCCTCTTTGGCTTGCGCCTTGGCATTTGCCTTGGCTTGTGCCTTTGCCTCGTCGGCTTCTGCTTTGGCAAGTGCCTTGGCAAGTGCCTTTTCCTCGAGGATCTGCTGCTTGGCAAGCGCCTTTTCGGCCTTGGCTTCCTCCTTGGCCAGCGCCTTTTCGGCCTTGGCTTCTTCCTTCTCTCTTTGTCTGGCCTCTTCCTTTTCGGCTTTCGCCTCGGCCTTGGCAAGTGTCAGTGCCGCTTTGGCAAAAACCTTTTCCATCTTGGCTTGCTCCTTGGCTTGCGCCTTGGCCTCTTTGGTTTGTGCCTTGACATCCTTCTCCGAAACCTCCGACTCCACTGTAGAAACAACGTCGTCTTCCTCTTCTTCCTCTTCTTCCTCTTCTTTTTCCTCGGCCTCGGCCTCGGCCTCAGACTCGGTCTCGTCAGTCTCGGCTTCAGATTCGGTCTCGGCCTCGATGACGGCCTTTGTGGTCTTGGTCTTGGACCCGACCTTCTTGTCTTGCTTTGCCGCGAGTTTGGCGTCGGCTTTTTCTTTTTTACTCTGTTCTTTTGCCGCGAGTTTGTCGGCTCTTACCTTTTCCTTCTCCTGCGCCTTCACTTCTTTGGCGCGCGCATTCTCTTGTTGCCGAAGAGTCTTGGCGGCTTCACGAGCGAGTTGCTTGGGAGAGAGAGAGTTCATTTCGATTTGAGAATTTGAGATTTTACACTGAGTGCTTTTTGGCTTGGCTGTGAGAACCAGAATCGATTCAAACTTTTCAATTTTGCGACGCGCAAACGGCGCTTCACTTTTGCGAGGTGAAAATTGCTGTAAAAAATGGATGGCTGCGGAGGCTTCAAAAAAGTTTTGTTTAAATGTTAAATCTTTTTAAAAATGGAAAATCTGGATCTTGACTGTTCGCGGTCTTCTCTGACGTACTGATCGTTGTAACGCTCGCACAGGTAGTCTTCGTACGTATATTCGTCTTCTTCCTTTTTAGTCGTTTCTTTTTCTTTGGCTTGCTTCAGCTTATTGGCTCGCTTTGTTTGTTCGCGGTCTTCCATCAAGTACCGGTCATTATAATAGTCGTTGTACTGTTCGTTGTATGTCTCCCAGAGGTAGTCTTTGAATTCTTCTTCCATTTTTGTGTTGGCTGCAGTAGTGTCGGTTTCGTCTTTCCCCTTCTTCTCCTCCTTGTTTTCTTCTTTTCGTCGTGACATTTTCAGATTAGATTTGGCCCTTTTTGGTGAGATATATATGGACCAAGTTCGGTTAGGTTTGTTCAATTTTGCCATTCGTTGGATTTGATAATAATATGTATGGTTTATTATTATTATAATGATTAGCTGTGTCGTTTCCCGATATAAAAAGAATGTGGATTGGGTGTATCAATTCAAACATGTAAAGGACGTGTTTATTTACGATAAAGAGACTCCCGAGAATCCATACAATGTACCGGTGAATAAAGGCCAAGAAGCGTCTGCCTATTTGAAATATATCATCGACCACTACGACCACTTAGCCGCTTTTACCTTTTTCACCCACGACGACGAATTCTGCTGGCATCATTCCGGCAGTATAACAGACAAATACGTGGAAGCCATACAGGAAATCAATAATGGGAAATTATATTATAATATCAACGACAGATGTGTGTTAGGCAGTATCGTTTCGAACCCTTGGTACGACGACATTTTACGTTGGTACGATCAATATATTGAAAAGTACATTCCCATGGCGAGTTTACCCGATAAAGACTGGACCGTAGGACATCGAGGCTCGGCGCAATTCGTCGTGCATAAATCTCTTATCTTGAAACTGCCCAAGCAATTCTATCAAGACCTGTATATTTGGATCACCACCACCGACATGACCAATGATAAAACCAGTCGATTTATGGAATGGGTTTGGCATGTGTTTTGGGTCATTTATCCGGCTTTATGATCCGGGCGGTAATTTCGTCTGTTATTTCCTGAATAGCTATTTCTACACCAGTGGCCTTCTCATTCAAATGACTTAGACTATAATCCCGAAAAAAATCTTCCCATGAATCACACGGATGATGTTTATATATAAGATCGAGTATATGCGATTCTTTTTTAGAGATGATAAAGTATAATTCCAATAACTGTTTCCTTTGCTCTAAACTCCAAGTGTCCCAATCGTGCGTTTCGTCATCTATTTTGCTCAGTTTGTCTATTATATTTTCCATATATAGTTATTGAAAATATATTGTTTATGCCCCTGACTCATTGATCACCATCATATCGACCTCCGTTTTTATTTGCCGTATAACATCCTTATCTTCCGATTCGAACTTGGACAAGAACCCTTCGAAGTTTTGTTGTTTGCTGGGCGTGAATTTTTCCTTGTTGTCGACATATGTATCATCCAACATATTGAACCCGTTTTGGACCATAGTATCGATCGCGTCTTTACGATCGACCGTTTTCCATTTCTTGTTGTTCCCCATCACAGAAGCATACGGAAGTTTCTTGTTGGTAATTTTGATATTATGGTTCTCTGGATGTTTCGGATCGAAATGGATTTTCGCCAATAGAGATGGAATGGATTTATATACGCGGTCGATACAGGAGAGAATCACTTTTTCGTCTATATAGTCGGTATTTTCGTTGCCGAATGCGTTTATGTTTATGTTTGTGACGTTGTTTGTCTTTACGGTATTATTGTTGTGCGAATTTGTATTGGTGTTGGATGTAATTTGTAACTGCTTATCCAGTAGAGCGGCGATTTGAGATCTGAGTTCGTCACGTTCTTTAAGATATTCTTCGCGTTCAAGTTGATGCTTTCGGCGATCTTCCAACACTGTATTTTTTAGATCTTCAAATGTTTCCGCCGTGATTAATGTGGTTTCAGCTACAGCTATACAAGATTTCATATGCACGTGCATACTCTGTCGTGTTGCATATGTTTTCCTGCAACGACTGCAAACGAAATTTGGTTGAGTATCTGGTTTAGTTTTATCGACATGTCGTTTACTTTTTAGGTGGACTTGCAAAGTTTTATTGGATTTCAGCATTACATTACAGGTACTACAAAAATGGCTCATTCCTTTTGGTATATTATGATATAAAATAATATATATATTGTTTTGTCATCAAATATGTCTAAACTTAATGCCGTACTAAGTCGGGTTAGTATTTTAGACTCTATTCTGAAACCGTTATTGTAACAGTTTGATATTTCATTATATTATGTCATCATTTGGAGACTTTCAGTTATCATTCAGAGACGTTTTTGTCATCATTCAGAGACGTTTTTGTCATCATTCAGAGACGTTTTTGTCATCCATTAGAGACGTTTTGTCACCAAATAAAGCATCGTTTAAGAGGGGGGGGGGAAGATTTTT
>Ga0209443_1000208_pt1 | contig 38521 bp, 35 predicted proteins | sample LauGreBMM110DCMD_2_FD_187571 | JGI IMG/M metagenome (GOLD analysis project Ga0209443, IMG submission 187571) | Freshwater lake microbial communities from Lake Michigan, USA - Su13.BD.MM110.DCMD (SPAdes) (version 2) | ecosystem: Environmental > Aquatic > Freshwater > Lake | place: Lake Michigan... | reverse complement strand
CCGCTGCGCGCGGACACTCGTCTTGACGGCCCGGACCGCGGCGGGTTCTGGTTCGTGATGCTCCGATCCGGGATCCTCAACCCCCACCTGCTCTCGTTGCTCGCGCGCGTCCGCCACACCAACACCATCGTCATCGCGGACTCCATGTTCCCGCACTGGCCGGGCCTCGTGGAGGTCGATCTCTCGCTGGTCCACGGCATCCCGACGGTGCCGCAGGTCGTCGCGGCCGTGCTCGCCGGCTGGAAGGCCGGACCGGTCTGGATGGCGGAGGAGTTCCGCAAGTCCAACGACGACGGGGTGCAGCAAGAGTTCGCCGCCGCCTTCCGCGGGGCGGAGATCCGGTTCGAGCCCCACCTCGCGCTCAAGGCACGCGTGCCCGGGGCGCTCGGGGTCGTCCGCACCGGCGAGACGCGGATCTACACCAACGTGGTCCTCGAGTCGGCTTGATGACGGAGTCCGACCCGAGCGAGGCCGTCTCGTGCGCCGTCGGCGGCCAGGTCCTCGGCGAGAACCACCGTTGACGGGTTCCCGCCCTGGCCCACCTTCGGCGCGGATGCTCCAGCTCGAACACCTCGCCGAACTCGCCGCCCGCAACGCCGACGCCTTGTCGGCCAAGGTCGCCGCATTCGATCTCGGCGGCCGACGCTTCGACGGGAACCTGCGCCCCGAGGTGATGGGCGTGGTCAACTTGTCCGCCGATTCCTGGTACCGCGAATCGGTCTGCCTCACCGCGGAGAGCGCGGTCCGCCGCGGCCGGGTGCTCGTCGCGCAGGGCGCGTCCATCATCGACATCGGCGCCGAATCCACGCTCGCCCACGCCGGCCGGGTCGACGAGGCCGCGCAGAACTCGATGCTGCTGCCGGTCGTCCGCGAACTGGCCCGCGAAGGCGCCATCGTCTCCGTCGAGACGTATCATCCGGCCGTGACGCGCGCCTGTCTCGAGGCCGGCGCGAGGGTGCTCAACCTCACCGGCACCGACCGCAGCCCCGAGATGTACCGCATGGTCGCGGACCACGGCGCGGCGGTGATCATCTGCCACGTCCAGGGCGCCAACGTCCGCGAGGTCGCCGACCTCGAACTCGGCGCCGACCCGGCCACGATGCTGCGCGACCACTTCGCGCGGCAGATCGAGCTCGCGACGTCCCAGGGCGTGACACGCATCTGGATCGATCCCGGACTCGGGTTCTACTACCGGAACCTCCAGGACTCGGGCGCGCGGATCCGTCACCAGATGCGGGTGTTCCTCGACACCTTCCGGCTGCGCACGCTGGGCTGGCCGACCTGCCACGCGTTGCCGCACGCCTTCGAATGCTTCGGCGAAGAGGTCCGGTCCGCCGAACCGTTCTTCGCCGTGCTCGCGGCGTTGGGGAAGACGGACCTGTTCCGGACGCACGAAGTGCCGCGCACCCGGGCCGTGCTGGACACCTTGGCCGTGTGGTGACCGCCGGACGACAGGCTTCCGCGTGGACATCATCCGCCTCGTCGCGGAGGCTGCGCCGGGCGGATGTCGGACATCTCTCCCCGCGCCCGACCCACGCGGGCTATCCGGCCCCGTGCCGTGGCCGCGGGTCGACCGACGCATGAAGCTCAAGCTCGATTGGTTCCTCACCGGGATGGCGCTGGCCATCGGTCTCGCGTGGCTGATGCCGGATCCCGGCGGCAAGGGCGGCGCGCTCCATCCGGAGCTGCTCAACAAAGCGGGCGTCGCCCTCATCTTCTTCCTCAACGGCCTCGGCCTCTCGTTCGCCGCGCTCAAGGCCGGCACGTTGCGCTGGCCGCTGCACCTGCTGGTCCAGACCTCGACGTTCGTGCTCTTCCCGTTGCTCGGCCTGCTCGCCTTGTGGGCAGCGGGCGACCATCTGCCGCCCGACCTGCGGCTCGGGTTCTTCTTTCTCTGCGCGCTCCCGTCGACGGTCTCCTCGTCGGTCGCGATGACGGCCGCGGCGAAGGGCAACGTCCCGGCCGCGGTCTTCAACGCGACGTTGTCGAGTCTGCTCGGGGTCTTCCTCACGCCGCTCTGGATCGGGCTGGTGCTGAAGCAGGGCGGCCAGCCGATGCCGCTGGGCAAGGTCGTGCTCGACCTCGTCATCTGGCTCGTGCTGCCGCTGGCGCTCGGACAGCTGGCGCGGCCGTGGCTCGGGGCTTGGGCGGCAAGGCACAAGAAACGCCTGGGCACCGCGGACCGCCTCACCATCTTGTTGCTGGTCTACACCTCGTTCTGCGACTCGATGAAGCAGGGCGTCTGGTCCGGCCAAGGCGGGTCGACGGTGGCCGTGACCGTCGCCGGTTCGGCCGCCCTGTTCTTCATCGTGCTGCGGGCGACGACCTGGGCGAGCGATGCGCTCGGTTTCTCTCCCGGCGACCGCGCCGCGGCCGTGTTCTGTGGATCGAAGAAGACCCTCGCCTCCGGCGTGCCGATGGCCCAGCTGATCTTCGGGGCGCATCCGGGCCTGGGCCTGGTCCTGCTCCCGATCATGATCTACCACCCGCTCCAGCTGGTCGTCTGCGGCGCGCTCGCCGGGAGATGGGCGAGGGAGAAGTCGGAAAAGGAAGGGGCAGTGGTGAAGGGGGGATGACGGATGGCATCATCCACGCCTCCCGCCCCTTCGCCCGCTCTTCCGCTCAGGGCAGTTCTTCGATGGTGATCGCACGGTAGCTGGCCTCGGTGACGCCGCCGCCGTGGACCTGGAGACCGATGCGGCCCCATTGCGGGATGGTCGCGTCGGCCTCGGTGTAGTCGACGGTCTGGACGCCGTTGATCTTGAGGACGATCCGTCGGCCTTCGCAGCGGACCTCGTAGCGGTTCCACTCGCCGGGCTTCACCGCGCGTTTCACCGCCGCCTCGTCGGCCTTGGCCATGAGCTTGTTCCGGCGCGATTCGTCGTAGAGCGCGCCGTACCAGCCTTCACCGATGTCGGCCTGGTAGCCGATCATCTCGCTGTCGCCTTTCCGCCGCTGGCTGCGGAACTGCACGCCGCCGTTCACGAAACCTTCGGTGCCGGTGAGCTTGAACTCGAGCCGGAGGACGAAGTTCGTGTAGCTCCGCGCGGTGGCGAGGAACTCGTTCTGCGGCACCTTGACCGGCGGTTTCCCGCCCACGAACGCGCCGTCGCGGACGTGCCATATCGAGTTCGTATCGCCGTCCCAACCAGCGAACGTCTTCCCGTCGGAGAGCGGTTCCGGGGCGGCGAGGACCGCGTGGGAAAAAGCGAGCGACAGGAGCGCCGCCGCGGCGCAGGCGAGGGATTTCATCCTTGGAAACTGGGAAGAGGGGGCCGCGATGTCCAGCCGCGACTTCCAGGCCCGTTCCTCCGGACGACAAGGGAAGATGAACATCCGGCAAAGGAGGGCGGGCATCATCAGAAGATCAGGCAAAAGCTGCCATCCGCTATGAGAAACACCTCATCCGTGATGAACCTGCTTCCCCTCGCGTGCGCCACGGCGCTCGCCGCACCGGCGTTGGCGGACAGCTCCTGGACCGACCACGCCGTCAACCCTGTCACCAACCCGATCTTCTTCGAGAGCCCGCTCATCCAGAGCGAGGTCCGGCCGCTGTTCGTGCACCACCGGCTCGACGACGGCTTTGTGGGCGCCGATGGCGCCGCGTTCTCCGTCTCGTGCCCAGGGCCGCGGATCAGCCCGCCCCGCCGCCCGACGGTTTCTTGGGATCGCCCTTCAGCAGCGCGACGAAGTAGTCGCGGTTCATGCGGGCGATGAAGTCGAGGCTGATCGCCTTGGGGCAAACGGCCTCGCAGGCGCCGGTGACGGTGCAGTTGCCGAAACCCTCGGCATCCATCTGGTCCACCATCCCCTTCACGCGCCGGTAGCGTTCCGGCTGGCCCTGCGGCAGGAGGCCCAGGTGCGAGACCTTGGCGGAGACGAAGAGCATCGCGCTGGCGTTCTTGCACGCGGCGACGCAGGCGCCGCAGCCGATGCATTGCGCAGCGTCCATCGCCAGGTCCGCGGTCTCTTTGGGGACGGGGATGCTGTTCGCGTCCGGTGCGGAGCCGGTGCGGATGCTGATGAAGCCGCCCGCCTGCTGGATGCGGTCGAACGCCTTGCGGTCGACCACGAGGTCCTTCACCAGCGGGAACGGATGCGCGCGGAACGGCTCGACGACGATCTCGTCGCCCTCCTTGAAGCTGCGCATGTAGGTCTGGCAGGTCGTCACCCCCTTGTGCGGGCCGTGGGGCTTGCCATCGATGACCAGCGAGCACGTGCCGCAGATGCCCTCGCGGCAGTCGTGGTCGAAGGCGATGGGCTCCTCACCGCCTCCCGCGAGCTGCTCGTTCAAGACGTCGAGCATCTCGAGGAACGACATGCTCGGGTTCAGCTCGGGCGATTGGTACGTCTTGAACTCGCCGGACGCGTCCCGGTTCTTCTGCCGCCAGACCTTCAGCTTGACCTTCATTGTGTCGGGGAAATCAGGTTGGGGTTGAGGCTCACTTGTAGCTCCGGGTGCTCATCTTCACCTCTTCGTAGACGAGCGGTTCCTTGTTCAGCACGGGCGCCTTGCCTTCTCCGGCGAACTCCCACGCCGCCACGAAAGCGAACTCGTCGTCGCGGCGCTTCACGTCGCCGGGGTTCACCAGGCCGTCCTGCACCTCCTTGTCCTCCTTGGTGTACTGGTACTCCTCGCGGAAATGGCCGCCGCAGCTCTCCTCGCGCATCAGGGCGTCGCGGCACATCAGCTCGCCGAGCTCGATGAAGTCGCCGATGCGGCCGGCCTGCTCGAGCGATTGGTTCAACTCGGTGGCGGCGCCGAGCACGTTGACCCCGGCCCGGTACTCCTCGCGGAGCGCGCTGAGGTGCTGGATTCCCTGCTCGAGCCCGGCCTTGGTGCGCGCCATGCCGCAATGGTCCCACATGATCTTGCCCAGTTGCTTGTGGAAGTTGCCCGGGGTGCGCTTGCCCTTGGAGGCGAGGAAGCTCCTGGTCTGGCCCTGCACGTTCTCCTCGGCCTGCTTGAAGGCCGGGGCGTCGGTCGCCGGCCGCTGGTCCGGCTTCACCCCGGCAAGGTAGGTCGCGATGGTGGCGGGCAGCACGAAGTAGCCGTCGGCCAAGCCTTGCATCAGCGCCGAGGCACCGAGGCGGTTCGCACCGTGGTCGGAGAAGTTCGCCTCGCCGAGCACGAACAGGCCCGGGACGTTGGACATCAGGTTGTAGTCCACCCAAAGGCCGCCCATCGTATAGTGGACCGCCGGATAGATGCGCATCGGCGTCTTGTAGGCCGATTCGTCGGTGATCTCGTGGTACATGGCGAACAGGTTGCCGTAGCGCTCACGGATCTTGTCCTCGCCGAGGCGCTGGATGGCCGCCGAGAAATCGAGGTACACGCCGAGACCGGTCTCGCCGATGCCGCGGCCCTCGTCGCACATGTACTTCGCGGCGCGCGACGCGACATCGCGGGGGGCGAGGTTGCCGAAGGCGCCGTACATCCGCTCGAGATAATAGTCGCGGTCGGCTTCTGCGATGTCGGCAGGAGGCTTCTTGCGGTCCTCCTTGCGCTTCGGGACCCAGATGCGGCCGTCGTTGCGGAGCGATTCCGACATCAGCGTCAGCTTCGACTGGTAATCGCCGGACACCGGGATGCAGGTCGGATGGATCTGCGTGTAGCACGGGTTGGCGAAGCAGGCGCCGCGCTTGTGGGCGCGCCAGCTGGCCGTGACGTTCGAGCCCCGGGCGTAGGTGGAGAGGTTGTAGACGTTGCCGTAGCCGCCGGTGGCGAGCACGACGGCGTCGGCGCTGTGCCGCGTGACCGCGCCGGTCTGGAGATCGCGGACGATGATGCCCTTGGCGTGGCCGTCGACGACCACCAGGTCGAGCATCTCGGCGTGCGTGTAGGACTTCACGCCGCCGTTGCCGATCATCTTGTTCAGCGCGGAATACGCGCCCAAGAGCAGCTGCTGGCCGGTCTGGCCGCGGGCGTAGAACGTGCGCGAGACCTGCGCGCCGCCGAAGGACCGGTTGTCGAGCAGGCCGCCGTACTCACGGGCGAAGGGCACGCCTTGGGCCGCGCACTGGTCGATGATGTTGACCGACACCTCGGCGAGCCGGTGGATGTTCGACTCGCGGGCCCGGAAATCACCGCCCTTGATCGTGTCGTAGAACAGGCGGTGCACCGAATCGCCGTCGTTCTGGTAGTTCTTCGTGGCATTGATGCCGCCTTGCGCGGCGACGGAATGGGCGCGACGGGGCGAATCGTGGAAGACGAAGTTGTGCACCTCGTAGCCGAGCTCGGCGAGCGTGGCCGAGGCGCTGGCTCCCGCGAGCCCGGCGCCGACGACGATCACCTTGTACTTCCGCTTGTTCGCCGGATTGATGAGCTTCGAGCTGAACTTGTGGTGCTCCCACTTGTGGTCCAGCGGACCGGACGGGATGTTGGAGTTGAGCGTGGCCATGTTACTTCGCGCCTCCTTTCAGGGCTTTCACGGCGCCCGGGGCGTCCGGGACGATCCCGGCCTTCACGCGGTCCGCGTAGTCTTTGCCGTGTCGGAAGACGAGCACCGAGACCGGGATCGACGCGTATCCGATGAAGATCGCGAGGCTCGCGGCCTTGGCGAACGCCGCGATGCGCGGGCCCCAGACGTGGTCCTTCAGGCCGAGCGATTGGAACATCGCCGCGAGCCCGTGGCCGAGGTGGACGCTGAGCAGGCCCACCGCCACGAGGTAGAACAGAGCGACATACCACACGCTGAACCCGCAGACGATCATCGCGTAGATGTCCGGATAGCCGCTGTTCGGCTCATAGAGCTGGTCGAAGTCGAAGCCCGCGCCGTTGATGGAATCGACGACCGCGGTGAAGTGGAGAAGGTGGTAGACGATGAAGGCGAGGACGATCAAGCCGGACATCATCATCGTCCGCGACGCGAGGGAGGCCCCGAGGTCCTTGGTCTTCCCGGCGTACGGCTGGGGCCGGGCCGCCTTGTTCTGGGCGCTCAGCGTCACCGCGGAAGCAACGTGCAGAAACACCATCGCCAGCAGCCCGATCCGCGCCGGCCAGAGGATCTCCGGCGTGGTCTTCAAGAAATGGCCGTACCGGTTGATCGCTTCCGGCGGCAGGAAAAACTGGAGGTTGCCGACCATGTGCCCGGTCACGAAGAGGAAGAGGCCCGCTCCCGTGAGGGCCATGATGTACTTCTTCCCCAGGGAAGATCGCCAGATGCTTTGCAACAGGTTCATGGACTCGTGCCCGGGAGCATCACTGGACGCCCTCCGATTCAGAACATCTAATAGCCGAAAAATACGAACGTCAACGCATGAGCGGAAATTTAAGGCGTCATCCCAGTGAAGTTCCGCTAATGCTGGTCATCAGCAGGCGTCCTGGCAACTCGGTGAGCACGGCGATCCGGTCCGGTCCAGAGGCCCCGCGACGGTCGACCAACAGCGCCTGCCAGCCCGCTGATCGGGCGCCGTCGAGGTCTTCGCGGCAGCTGTCCCCGACATGCATCAAGGCCGACGACGGCAACCCGAGCCGGTCGGCGGCATGGACGAAGATCTCCAGCGACGGCTTGTGGGCCCCGATCTCGGCGGAGGCGACCACGAACTCGAAGCGGTCGGCCAAGCCGAGGCGGCCGAGCAGCGGCCGCAAACGCTCGTCCCAGTTCGACACGACCGCGATCCGCAGTCCGCGGGCGGCGAGGACCTCCAGGCACGGCACCACATCGGGGAAGACCCTCCACGCATCCGGTTCGGTGAACCGATGCCACAGCGCCCCGAACAGATCCGGGTCCGCGGCCCGCCCGGTCAGTCCGGAGAACGTCGCCCGCACCAGGTCCATCCAGGCGCGGCGGGAATAGTCGAAGCCGTCTCCTTGATGAGCCGTCCGCCACGCGGCACGGAAACGCGCGTCGAGCCCATCGGCATCCAAGGCACCGGCCCCGAGACGGCCCGCGACCTCGGCGTAGACACCGCCCACCGAAGGCCACGGCTCGATGAGCGTGCCGCCGACATCGAAGGTCACTGCGCGGACCTCGGTGCCCGCGGTCCGGTTCATCGCACGCTCACCCGCAGATAGCCTGTCGCATCCGACACCGGCACCTGCTTGAAGCTGAACTTCCCCGGCGAATTGGTCGCAAGCGTCGCGGCGACCGCCGACCACGGCCCCGTGGGGGAGACGGAGCGCTCCAGGCCCACGAGCACCGGCACGCCCGTCACCTGGAAATCGAGGCGAAGGTCGCCGTTCGGCCCGAGCACGACCGCGCTGGGCCCGGCCGTCACGACGATGGGGGGGACGGTCGTGGTGGTGGCCAGGACCCACGGGCCGGCGGTATAGGCGTGGGCACCGACCTTCGGCGCGACCCTCAGCGCGAAATCGCCGGCGACCGGAGGCGTCAGCTCAAAAATCGGCTCCGGGACGGCCGAGGCCTTGATGTCGGTGAGTTGCTCGACTCCTGTGAACCGCACGTCGTCGAAATAGAAACCGCTCGTGAAGTTCGTCCCCGGGAAATAGGTCACCCCGTTGCCCTTCACCACGGAATAGACGAACCGCACGCTCATCTCCTGGCCTGCGAAGGGCGCGAGCACGACGGAACGGGCGGAGAACCGGTCCTCGATGGTCCCCCCGTTGTTCACGGCGCGGCCGAACTGCTCCCAGACCGTGACCCACGACGTCCCGTAGTTGGTCGAGACCTGGACGCTGGCGAACTGGTTCGTGGTCGCGGCCCCGAGGCGGGTCGCGAAGCCCAACGTCCCGCCGGGCGTCGAGCGGATACGGGGGACGAACGTGAGCGACTCAGGCTCGGACGTCTGTGTCGCCAGATGATAGCTCGCGAGACCGGTCGCCCGGCTTTCTGTCGAGACCACCCGATAGCCCGGGGTGACCGACGCGACAAAATCGTCCGCACCGGATTCCGCCCCGAACACCGCTGTCAGCGGCACGCGCCTTGCATATTCCCAGACATAGGCCGTGGCGCCCGGCACGGACGTCGCCGCGTAAGTGTTCGGCCCGCCGAGAAACGCTGAGCCCGGGCCGGCCACGACCGGAGGCTCGTAACTCATCCGGAGGTCCAGCTTCACGTTGGCACCGCCGGCCACCGTGACCTCCTTCGGAGCCGGCGAGAACCCCGTGCCGCTGAAACGGACGAGGTGCGGACCGTCCTCGGACGGCACCGCGTAGCCGCCGGACGCCGTGGTGACGGCGAACGAGTTGCCGTCCGACACCTCGACCGTGATCCCGCCCACGCCTTCGCCGATGTCGTAGAACTGGTTCCCGTTCAAGTCATAGTACGCCACGCCCGTGACCAGCGGCGGCAGATCGGAGCGCGAGCCGAAATCGAGCGTGACCACCTGCGGACCGACCGTGTTCGTCTCGCCGGGCCGGATGGCCGTGCGGGAACCCTCGATGACGCCGATGCCGACCTCGCGGAACACCGGGTTGTGGTTGCTGACGCGGTGGCCGACACCGACCTGGACGCCACCGGGGCCGAAGCCCCAGTCCACCTCGAATCCAGCGTGTCCGTACTCGACCGACCTCGCGTACGCAAAGACGCTCTCTCCGCCCGCGGCCGCGGGATACCCGGACCGCTGGAAACGATCGCCCGTCGTGTTCACGATGTTCGTCGAACCGGCCGGATCCGTCTCCTCGTGGGCCTGGAGCGCGTTGTTGAACATCCACGCGGTGTGGCCACGGGCCATCTCGGACAAGCGCGGCTCGAATGCGAGCGGTTGCGCCGGCACCAGGGCCGCAAGATCGGTACGCAGCTTCGCGAGGTCGACGCCGAAGATCCCGTAGGTCTCGACGATGTCCGGGTCCTTCGTCGCGGCAAGGCGTTCGCCTTCCGCCTTCGGATCGGCCCGCGTGCGGTTGACGAGCTCCAGATACATCTGCTCCTCATCGGTCGGGTCGCCGATCAGGTACCGGTCGCCACCCGAAGCCGGCGCGGCATGTCCGGTCGCGGTGGGGACCATCTGGAGAAAGACCGGCGGCAAAGGCGGCGCGTGGAGGTCGGCGAGCGCGCCCGGGACCCCGGCGATGGCAAAAGCGAGGAGGATATGGCGGACCTTCATCGTCCCGCATCTCTTAGACGAACGCGAGGCCACCGGGCGAGCGCAAAGACCGCCCCCCGGGATCAGCGAGGCGTTTCGCCGACCACCGCCGCAAGGTCCTCGGAGGTCCAGTTCTGCCGGACCGCCTCGAGCGCGTCCGCCGCCCGGCCATGTTGCCAGACCGCGTAACGGATCGCGAGGAGCGGATCACGGAGGCACGGCGGTTGCGCCAAGAGTCCGGCGAGGAAGCCGGCGAGCACGTCGCCGCTCCCGCCTTGTGCCAAGCCGGGATTGCCGCTTGGGTTCACGAACACGAGGTCCTCCAACGCGGGACCGGCGACGAGGGTCTGGTGACCCTTCAGCACGACATGGCATCCGCCCACCGCGGCCGCGGCAGCCCGGAGAACCTCCGGACGCCCTGCCGCAGCCGGACCGTCCCCGATGATCCGCTTCGCCTCGCCGGGATGCGGCGTGATGACCCGGAGGGCGCCCGTCAGAACGGGGCCGTTGCGCCGCACGTCCTCCGCCAACCAATCGAGAGCGCTCGCATCCGCGACCATCGGGACCGGCAGATCCCGCCACCAGGCGACCACCTGGGCGCGTAGCCACGCCGGGACATCGGCTCCGGCGAGACCGGGCCCGACCAGCAACGCCGAGATCTTTTCCGGCAACGCGACGGACCCGCTCCAAGCCTTCACCATCGGAGCGCACATCTGCGATGCGACCGGCACATAGGCATCCGGCGAGGTCACCACGGTCACCAAGCCGGGACGGGTGCCGCCGGCACCGCGCGCAGCGAGCACCGCGGATCCGTGGTGGCCGGAGCTGCCCGCGATGATCACGAGATGCCCGAAACTGCCTTTGTGCGAGACCACCGACCGGGTAGGAGGGAATCCCGCGAAATCTTCCGGCATCGTCCACATCGTGCCGGACCCGGGACCGGCCCCCGGGAGGGCTTCCGGCCAGGCCGACAACCCGATGTCCGTCGCGACCTCCAACCGGCCGACATGCTCCCACGCCCCTTCTCGCAGGAGGCCTTGCTTCGGCGCACCGATGGTGAGCGTCACCGTCGCACGGACCGCGCCACCGCGTGGCCTCCCGGTGTCGGCATCCAGACCGGACGGGATGTCGACCGCAAGGACCGGGACATCGGAGGCATTGACGGCGGCGAACAACTGGATCCACTCGGGCGAAAGGTCGCGGTCGAGGCCGGTGCCGAAGACCCCGTCCACGATGAGGACGGGGCGCCGGGGGGAAGCGAGCTGGGCGGCGAGGTCCGAAAGGGCGTGGGCCGGGTTGAAGGCGTTGATCGGCGTGAGGTCGCGGTCGGCGACCAGGGGGGCCGCGGCACGGATATCGTCGCCGTTGTGCCCGCGGCCGGCGAGCATCACCACGCGGTCGCCGGCGCGCGACATCGCGCGGATCTTCGACGCGACGCGTTCACCGACGCGTGCGATCACGTCCTTTTCCCGGGCGCCACCGGCCCAGGAAGCGTTCTCCCAGGCGAGCATCTGTCCGGCGGTCAGGACGGGGACGGGCATGTTCGTCTATGGGTGCGGATGAGGACCGGTGCGCAGGCAGCCTTGCTGTCCCGAGGCGGCCCCGACAGGACCGTTTTCGCGGCAGCGCCCGTGGAGCGCAAGCAACGGTTCAGTGGACGTCGAGCTCCTGCCGGATACCGAACTTGTCGACGCGTTTGCGCAACGTGGCGCGGGTGATGCCGAGCAGCTTGGCCGCCTGGACCTGGTTGCCCTTCGTCTCCTTGAGCGCCTCGATCACCAGTTCTCGTTCGACCGCCGGGAGGACCTTGAGCTTGGGATCAGCGCGGGCGAAGCGAAAGAGCGCCCGGGCGATCCCGGGAAGATCGAGCGGGGCCGACGGGGTCGAGGACGCTGCCGGTGCCGATGGCGATGCATCCATGGCGACGGGGCGAGCTGCCAGCGTCGCGGCCATCACCTCCATCGGAAGGTCGGCAGGAAGGATCGCCGCCCCCTTGGCCACGACCATCGCGCGGCGAAGGACGTTCTCGAGCTCCCGGACGTTTCCCGGCCAGTGGTAGGCCTCCAGCGAAGACAGCGTGGCTTGCCCCATGGACTTCGGCTTGCCGCCCGGCCCGGCGAGCTTGCGCAGGAAATAATCCACCAGGAACCGGATGTCGTCCCGCCGTTCGCGGAGCGGAGGCAGTTGGATGCGGACGACGTTCAACCGGTAGAAGAGGTCCTCGCGGAACTGCTTCGCGGCGACGGCCTCCTCGAGCGGTTTGTTGGTCGCGGCGATCACCCGGACATCGGCCTTGATGGTCTCGTTGCCGCCGACGCGCTCGAACGTGCCGTTCTGCAGCACCCGGAGGATCTTCGTCTGCGTGGTCGGCGACATGTCGCCGATCTCGTCCAGGAAAAGCGTGCCCTTGTCGCACTGCTCGAACTTGCCGATCCGCTGCATCGCGGCGCCGGTGAAAGCACCCTTCTCGTGGCCGAAGAGCTCGGATTCGAGCAGGTTCTCCGGGATCGCGGCGCAGTTGATCGCGAGGAACGCCCGGTCCACCCGGCGGCTGTGATGATAGATCGCGCGGGCCACCAGCTCCTTGCCCGTGCCGCTCTCACCGGTGATGAGCACCGTCGCGTCCGTCGCCGCGGTCTGGCCGACAAGCTTGAAGACCTCCTGCATGCGCTCGCTGCGACCGATCACACCGATGTCGTAGTCCTCCGCCTCGAGCATCGGCTGGAGCGAGACCGCCTGCTTCATGTCGCGGGCGGCCTTGAGCGCGTTGGCGACGAGCACCTTGAGCTTCGGCACGTCGAACGGCTTCAGCAGATAGTCGTAGGCGCCGAGCTTCATCGCCTCGATGGCGGTCTGCGTCGTGCCATAGGCCGTCATGAGGATGACATGGAGCTTCGGGTCGAGCTGCCGGATGCGACGGAGCGTCTCGAGCCCGTTGAGCCCGGCCATGCGGATATCGGACAGGACCAGGTCGGGCTTGATCTTCGGGATGAGCCGCAGGCCCTCTTCGCCGCTCGAGGCCGTGTGGAGCTCCAGCTCCGGGGAATCGAAGATGCGGCGGAAGGAATATTGGACGTCGACCTCGTCGTCGATCAGCAGGAGTTTGTCCATCGTTCGTTCCTACCGTAGATCCGGACCGGGATCTTGCCAACGACCCCGATGGCTCCGGGATGCGGACCGGGCCGTCGCGGAAGATTTTTGTGGCAATGGAAGGCTCGTTTGCTACTTTGCGCGGCCTTCGTTCCGGTCGGACATCCTCGGGGATGTGCTATCGGCCAAGGAAACCAGCATCCGGCTCGGGAAAACACTGTGAGCGCCAACAAAAACTCGGCCAAGAAACCGGCCCCGAAGACCCCCTTGGTCCACGGCAAGAGCGTGGGCTCGGCGAGCGCTGCCTCCATCTTGGGCCGCCCGCTGGCGAAGAACTCGAAGGCCGGGGCCAACAACTTGAGTTGGATGCCGGTCAACAAGATCAAGCCCGAGTGGCAGAAGTTCTACCAGAACCTGCTCGACCTGCACAGCCGCCTCCGCGACCAGATGAGCGGGCTGGCCAAGGAATCGCAGTCCCAGATGGAGAGCTACAGCCTCCACATGGGCGATTCCGGCACCGACAATTTCGACCGCGATTTCGCCCTCAGCATGCTCTCGTCCGACCAGGACGCGGTGTATGAGATCGAGGAGGCGTTGAAGCGCATCGAGAAGAACACCTACGGCGTCTGCGAGCTCACGCAGAAGGTCATCCCCAAAGCTCGGCTCGAAGCGATCCCTTGGGCCCGCTTCACGGTCGAGGCCCAAGCCCAACTGGAGAAGGAAGGTGCCCTCAAGCAACGTCGTCTCGGTGCCCTCGGCACCGTGGATGCCGCCGGCGGCTCGGAAGCCGACGAAGGCGACGACGAACCGGACGAGAAGCCCTCAGCCAAAGAGAAGGAATAAGGATTTATGCCCCGCGAAGTCGTTACCATCGAGTGCACGGAAGCGCGCAAGGAAGGCAAGCCGCCCTCCCGCTACCAGACCACCCGCAACAAGAAGCTGCAGACCGAGAAGGTCGAGAAGAAGAAGTTCAATCCCTTCCTCCGCCGTCACACCCTGCACCGCGAAATCAAGTAAGCCATGCCCCGCAAGACCAAACTCGAGGACAAGAAGAAGCGCCGCAATTCGTCCTCGCGCACCCCGCGCCCGAGGCCGAAAGTCGATTTCACGATCGACGCCATCGACTACAAGAACGTCACGATGCTCAAGCAGTACGTGACGGAGAACGGTCGCATGCTGCCGCGCAAGTACACCGGCCTTCCCGCCCACTATCAGCGCCGTCTGTCCGTCGCCATCAAGCGCGCCCGGCAGATGTTGTTGATGAAGTGAGGTAACCCCGCCGGTGCCGTCGAGAACCCGCTGGCTGACGCCAGCGGTTTTTTCTCGTACCTTGGATGCAATCGATTTGCATCCATGGCACGGACCGTTAGGTTCCAGTCATGCTTTCCCGTCGTTGGTTCATCGCCCTGCTGGCCTTCATCGGCTTCGCGTCCGGGATGGCGTCGGGGGCCGAGCCGAGCCGACTCCGGGTCCTCACCTCGATCTCTCCGCTGTATTGCTGGACGGCCAACGTCGCCGGCTCGTTGGCCACGGTGGAGAACCTCCTGCCGGCGGACGTCAGCCCGCACGACTACCAGTTCCGACCGCGCGACCTGAAACGCATCGGGGCGGCCGACGTGATCGTCCTGAACGGCCTCGGACTCGAGGATTGGTTCGCCCGCGCGATCCGCGCCAATTCCAAGGATGCGAAGATGAAGGTCGTCCGCATCGCCGACGGCCTGCCCGAAGCTGTCCTGGTCCGCCACCTCCCGACGATCGAGGTCGGTGCCGGGAAAGGCACAACCCCTGCCCTCGACCACGACCACGATCATCACGACGCGGGCGGGCAAGCGAACCCTCACCTGTGGCTCGATCCGCAGATCGCCCGGCACGGTGTGAGCAACATCCTGCACGCGCTGCAGACCGCGGACCCCGCCAACACTGCCGGCTACGCGATGAACGCGACGGCCTATCTCGCGAAGCTCGACACGCTCGACGCGGAGATCCGCGCGGCGACCACCACGATCCGCGGACGCCCGGTGGTCACCTTCCACGACGCGTTCCCTTACTTCTGTCGCCGCTACGGGCTGGATCTGGTCGGCGTCATCGAAGAAGTCCCTGGCACCGATCCTTCGCCGCGATATCTCGCCGCTCTCCTCAAGGTCGTCCGGGCCAAGGGCGTGAAAGTCCTCTTCACCGAACCCAGCTCCAATCCGCGTCTCGCGAAACGCCTCGCCGACGACCTCGGCATCGCGGTCGCAGAACTCGACGTGCTCGAGACCGGGGCGCTGACGCCGACCAGCTACGAGGACGGCATGCGACGGAACCTCGCCGTGCTGCGGCAGGCCTTGAGGTGACCATGGCCGAGATCCGCTTCCATCCTGGCGGGCTGGCCATCGAATCGCGCGGTGTCCGCGTCACCCTCGGGGACACGCAGGTGCTGCGGGGCGTCGACCTCCATGTGCCGCGCGGGAAGATCGTGGCGCTCATCGGCCCGAACGGATCCGGCAAGACCACCCTGCTCCGCTGCCTGCTCGGGCTGCAGAAGCCCGATGCCGGCGAGATCCGCCTGTTCGGCGAGCACATCGGGCCGAAGGTCCTGAAACGGGTCGGCTACGTGCCTCAGCGGCTCCCGCTCGACCGCAGCTTCATATTGAGCGTCCGCGAATTCCTGGCTCTGCGCCTGCCGGGCACCGCCGGATGGTTCTGGCATAGCCATCGCCGCACCGACGCGCTTCTCCGCGACGCGCTCGAAGGATTGGACCTCGAGGGGATCCTCGGCCGGCCGCTCTCCGGCCTCAGCGGCGGACAGCTCCAGCGGGTCCTCATCGCCTCCAGCCTGCTCACGAAACCCGAGCTCTTGCTGCTCGACGAGCCGACCGCCGGCGTGGACCGCCCCGGCGAGCAGAGCTTCTACGAGCTCATCACCGAGGTGCACCGGCGCCACAAGCTCACCGTCGTGCTCGTCTCGCACGACCTGTCGATGGTCTACCGGCACGCCTCCCGCGTGTACGCGCTCAACGGGGTCATCTGCTGCGAAGGCACGCCGGAAGAGGTGATGAGCGCCGATTCGCTCAAGCAGGCCTACGGCATCCACGTGACCCCGTACCACCACGACCACGGCCCTGGGCACCACCATGTTCACTGAAGCCTACATGCAGCGCGCCTTGGTCACGGCCCTGCTGCTCGGGCCGCTGTGCGGGCTCATCGGCGTGTTCGTCACCGCGCGCCGCATGGCCTTCTTCAGCGACACCATCTCCCACGCGGCGCTCGCCGGCATCGCGGTCGGGTTCTGGCTCGGGTTCACCGATCCGACGCTGCCGATGGTCGCGATGGGCCTCGGCGTCGCCGCGCTGATGCTCTGGCTCAAAGAGAAGACCGACCTGCTCACCGACACCATCATGGCTTTGCTGCTCAGCGGATCGGTCGCCTTCGGCATCGTGGTGATCAGCCTGCTCAAGGGCTTCCGCGGCGAGCTGCACCGATATCTGTTCGGGGACATCCTCAGCGTCGGTCCGCAGGAGGTCTGGCTCGCGTTCGCCGTGTCGGCGGTCGTCGCCGTGGCGGTGGCCGTGCGGCTGAACGCGCTCACGCTGCTCACCGCCAGCGAGGACCTCGCCCACGTCTCGGGCATCCCGGTGCGACGGCTGAACTACGCCTTCGTGCTCGTCCTCACCGTCGTCGTGGCCCTGAGCATCCGGCTTCTCGGGATCATCCTCGTCACCTCGCTGCTGGTCATCCCGCCGGCGGCGGCGCGCAACATCGCCCGCAACCTCCGCCAGCAGATCGTGCTCGCCGTCCTCGCCGGCGCGCTCGGCGGCGGTGGCGGGGTCGCCCTGAGCTACCGCTTCGACCTGCCCTGCGGCCCGTCGATCGTGCTGACCAGCGTCGCCCTGTTCCTCGCGACGCTCGCCGCCAGCCGACTTCGCCAGGCCTCCGGCCGGGCGCTCCGCTCCGCGCCATGAGCTCTCCCTGCTCCCGCCATCCGCATCCGCACCGGCTCATCCAGCAGCCGCTGACGGAGCTGACCGAGAAGCTGCGCAGCAAGTCGCGGAAGATCACCGCGCCGCGCCAGGCCATCCTCGAGGTGCTCCGCCGGCACCAGCATCCCATCACCAACAAAGAGATCCATACCGCGCTCGGCACGGCCGATTGCGATCTCGCGACCGTCTACCGCAACCTGCACACGCTCGAGGACATGGGCATGGTCCGGCGCTTCGATTTCGGCGACGGCGTCGCGCGATTCGAGCTGCTCGAGGAAGGCGACGACGGCCACCACCACCACCTCGTCTGCACCGGATGTTCCGCGGTCGTGGAGGTGGAGGGCTGTTTCCCGACCGAGCTGGAGCTGGCCCTCGCCCGTCGGCACGGCTTCACCCGCGTCACCCACAAGCTCGAGTTCTTCGGCCTCTGCCCGAAGTGCGCTCCGGCCGCGCCGGCATCTCCCTGAACCCACCGCCATGCGACTCGACCAATGGCTCTGGGCGGTGCGCGCCCACAAGACACGGACGCTCGCGGTCGAGGCCATCAAGGCCGGCCAGGTGGAGATCGGCGGCGTGCCGACCAAGCCCGCGCGCGAAGTCCATCCCGGAGAGATCGTCACCGTGCAGACCGGCCCGATGATGCGGACGCTGAAGGTGCTCGGGGCCCCGCCCGCACGCGTCGGTGCGCCGCTCGTGCCCCGGTACGCCGAGGACCTGACGCCGCCTGAGGAGCACGCCAAGGCTCGCGAACAAGCGGTCCTCTCGCGATCGCTCCGCCCGAAAGGCACCGGTCGTCCCACCAAACGCGACCGCCGGGCGTTCGACCAGTTGCATCTCTGACAGCTTCGCGGCCAATCCCATCAATCAGCTCGTCCGCGTGGCGGATGAAGAAGATCCGCTCCGGGTTGGGCATGTGCGGTTCAGACTAACGCGACTTCCGCGTAGTCGCCCGTGCTGCGGGATTCCGGCAACGGCTCGCCATCTTCGCGGAGCATCTCCAAGTGGGCTTCAATCGCTTCGTGGATGAGCTTCACAGCCTCCTCACGGGTCTCACCCACCGCGACACAGCCCGGCAGATCGGGCACATAGGCTCCGTAGCTGGTGTCTCCGCGTTCGATCACGATGGCGTAGCGCATAGCTCAATCCTCCAATCCTGACTGCTTGAGGATACTGTTCATGGTTCCCTTGGGGATGTCGACGCCGGGATGGCCGGCAATGGTCACCAAACCGGGCTTGGTAGGATGCTTGAAATGACGATGACTGCCGCGGGTCCGTACGAGGAACCAGCCGTTGTCCTCGATCAGCCGGATGGCCTCGCGGACTTTCATCGCTCAGTTCTTCGCCCCCGCCAATTCTTCCTCGAAGTCCACGATCTCCTTGATCTGGACCAGGAACCAGCGGTCGATCTTGGTCAGGCCGAAGATCTCCTCGATGCCGAAACCGGCCCGCAACGCGTGGCGGATGAAGAAGATCCGCTCGGCGTTGGGCACGGCCAGCTTGCGGCTGATCAGGTCGCGCGGGAAGATGTCCCGGTCGCCGTACGACTCGGTGCCGATGCGCCAAGGCTTGCCGTCGCCGCCCAAGCCGCTGCGACCGATCTCGAGCGACCGCAGGCATTTCTGCAGGCTCTCCTTGAACGTCCGGCCGATGGCCATGGCCTCGCCGACGCTCTTCATCTGCGTGGTCAGCGTGGGATCGGCCTGGGGGAACTTCTCGAAGGCGAAACGCGGGATCTTGGTCACCACGTAGTCGATGCTCGGCTCGAAGCTCGCCGGCGTCTCGCGCGTGATGTCGTTCCTCAGCTCATCGAGCAGGTAGCCGACGGCGAGCTTGGCCGCGATCTTCGCGATGGGGAAGCCGGTGGCCTTGGAGGCGAGCGCGGAGCTGCGGCTCACGCGCGGGTTCATCTCGATGATGACCATGCGGCCGGACACGGGGTCGGAACCAAACTGGATGTTCGAGCCGCCGGTCTCGACCCCGACGGCGCGGATCACGGCGAAGCTTTGGTCGCGCATGATCTGGTACTCCTTGTCCGTGAGCGTCTGGATGGGCGCGACGGTGATGGAATCGCCGGTGTGGACGCCCATCGGATCAAAGTTCTCGATGGAGCAGATGATGACGCAGTTGTCCGCCTTGTCGCGCATCACCTCCATCTCGTACTCCTTCCAGCCGAGGAGCGATTCCTCGATGAGCACCTCGGAGACCGGCGAGAGGTCGATGCCGCGGCGGGCGATCTCCTCGAACTCCTCACGGTTGTAGCCGATGCCGCCACCGGTGCCGCCGAGCGTGTAGGCGGGCCGGATGATGAGCGGGTAGCGGCCGATCCGCTCGGCGACGGCGCGGGCCTCCTCGAGGTTGTGGGCCGTGCCGGAGATCGGTACGTCGAGCCCGATGGAGAGCATGAGGTCCTTGAAGACCTGGCGGTCCTCGCCGCGCTGGATGGCGTCGGCCTTGGCGCCGATCATCTCCACGCCGTGCCGCTCCAGCGCACCGCTGTGGTGGAGCTTCATGGCGGTGTTGAGCGCGGTCTGCCCGCCCAGCGTGGGCAGGAGCACGAGCTTTCCAGTGGCGCCGAGGCGCGCCATCTCCGCCTTCTCGCGGACGATGATCTTCTCCACCGCCTCGGGCGTGATGGGCTCGATGTACGTGCGGTCGGCGAACTCCGGATCGGTCATGATCGTCGCCGGGTTGGAGTTCACCAGCACCACGCGGTAGCCCTCCTCGCGGAGAGCTTTGCACGCCTGGGTGCCCGAGTAGTCGAACTCGCACGCTTGGCCGATGATGATCGGGCCAGCGCCGATGATGAGGACGGAATGGATGTCAGTGCGCTTCGGCATCGGATGGACCTTCGCTAAAAGGACCCGATGGAACAGGGCGGCAGAGGGGAAGGCGAAGGAAAAATCCGTCACATCGCGCCGCACGAGGTCCGCCAAGACGGGCGCGGAGTCCGGAACGGCGGAAAGAGGACGCTCTCCGGCCGGCGGATCGGGGTGATGTTGCTTCGATTTCTCGGACGGAGAGGTAGGGAGAATCGAGCACCATGGATCCCATCAAAGAATCCCCTCCCAGAACCCGCCGCAAGTTCGACCCGACCTTCTCGCCAGGGCCGTGGCCTCCCGTCCCGGCAAGCGGCTGCGCGATCAACTGCTCCTCGCCGAGCTGCGCTTGCCGAGCGAACCTGGCCGCAGCAACGCGGCAGTCGCCGAGACCTTCCGCTCGCTCTGGCCGCAGGCGGACACCGACACGCTGCCCGTCATCCGCGATTGGGCAAGCCGCCACGGCGGATCGGATGTCCTGCCGGAGCTGATCCCCGTCGATGGTGCCCACACCAACCGGATGTTGGCGCCGATGCGCGCTCTGGGGCTGGCCGATGCGCGGCGATGGGACCAGCTCGGGAAGGTGCTCAGCGAGGCCGCCGGCCCGCTCAGCTCCTTTGTCTCGACCAGCCTCAAGGGCCGCCTTGCCCTTGCCCGTGACCGCCGCGCCGAGGCCGAAGGGCATCTCCTCGCGGCCATCAAGTTGCCCGGCCTATCGGTCAGCCAGTGCCGTTTCATCGCGCGCGGATCGGAGCGCGCCGGCTTCACCCGCCTCGACTTCCGGGCCTGGCAACGGATCCAGACGGACCCCGAGGAATCGGTCGGTGCCTGCCTGCAGGTGCTGCGGCTCGCGCGGCAGTCGGACGACACGTCGCTGGTGTCCGACACCGTCAAACGTCTGAACGACTTCATCCCGGGCGACGATCTGGTGGCAGGCGAGCGGGCCTGGTTCGAGCTGTTGCTCAAGCAAGGGATCGAACACGGCAAGGACACCGCGGCGATGCTGGCGAAGAAGTACCCGGGCGAACCGCGCTGGCGTTATCTCGCCGCCTTGGCCGAGCTGCGCGGAGGGCGGCCGGAGACGGCGCTTTCGACGGTCGAGGCAGGCCTTGGCCGCTGGACCGAGCTGGAACCCCGGTGGCAGTTGGTCGGCGTGCTCGCCCTCGCGGAGAACCAGCGACGCGAGGCCGCACGCAGTCTGGCCCGGCGCATCGACCCGAAGAAACTCCGTTCCGCCAAGCTCCAGTTGCTCACGCCTTGGCTGTGAAAAGGTCGCGGCGGATCACCGCGAGCGGAGCAGATGGTAGGTGTGGCAAGAGGTGCATTCCGAGCGGGCGCTGCCGCCCGGCTTGTGGCACTCGGCGCACGAGGCCTGCGACGGCAGATTGATGTCGGAAGTCGTGTGGCTCTCGTGGACCGCGTGGCATCCGACGCAACTCATCTGGCCGTGCTTCGCATGGGTGAAGCGTCCGCCCAGGAGCCAACGATCCGGGATCACCGGGCGCGTCACCTTCGCGAGCGAGGCGGTATCGGGAAGGACCTCGTGGCAGTAGGCGCAACCGGCGTAGTGGGCCCGCCGTTCGGCGCTGATCCCGGGCTGGGCCTGCCGCGGATCGCCGGTGAAGAACACCAGCTTCTCCAGCGATTCACCGCCGCCGAAGGTCTGCCGCATCCGGGCGACGTTCTGCTGCGCGAACGCATCGACTTCGTCCCGGCGAGGCGGACTTCCTGCCGCGACCAACTCCTTCGTCTTGATCTCTGCGTAGAGCAATGGTAGGCCGCGCAGCTTCGCCCGGACGGCGGCGACCTCACCATGCGGGAGCTTCAGCTCCGGATGCACGGGGTCGAACTGCAGGTCGTGACAGGCTGCGCAATGCTGGTCGTAGCGGATCCGCGCCATGTACGAGCCCGTGGTGTCCGGCAGGTGGCAATCGGCGCACCCGAGCGGATTCCCGCCCAAGCGGACGGTCTCGCCGAGATGCAAGGCGTGGTTGAACTTCAAGGTGTCCGGGTCCTTCAGTCCGCCCGCGCGGACGCCGAAATCCGGATGCCCCTTCCCGAACGAAGCGATCAGGTTCGTGCGACCGCCCGGCGGGCGCGGGGTCCGGAAGGCGATCAAGCCCGCCTGGACCGGCGGGTCGAAACGCTCAGAATCGATGCCCCGCCCTTTGGCGGACGACTGCTGCATCACGTCCGCATGGTCATGGCAATGTGCGCACTGCGCATCTTCCGGCGCGGCCATCGCGAGCCCTTGGTGCTCGACGTGGCAGACCGAGCACGAATGACCTTGGACCACGTTGGGCTGATGGAACTCATGCTGGTCGTGGCAGACGGCGCACGATTGTCGGTCCATGACGCTCATCGGGACCACCCCGTCCGGGACCTTCGCGAACTGGTCCTTCCCGAAAGGCGCCGGATGCGAGCGCAACGCCATCTGGGCCCAAGTAGCGATGTCCGAAGCGGCCGCACTATGGCAGGCGGCACAACTGTTCGGCGCATCGAGCCTTTCTTTGGCAACGCGGGCGAAGGAATCGCCCTGGTGAGGTCTCGACACGGTCCGAGGCGAGAGGATCCGCCAACGCCATCCGCTTCCGAGCCCGATGAGCAGGCACGCGACGGTCATAGCGACCACCACAAGGGTGGTCCGGCCTCGGAGATTCCGGAGCGTCCGCTGCGGTGCGCAGACCAAGGCCGGGCATCCGCACGAACCATCTGGCCGAGGGCCATCGGCGCACGGCCCGCCGTGTTCCTTGGCCCGGGTGCAGCGCCATGAGCCCTTCTCTTCGCCCGGAAGTTTGTCCAGGACCGGTCGGCAATCGGCGGTCGCCCGGCAAACACCTCCCGTGGTCGGGCCCATGCGGCACGGTTTCCCGTCGCAAGCATGACCGCAGACCCACGCATCGGACGGTCGTTCGTAGCGCGCAGGATCGGATCCAGGAGATGGCAGATTGTCGGTCATCAGTTGGCCCCTGCCCCTCCCGAGAACGCGAAGACGATCACGACGTGGAGGACGGTCAGGATGAGCAGGCTGTAGGTGAGCGGGATGTGCACGAACAGCCAGAGCTTCAGGCTCAGCTGCAAGGAGCGCTGGTAATCCAAGCCGTCTTTCTGCACCACCATCACGGCGAGTTCCCCGAGCACCTTGCGCTGGTCGGGGGCGAGGAACCGGTCGAAGTCGGCGATGCGGGCTTCGATCCGCATCAAAGGGCTCCGCACCTCGGCGAGATGCTTCCATCCGTTCATCGGCCGCCCGAGGAACCCGGCCAGGTGGAGCTTGTAGAAATCTGCGACCGCGGTGGACCGGGTCGTCGCGACGGACGCCAAAGCCAGCGCCTCGGCATCCTCGGCCAGCTTGCGGCGGATGATCGGGATGCGCTCATAGAGCGCCTCGCATCCGCGGGCCGTCAGCCGACGCGGCACGATCCGCGACCAGACGAGCCCGGCCACCCCGCTCGCGGCGACCGCCAGATAGAGCGAAGCCAACACCGCTTCGAATGCTCCGGACGGCCAACGCCAACCGGTGTGGGCGAAGAAGAGAGCGAGCGAGAAGTAGCCGACGTAGGCATGGATCTGGAGCCACGTCCTGGAGTTCCCGAGGGGAAGGAACGGCAGCTTCTTGCGCGCGTTGTAGGCGGTGAGGAACAAGCAGACGGCGAGCAGGAGCCAACCGGTGAGGTAGGCGAGATGCCGCATCACCGGGACCAGCTGCCGGTGTCCCCAGAACAAGGCGACCACGGCCGCGACCAGCAGCACCATCCCGGAAAGACGGCGTTTTATGGTGGTGCGCATCATCGGTTCAACCAGGTGGCGAAGGTGTCGAGCCGGGTCATGTCCATGCGCTTCAAAGCATCATGAGGACAGGCCCGTTCACAAGCGGGCCCGCCGTACTGGTCGATGCAATGGTCGCACTTCGTCGCCTTGAGGATGGGTCTGGACTCCTTGTCCGTCACGAAGTCCCCGCCTGGATCACGCGCCTCGACCATGCGGATCGCGTCGTACGGGCAGTTGTTCGCGCAGCTCGTGCAACCGATGCACGTCGCCTGGTTGATCACCACGTCGCCGGCCGAGGCGTCGCGGTGGATCGCCCCGGTCGGGCAACCGATCATGCAGACGGGGTCAACGCAATGCATGCAGGACTGCGCCACCTGGATGCCAGAACTGACCGGGCCTTGGCGGAGGAAGCGCGGGTTGTTGTCATGGGTCGCCGCGCAGGCACGGACGCAGTCGTCGCACCGCGTGCAGCGGGCGAGGTCGATGACCATCGTCGACGTGCCGTTGAAGATCCGGCGGCCGGTCAGGAACTCCATGAGCTCCGGTCCGATCCGTTGCGCGAAGCCGCCCTGCTCCTTCAGCGGGTCGTCATCGTCGACATCGAGCTCGTCCGGGGTGAGCGGCCTGGGCAGAAGCGCGTTCGGCGCACCGGGCAGCACGACCTGCTCCATGACCCGGGTCGGGACGAAGAGCGTGTGGGTGTACCCGATGACGCGGAGCGAGAACTGGAAGGGGACCGCTGAACCGGGGTCCCGCCAATTGTGGGTGATCTCCCGCAGGCCGAACCACCGTCCCGCCCCGAGATAGTTCAAGGTGCGCTGGCCGCTACCGAAGCGCTTGGAGAGGCGCCCGAACCCGGACCGGATGAAGATCACCCCGTCCGGATAATCGCCCTCTTGGGCGATGACCGTTTCTTTGTCGACCGAGTTCGTGCCGGCCTTCGCGAGCTTCTTGTAATCCCCGGACCAGTCGTATTCGCCGTAGGTCCCGAACTGGGTCTGGGCGGCCACCTGGAAGAGCTGCTCCTCGTCGAGATGCTGGAAGATGGGGAACGAACGAAGGGCGTTCGAAAGCGTGTTCTTTCGATAGAGCGCGTCGATGTGCGCCCGGAGCGCAGGATCGTGCTTCAGGATGTCGCGGAGCCCCTGCCACCGGATCTCCAGCAGCTCCGCGTCATCGGAATCGCACAGGATGGTCGCGGTCCGCGGCATGCGGCTGAGGGCCGCGATCTCGCCGAAGAACTCGCCCGGGCCGAGGGTCACCGTCTTGTTCTTCCCGATCAGCCGGGGTACATCCTGCAAAAAGACCCCCGAACCGCTCTCCGCGTCCGCGCCTCCTCCGCCGCCCAGTTCCTCAGGGGTGCGGACCTCGGGGTTCCGATGGTTCGCCCAAAGCTGGGCGACCGCGCGGAAGACCGACCGCTTCGCCGGCTCGCGACGGCCGAGCACCCGGTCCGGGAGGCCGGGAGGCAACACGACGCGGACGTCCCCGCCCACGATCATGAACGCGGAGGACCCGTAGTCGCCGGCGCGGACGATGATTTCCCCACGCTTGAAGCGGCGGATCCGGGTATCGCTCTGGAGGATCATCCGGAGCGGTTGCTTCTTCGGGAAGCTCGCCGGGTCCATGTCCTTGAACGGCGCGAGCGCAGCGATGCGATCGAGATCCGTCTCCGGGAACTCCGGGTCGAACGGATTATCCTGACGTCCGAGGCGCTCGACCTGGTTCCGGGGCGTGTCCATGGGTTCGGAAGCAGACACCTAGGCGTCGAGCACGAGATCGCCCTTCGGCCGGCAGACGCAGGTGAGGCACGACCCGGCCTCTCCCGTATCGGCCTTGGATAGATACTCCACCTCGCCTTCCTTCACGGCCACCGAACAGGAACCGCAGCTGCCGGCGCAGCAACCGGAATCGATCCGGACCTCGTTGGCGCGAGCGAAGTCGAGGAGGTTCAAGAGCGCCGGATCCCAGCGCACGACCTTCCCGGATTTCCCGAAGGTGACGTTGACCACCTTGCCACCGGCGTCGGCCTTGCGGAGGGTCAGCGTGTCGCTCGTCTTCTTGATGGTCGCGGGTCCGAACGCCTCGTAGTGGATCTTCGCCTCGGGCACGCCCCAACCGATCAACCCTTCGTACATCGACTTCATGAACGACCCGTTGCCGCACATGTAGTAGTCGTAGTTGCTGGACGGCAGCACCGCCTTGAGCACGTCGGCCGTGAGCCGGCCCGCCGTGTGGAAATCCTTGCCCTGGACGTCCTCGGGGCCGGGCTTCGAGTAGCAGACGTGGAGACGGATGTTGTCGCACCGGGCCACAAGCTGCTCGACCTCGGCCTTGAGCATGTGGTCGGCCCGGCTGCGACAGACGAAGAAGAACCAGGTCTCGCGCTCCGACCCGATGGCGGCGATCTCGCGGGCCATCGACAGGACGGGCGTGATGCCGACGCCGGCGCTGATCAACACGAGGGGCGTCTGCTTCTCCGACTCGAGATAAAAGTGGCCGCCGGGCGCCTTGACGTTGAGGAGGTCGCCGTCATTGACCCCATCGGCGAAAAAGCTGGACCCGACTCCGGGCGGTACGCCGGGTTTATCGGGCGGGGCTTTCTCCTTCTTGATCGTGACGCGGTAGAAATCGCGGTCCGAAGGTGCCGAGCTCAGCGAGTAGCAACGCACCACCTGTTTGTCCCGTCCGGGGATATCGAGACCGAAGGTGAGGTACTGGCCGGGCTTGAAAGCCGGGATCGCCTTGCCGTCGTGCGGCTTGAGCACGAAAGAGAAGACATCCTCGCATTCATGGAGCTTCTCGGCGACCCGGAACTTGCGCCACCCGTTCCAAGAAGATTTCTCCTGCTCCGTCTGGTCCCACCGGCTCTTCGCGAGCCGGACCTCGTACGCGAGCCGCTCGCTCTCGAGCGCGAACTGCCTCCGCTGCTGCGCCAACCTCCGTACGGAGCTGACGACCGCCAGGGTTGTCTGAGCAACCACGGCGGCGAGCAGGCCGAAGCCGATCGCAAGCCCCGGGTTCGCCCGCGCACTTTCCGCCGAGATCAGTAGAAGGGTTTGCATCGAACTGCCAGATTCAGTATCGACGGAGGCGTGAGAAGTAAACTTTTTTGCTCGGCCCGGATAAGTTTCTTTGTCCGCCTCCGCGCGATTTCTCTTGGTGCGATTCTTTCTCTCGCGGCGACACCTTCGCGCGCGGAATCCGCGCTGGCCCGGTACATCGGCGCCAGCTCCTGCGCCACGGCTTCGTGCCACGGCGGAGCCGGGGACCAACGCGACCAATGGGTCCGCTGGAACGCCAAGGACGTCCACCGCCGCTCAGGCGCGACGCTGACCATGGCGAGATCCGTGCAGATCGGCGCTGCCGCCGGCATCCGCGACGTGGCGGAGGACGCCCGCTGCACGGTCTGCCATGCGCCTTTCGCCGGCGTCCCGACCTCACAACGCATCGGCCCGCTCGACCGCGGCGACGGCGTCTCCTGCGAGACCTGCCATGGACCGGCCGAACCATGGATCCGGGCGCACACCCGCACCGCGAAGGACGGCTACACGCACAGCGACAAGGTCGCCGCCGGCCTCCGCGACCTGCGCAACCCGTACGTCCGCGCCAATACCTGCGTCGCCTGCCACGAGAACGTCGACCGCGAACTCCTGAAGGCCGGACATCCGGAGCTCATCTTCGAACTCGACGGCCAGACGGCAGCGGAACCGCGGCACTGGATGGAACGCACCGGCTGGGACGGGGGCCTCGCGTGGCTCGTCGGCCAGGCGGTCGCGCTCCGCGAAGTGAGCTGGCAGCTCGCCCGTCCGGGGCAATCCGACAGCCGCTTGGTCGCCCGCCAAGCCGGCCTGCTCTGGGTGGTCCAGCGCGCTTCGCGGGCCATCGGCCAGAACACCTTCGCATCCCTCGCCGTGCAGTCCTCGGCCGACAAGACCCGCGCCGCGGCCGACGACCTCGCAAAAGACGTCGCCTCCCGACCTTGGGCGCCCGGGCTGACCACCGCCGTGCTCAAGCAGCTCGCTTCGGCCGCCGAGGATTTCCGGGACGCCGGGACGCCCGCGGATATCCAAGCCCGTCGAGGCGAACGTCTCGTGCTGGCGCTCGACCGGTTGCTCGCCGCCTCCGACCGTGACTTGGAGGCCCGCCTCGATGCCGAGATGAAAGAGCTCTTCCGGCTCGCCCAATCCTTGCCCGATTTCAATCCGGCCAATTTCGCCGCCGCATTGGAGAAGTTCGCCGCGAAGCTCTGAATATCCTCCACCGGGCCCACCGGTCGACGGGCCCGTCGTGAAAACGCATCCACCGCGCCGACGCCATGCCCGTGCCCGCACCTGAGGGCACCTCCCTCCGGCCGTCCGGGATGGGACGGTCCGACGTGTGGCCTTGGTTGGCCTGCCTGTTGTTCGGCCTGTTGATGTCGACGTTGCCGCACTGGATCCGTCCCCGGCCCGGCCAAGGTGCGGGCTGGATCGCCAGCAAAGACGAGCTGGGCTGTCACCTGTCGGTCGGCGCGCAGGCCTACCACAACCATCCGTGGAGACTCACCGACCCGGTGCTCGCGGACGGAGGCGACAGCATGTATCCCGCTCTGCAGTTGGTCCCCGGGATCTGGATCGCGAAGATCTTCGGTCCCGGGCCGCTGGGGATCACCCTCGGATGGCGCATCGGGGCGGGACTGATGCTCCCGACCGGTTTCTATCTGCTGCTACGGCGGTTCGTCGTGCTTCCATGGGCGGCCGCGGCGCTGACCGCCTTGCTGCTTGCCGACCACGGACCCATCGATAAACGCCTCGTGGACCAGCATTTCATCATGTTCTTCCGGGACCTCGCGGTCGAACCGGACCTCTGGGCGCAGGTCCCCGGAGTCCGTGCCCGCAGTCTGGCCCGTGGCTTGGCCATCTAATCGCACCGTGGCATCGCGAGTCCCGGGCGCGCTCCGACGATACGGCGTCCGATACGTGGCGCTGCCCGCGGCGACGCCGACGCCGCGCTATCTGGCCGAAGGTTGGAAACGCCTCCAAGCGGGGCCGCACTGGCAGTTGTGGGAACGCGTCCCGTCCGCGCTGACGCAGTGACGGCGGCGGGCCTTCGCGCACCGCTTGAAATACGCCGGCCGCCCCGCCAGCCTGCCGACCATGTTCGCGCTGTTCACGGAGATGCTCGATCCCCGCAATCTGCTCACCAACCCGGTGATGTGGGTCGTCGCCGCGTTCCAGTTGTGGATGTTCATCGACGCGCTGCGCCGGCAGGAGTGGATCTGGGCCGCCTGCATCTTCTTCTTCTCGATGATCAGCGCGCTGCTCTACTTCTTCATGGTCTATCGCCAGGCAGGCCCGGCGTCGGGCGGCGGACCGACCCGCGGTTTCGAGCTGCCCGGGGCGAAAGAGCGCCGGCGCATCAAGGATCTGGAAGGCCGCATCCATCACCTCGACAACGCCCGGGACCACCTCGATCTCGCGGACATCTATTTCAGCCAGGGCAAGCTCGCAAAGGCCGAGGCCAGCTACCGCGCGTCGCTCCAGCGTGATCCGTCCGACCTCGATGCCGTCGCCCACCTGGGACAGTGCCTTCTCCGCGATGGCCGCGCCGGCGAAGCGGAACCGCTTCTCTCGCGTGTCGTGGCGGCCGATGCCAAACACGACTACGGCCACACGCTCATGGCGCTCGCGGAGACGCAGACCGCGCTCGGGAACGACGACGGCGCTTCCGCCTCGTGGCGACGGGTGCTGGACAACAACGCCTACGCCCGCGCCAAGGTCCAGTTCGCCGAACTGCTGTCGAAGCGCGGTGAACGGGCCCGGGCCCGGGCCGAACTGGAGGAGGTCGTCAGCGACGACCAGCACGCGCCGAAGTTCCAGCGCGACCGCGACAAGGTCTGGGTCCGCCGCGCGCGGTCGCTGCTCGCGTCTCTGTGACGACGAAGCTTCCTGCCGACCGCCGCTGGCTCCGCTCAGGCTCGGAGTTCATGGCGACATTGCATGGATCCATCGCCGCGGCCCGCGGATCGGTGCGGCTCGAGTTCTACATCGTCGCGCCCGACGCCACCGGAACGGCCGTCCGCGACGCCTTGGCGGACGCCGCCGGCCGCGGCGTCGCCGTCCGGGTGCTCGTCGACGCGCTGGGGACGACGGCCCTGCCGTCGGGTTTCTGGCGGCCGGTCACCGCTTCCGGCGGCGAGGTCAAGATCTTCAACCCGCTCACGTCGCGCCGGCTTCCGGTGCGGGACCACCGCAAGCTCGTGGTGGTGGACGACGAGCTCGCGATCGTCGGCGGATTCAACCTCAGCGACGACTACGCGGGCGACGGCGTCGCGAGCGGCTGGGCAGACTGCGGGCTCGTGCTGAGGGGGCCGGCCGTCGCGGGATTGGCCCGTTCGTTCGACCTGATGTCCGCGCTCTGCGACACGACCCAGCCGCGTGCGATGATGGCGCGGCTCGGCAAGGGCCAACGCCCGCCGGCGGAGACGATCGCGCCGGGAACGCAACTGCTGCTCAGCGGCCCCGGCCGCAAGCCGAACGCGTTCCAGAAGCGGCTCCGGGACGACGTCGCCAAAGCGCGGACGGTCCGGTTCGTCTCCGCATATTTCTTGCCCGGATTCCTGATGCGCCGCCTCCTCCGTCGCGCGGCCAAACGGGGCGCGCGAGTGCAGGTGATCGTGCCCGGCAAATCGGACGTCGCGCTCTCGCAGCGCGCGGCGCGGCATCTGTACAAGGGATTGCTCCGCGCCGGCGTGGAGATCTGGGAGTACGAACCGCAGGTGCTCCACACGAAGCTGTTCCTCGTGGACGGAGCGGTGTACGTCGGCTCGTCGAACCTCGACACCCGGAGCCTTCACATCAACCACGAGCTGATGATCCGGCTCACCGATCCGGAGGTCGTCGCCGGAGGCGAGGCGCTGTTCGCCGACCTGCTGGGCCGCTCCCGGCGCATCGATCCCGCGAGCTGGCGGGCATCGCGGTCGTGGTGGGAGAAGCTCCGCGAGCGTTGGGCCTTCTGGATCCTCTCGCAGGTCGATCCCTACGTGACACGTTGGCTGGTGCTCGGCCCGCGCTGAGCCCCGCGGCATCGCCGAGAATTTTCCTCTCCCCGTTTCCCGTCGCCGGGTCTTTGCTGTCGCCATGCAGCCCCGGCAGATCCTCCGCACGGACCGACGTGATTTCCTTCGGCTCGCCGCCGGCGCGGCCATGACCTCGGGCCTCGGCGCCTTCGGCACGTCGTCCGCGCAGGTTCCAGGTCAACGGCCGTCGCGCGCGGTCGGCGTCTCCGTGCTCGGACCGCGGTCGCGCGTCCCGGTGGGCCTGATCATCGACGACTCGACCTGCCTGGTGAACCTGAACCGCTTCGCCATGCCCCAGTTCGACGCGGCCTTTTCCGGGGCGGCCGCGGTCTACCACCGGCCGTGGCGCGAGTGGCCGGTGGAGATCCCCGACGCCTTCGTGCGCAAGTTCGGCGAGTGGTGCGCCGCCGCCGGTGTGAAGGGCAAGTACAGCATCGTCCCCTTCCCCGCTTGCGTGGGCCGGATCGACCGCATGCTCCCGGGCTGGACACCGCAGGAGCTCCGGGACTCGATCGCGCTCGTCCAGTCGGTGATGGCACCGAACTGGGACATCCATCCGGAGATGACCACCCACACCCGGGTGATCGACCTCAAGACCGGGCATCCTTTCGAAGAATCGTCGCCCAAGTTCATGGAGAACTGGGAGTGGACCACCGGCCGCAGCGCCGACGAGATCGCTGCGTACATGGCGCACGCGCTGAGGATCCTCAAGGATGTCGGCCTCCACTGCGACGGCATCACCACACCGGGAAGCTTCGGCAACAAGGCCCTGCCCCAGCTGGCGCAGGCGACCTTGGAAGCCGTCCGGGACGTGTCGAAGTCGGAGGTGCCGCACTACTTCCGGCACCTCTTCGACAAGGGCGACGAGAGCGTCGCCCCAAGGGTCGAGCTCGCCGCGGGGCTTGATGGACCGGACCCGCGCTGTGTCGTGAGCATCATCGGTTGCACCGGCGATTGGACGGGCGGCTGGGACTGCACCACTCCCGGCGGTGCCGACAAGTTCATCACCGCCGACGGCCGTCACGGCCGCTTGGTCGACGTGATCACCCGGGGCGAACCGGCGTTGATGGTGGCGCACTGGACCGGCATCTACTTCAACGGCTACGAGGTCGGCTTCGAGATCTTCAAGCAGGTCGTCGGCCGGTTGCACGCGCGGTTCGACAACCTCCTCTGGATGAAGCTCGGCGAGGTCTCCCGCTATTGGGCGGCGAAGGAACTGACCCGCATCGGGCGCGACGAGCACGCGCTGGATCTCCACGCGCCGTTCGCCTGCGCGGATTTCACGGTCCGCTTCGAGGCGATGCCGGGCCGGGCTCCGGTCCTGCGCGCCGGCGCCGAGGAGACAGGCCTCAAGGAGGTCGCGGGACCGCTCGGTCTGTCATCCGGCACCTGGTGCCGCGCGGGAAACCAGGTCACCGCTTGCTTCGCCCTGCCGCGCGGGGTGTCGCGTCTGTCCTTCGCCTGACCTCGTCGCCACGGACCCGAAGCCGCGCGTGGCGGCAGTTGCCGGATCCAGCGTGAAGAATCGCTCGCCTCGGTCCGTCATTGCACGCCAGCTTACCGATGATGCGACACGGCCATCCGATCCGCTGGGCAACGACGCTCCTGAGCGCCGCCGCTTTCGCCGCTTTCGTCGCGTGCGGCGCGGCGGGGCCGGAGACGGCGGAGTTCTTCGAGAAGCGCATCCGGCCCGTCCTCGCCGAGCACTGCTTCGAGTGCCATTCCACTGATAGCAAGAAGCTGAAGGGCGGCCTTCGCGCGGATTCCCGCGCCGGATTGCTCGCGGGCGGCGACACCCGTCCCGCCGTCGTGCCGGGCGCCGCCGAGAAGAGCCTGCTCATCGGGGCCGTCCGCTATCGCGATGCGGACCTCCAGATGCCTCCGAAAGGCCGCCTGCCGGACAGCGTCGTCGCCGATCTCGCCGCGTGGATCGACCAAGGAGCGATGTTCCCGGAAGCGGCGACCGGAACCGTCCGGGCACGGCCCGGGGCGGAGCCGGTCAAGAAGCCGGACCACTGGGCCTTCCAGCCGGTCCGCGCGGTCCGGCCGCCCTCCGGGTCCGGCAACGATCCCGCCTCCAGGAACCCGATCGACCGCTTCATCGCGGCGAAGCTCGCCGAGCACGGACTCGTCCCGGCCCCGCCCGCCGACCAGCGCACCTTCATCCGCCGCGTCGCTTACGATCTCACCGGGCTGCCCCCCGGACCGGGCGAGGTCGAGGCCTTCGAGGCGGACCGCGCACCGGACGCAGCCGGACGCCTCGTGGAGCGTCTGCTCGCGTCGCCGGGTTATGGCGAGCGGTGGGGGCGGTGGTGGCTCGACGTGGCGCGCTACGCCGACACGAACGGGCAGGACGAGAACAAGGTGATGGCCAACGCGTGGCGTTATCGCGACTGGGTCATCCGCGCTTTCAACGACGACAAACCGTTCGACCAGTTCACCACCGAACAGCTCGCAGGCGACCTCATGCCGACCGAAGGAGTGCCCGAGGGGACGGTGTTCGACCGCTGGACGGCCACCGGCCTGCTGGTGATGGGCCCGAAGATGCTGGCCGAACAGGACAAGCCCAAGCTGGTGATGGACCTCGTCGACGAGCAGATCGACGTCGTGAGCCGCGCGTTCCTCGGCCTGACCGTCGGGTGCGCGCGCTGCCACGACCACAAGTTCGACCCCATCGCGGCACGCGACTACTACGCCTTGGCCGGCATCTTCAAGAGCACGCGCTCGATGGAGAACCTGGATTTCGTCTCCAAGTTCAACGAGCGACGGATCGCCTCGCGCGACCAGCTTGCCGCCATCGAAGCGCACGAGCAATCGACCGCCGCGAATGCGAAAGCCTTGGAATCTGCGGTCCACGCGGCCGATGTCGCGCTGGTCGCCGGCCGCCGATCCGGGTTCGGTGGTTATCTTGACGCCGCCACCCAAGGATCCGCGGAGACCGCCGCGGCGGATCCAGAGATCGTCGGACGCCTCCGGTCCTTGCTCTCGGCCGATCCGGCGACCAACACCGTCAGCCGGACCCTGCGGGCTGCGGCGGGATCGCCGGACCGCCTCGCGAGATTGCTCGGTGCGGCGGACGCCGATGCCGGAGCCGCGACCGGTCTGCGGCTCGGCCCCGGCAAGGTCGGCGCCGGATTCGTCGCGACCGGATCAAACCATCTCGAACTGCCGCACTCGGCGGCGTCCGACCCGGCGAAGCTCACGGTCGAGACCTGGGTCCGGGCCAAGGAGTTCGCGAAAGGCGGCGACACGCGGCGTTGGCTGGTCGACAAGAACGCTAATGAATGGACCGAGGGCCACTACGCCCTGGTCCTCGACCGCGATCGCGCCGGCGCCTACCTCAACATCGGCGGCGGCAAGGAAAACGTCTTCGCGGTCTGGAGCACCGGTCCCGTGCTCAAGCCAGGGCGCTGGCATCATCTCGCTTTCACCTACGACGGCTCCAAGCTACGGCTCTTCGTCGACGGAAATCCTTCCGGTGATCTGGTGATCGATCGATCGCGGGTCCCGGGCACGACACCGCTCGCGCTCGCGAAGCGCCAGGACGGCTACGTCCACTTCAAAGGCGAGCTCGACGGGGTCCGCGTGTTCGACCGCGCCTTGGATGCGGCGCGGATCAAGGACCATTTCATCCACCCCGGGGATGCGCCCGACGAAGGCGTCGTCGCCCGATGGGGATTCGATGATCTCACCGACGCGCAGCGCGACGCCGTCGCCGTCGCCGAGACGCGCGAGGTGTTGTCCGCTCCCGACGGGATCCTGGCCTTGCCCAAGGACGCCCGGGCCCTCTATCCGCCCGCGACCCGCGATGCCCTCACCGCATTGGACCGCGAGCGCGACGCCCTCAAGGCCGCGGCGCCGGAACCCGCCGCGTTCGCGCTCGCCGTCGCTGAGGACAAACCCGTCGAGTTGCCGATCCACATCCGAGGCAGCCACCTCAACCTGGCAAAGGACCCGGTCCCCCGAGGATTCATCCGGGCCGCGGAGACCGGCGCTTCGCCGAAGATCCCGGCGGACCGGAGCGGACGCCTGGAACTGGCCGGCTGGCTCACAAACCCGGAGAATCCTCTCACGGCCCGGGTCATCGTGAACCGGATCTGGCAGGCGCACTTCGGCGAGGGGCTCGTCCGGACGCCGGACAATTTCGGCGTCCGCGGCGAGACCCCGAGCCATCCAGAACTGCTCGATTGGCTCTCCGTAGAATTCATCCGGTCCGGTTGGAGCGTCAAGGCGATGCACCGGTTGATCATCGGCTCGAAGACCTACAGGCAATCGGCGATCGCGCCGCAACCGGCCGGTTCTGCGGACCCGGACAACCGCCTGCTCAGCCGGTTCCCGCGCCAGAGGCTCGAAGCGGAGATGGTGCGGGACGCGCTCCTCGCCGTCTCCGGCCGGCTCGACCGCACGACAGGCGGTTCGCTCACGGGCTGGAAGAACAACGACTACGTCCCCGGCGAGGAACCGACCGCAGGATCACAGCGCCGGTCCGTCTACCTTCCCATCGTGCGCGACCGGGTCTACGACGTCTTCACCATCTTCGATTTCGCCAATCCGAGCGTCGGGATGTCGAAGCGGACCCCGACGGTCGTCTCCCACCAGGCGTTGTTCTTCCTCAACAGCCAGCTGGTGAAAGACTGCGCCCGCGCTCTGGCGGAGACCGTCCTCGCGACACCATCACGGGATGACACCACGCGGGTCGGCCTGGCCTTTCGTCGTGCCTTCGACCGGGCCCCGACCTCGCAAGAGACCGACCTCGCGCTCCGGTTCCTCGTCGTCGCCGCTCGCGGGGACGGTCGACGGGAGAAGGCCGCCTGGTCGGCCCTCTGCCAGACCTTGTTCGCAGCGAACGAGTTCGTTTATCGCGACTGACCCCATGCCACACGACCTTCCTCCTCCCGTCTCGCGACGGCAGATGCTCCGGCAATGCAGCGCCGGGTTCGGCAACCTCGCGCTGCTCGGGATGTTGTCGTCGATGGACCGTGCGACGGCAGCGCCGTTGTCCGGGCCGTTGGCGGCCCGTCCGCCGCGGATCCGGCCGCGAGCCAAGCGGGTCATCTTCCTCTTCATGCACGGCGGCCCGTCGCACGTGGACACCTTCGACCACAAGCCGCTCCTCATCCGGGATTCCGGGAAACCCCTTCCCTTCGCCAAGCCCCGGGTCCAGTTCGCGAAGACCGCGAACTTGTATGGATCACCGTGGGAGTTCCGTCCGTACGGCCAATGCGGAGCGATGGTCAGCGATCTGTTCCCGCTCGTCGGCTCGTGCGCGGACGAACTGTGCATGGTCAAATCCATCCACGGCACCAACGAGGCGCACGGCGGCGCGCTCCTCAAACTGCACACGGGATCTGATACCTTCGTCCGCCCCAGCATGGGTTCCTGGATCTCGTACGGCCTCGGCACCGAGAACCAGAACCTGCCGAGCTTCATCACGGTCAATCCGACGCTCGGCCATGGCGGCGTCGGGAACTATTCCAGCGGCTTCCTTCCGGCGGTCCATCACGGCACTCGAATCGGCGGCGGCGAACCGATCGAGAAGGCCACGATCAAGTATCTGCACGACCCCGACGAAGACGCACCACTCCAACGGGCGCAGCTCGATCTCCTCGGGGAGATGAACCGCGGTCACCTCGCGCAGGCGGGTGCCGACCCGGCGCTCGAAGCCCGCATCGAATCCTTCGAACTCGCCTTCCGCATGCAGACCGAGGCACCGGAAGTCCTCGACCTGCGCGGAGAGACCGAGGCCACGAAAGCCCTCTACGGCCTCGACGACCCGAAGACCGCCTCGTTCGCGAGGCAATGCCTGCTCGCCCGACGATTCAGCGAACGCGGCGTCCGCTTCGTCCAGGCCACGCACGGCTACTGGGACCAGCACGGAGACCTCACCAAGGACCACGGACGTCTGGCGCATGAAGTGGACCGCCCGATCGCCGGCCTGTTGAAGGACCTGAGATCGAGGGGACTGCTCGACGAAACTTTGGTCTTATGGGGGGGCGAGTTCGGCCGGACACCTACCCTCCAAGGGAACGACGGGCGGGACCACCATCCTCATGCGTTCACGATGTGGATGGCCGGCGGCGGGGTGAAGGCAGGCTCAAGCTACGGCATCACCGACGAATACGGTTTCTACTGCTCGGACCAAAAAGTCCACGTCCACGACCTGCACGCGACGATGTTGGCGTTGCTCGGGATGGACCACGAGGCGCTCACCTACCGCCATGCCGGACGCGACTTCCGGCTGACCGACGTCCACGGAAGGGTCGTGTCCGAGCTCTTTGCTTGAGGCACAGGCCGGCCGACGATACCCGCGGGGTCACTTCTCGATGCGATAAAAGTGGGTCTTCGTCCGAAGGATCAAAGCCTTTCCGCTCACCGCGGGAGACGCCATGAATCCTTCGTCCAGGCTGTTCTCGGCCAGTTTTTTGAACTCACGCCCCGCGGCCAGGACAACGGTCTTGCCCTCTTCGCTAAAGCAATACAGTCGCCCCTCGGCGGCCAGCGGTGACGCAGAATAATTCCCGCCGAGTCGCTCGTTCCACACGACATCACCGGTCTTGGCCTCCCAGCAGGTCGCCACCCCACCGTCTTCGATACCGAACAAGAGGTCTCCGACCAACGTCAGCGACGGTTTTTTCGGTGTGGCCCTTTTCGATCTCCAGGCGACCGCCAAGCCGCCGGCCCCATTGGTCGCAGAATTGACGTCCAAAACGTCGCCCTTCTTGCCAGGGCGGATGGCCAGAGTCTGCCCCTGCGACCAACCGCTCGGGAAAAATACCAAGCCCTGCCCGACGACCGGCCGGGTCCCTCCCGAATGGCTCGTCCTCTCCTCGATCCGCCACAACTCCTCTCCGGTCGAGGGCACATAGGCATAGAAAGCTTTGGCACCTTGGCTGAGCAGTGTCAGGCCACCGTCCAACGACGCGACCTGGCAGGTCGCGAACGCCTTGCGCCAATCCCCTTCCGATTCAGGTTTCCCATCGGGAGCCAAGTCCTTGTAATCGATGGATCTCTCCTTCCGCCAGACGGTCTTTCCTGTGTTCTTGTCGAGGGCGACGATGAATTGATGGTCGCTCCCGTCGAAATCAAGGAACAACAACCCTCCCGAAAGAATCGGCGATGATCCAGCCCCGCGGTAATGGTTGCAGACAAAATCGCGCCTCTCCCAGACCACCCGGCCCGTGCCGGTGTCGAGGCACGCGATGCCAGGTGAGCCGAATGCGATATAGACGCGCCCGGCCTCGATGGCAGGAGTCGGTGACCCGTGACTGTTGAACTTGTGGGCGAACTGGGGCTTCTCGACCTCGAAAAGTTTGATGTCGCGGACCACTTTTCCGGAAACGAGGTCTAGGCAGATGGCCGACAGTTCCTGTCCGTCTTCAGTCGCAGTCGTGGCCCAGATCTGGTTGCCAAAGACCACCGGTGAAGACCATGCCTTGCCATGGACCAGAGTCCGCCATTTCACGTTCTCGGCCGGACTCCAGTTCAACGGAAGCCCGGTTGATCCCGAAGTGCCATCGCCCCTGGGACCTCGGAACTCGGGCCATGAGAGGTCATCGCCGGCAGAGAGCCGCAGCGTCAAAATGATTCCCGCTCCCGCGATCCCAAGAATGTGCTTCATCGCTAGGGACCCTACCTCGGAGCAGGAAGCGGCCACAACACCTTGGATCGGAGCCTGGATGATTGCCCGGTTCGGAGGCCGGGAGGAAAGAGAAAGGGCCGGACCTTTATGGGGTCCGGCCCTTAGAAAAGAAGGCGGCTACCTACTCTCGCGCAAGCTATACATGCACTACCATCGGCAACGTTGCGTTTGACGGTCGAGTTCGGGATGGGATCGA
>Ga0209443_1000207_pt1 | contig 38549 bp, 37 predicted proteins | sample LauGreBMM110DCMD_2_FD_187571 | JGI IMG/M metagenome (GOLD analysis project Ga0209443, IMG submission 187571) | Freshwater lake microbial communities from Lake Michigan, USA - Su13.BD.MM110.DCMD (SPAdes) (version 2) | ecosystem: Environmental > Aquatic > Freshwater > Lake | place: Lake Michigan... | reverse complement strand
TTTGTTTATGCTGAACTAGTTTCAGCATCTTTTGAACTAGTTTCAGCATCTTTTGAACTAGTTTCAGCAAATTTTGAACTAGTTTCAGTATCTTTTGAACTAGTTTCAGTATCTTTTGAACTAGTTTCAGTATCTTTTGAACTAGTTTCAGCATCTTTTGAACTAGTTTCAGCATCTTTTGAACTAGTTTCAGCATCTTTAAATCATTATCTTGATTAATAAAAAATATAATTGAGAGTTATGGAGAAAGGATATATTTATATAACAACTAATAAAAATTTTACAGTTCTATATGTTGGAGCTACAAAAAATTTAAAAAGTAGAATGGGACATCACAAAAAAGGCACTGGGGCAGTTTTACTAAAAAGTATAATGCAACAGTTCTAATTTATTTTGAAGAATTCGAGGATTATAAGGAGGCTTCTGTTAGAGAAAAACAATTAAAGAACTGGCATAAAGATTGGAAATGGAATTTAGTAAAAGTTTTAAATCCCGAATTAAAAGATTTATATTTGGAGTTATAATCAAGTATCTAATCAACAGGAATTCGTTAAGTTGGTAAGATACTGAAACGAGTTCAGCATAAATGAAAGCAAAAATAAATAATTTCGAAGTCGACTTATCAAAACCAATTGATATCTCCATTTCTTTGTCCAATTCCGATGAAAATCCAATAGCATGGTACATTGAAAAACCTGTAATTGAACCGGTTATTTTTGGAGATTGGATTGGGAAAGTTTCAGAAGGGAAATCGTCTACGAATTTCAATAATATCTTTTTTAATCCACACGGACACGGAACCCACACCGAATGTTTGGGTCATATTACCCATGATTTTTATTCGATCAATCAATCCCTGAAACATTTTTTCTTTATGGCTGAATTAATTTCAGTAGAAACAGAAATTCAAAATGACGATTTGGTAATCACCAAATCTCAAATAGAAAAAGCCCTAAACGGAAATTCTCCCGAAGCAATTGTTATCCGAACGCTTCCCAATAATTCTGATAAAGTATCAAAGAAATATTCCCATACTAACCCACCGTATTTATTAGAAGAAGCTGCGATTTTTATTCGCGAAAGCGGAATCCAACATTTACTAATTGATTTACCAAGCGTGGATAAAGAACACGATGAAGGAAAATTATTGGCACACAAAGCCTTTTGGAATGTCAAAAATGTGACCCAATTGAATGCCGATGCTCGCCAAAATGCTACTATTACCGAAATGATTTTTGTAAATGATAAAGTTCAAGACGGCAGCTATTTATTGAATTTGCAAATTGCGTCCTTTGAAAATGATGCAAGTCCTAGCAAACCGGTTTTATTTGAAATAAAAAAATGAACTTAGAAACCTTCTACGAATATTGTCTTTCTAAAAAAGGCGTAACCGAACACTTCCCTTTCGACGAAGAAACTTTGGTGTTTAAAGTGGGCGGAAAAATGTTTGGATTATCGTCGTTAAACCAATGGGAAAAGGAAAATCCGTCTGTAAACTTGAAATGCAATCCAGATTATGCACAAGAACTAAGATCGGAATATGACGATATAAAACCAGGTTGGCACATAAGCAAAATCCATTGGAACACCATAGAAATAAATCGTGAAGTTCCCGATTCTTTAATTAAAGAACTGATAAACCATTCCTACGATTTGGTTTTTAAAAGCTTAACTAAAAAGGGTCAATTGGATGTTTTGGGTTAAAAACAAAACCCGACTCATTATTAAAACGGGTCGGGTTTGAAATCAATCTTAAATCTAAATTCAGAAATCTTAAATCTGAAATTAAATCTAGTATCTGTAATATTCTGGTTTGAATGGTCCTTGAACTTCCACACCAATATAGTCTGCTTGGTCTTTACGTAACGTTTCCAATTCAACTCCTAGTTTAGCCAAGTGCAACATTGCCACTTTTTCATCTAAATGTTTTGGCAACATGTACACTTCATTATTGTAAGACGCGCTGTTTTTCCATAATTCTATTTGAGCCAAAGTTTGGTTGGTAAAGGAGTTACTCATTACAAAACTAGGGTGGCCTGTAGCACAACCAAGATTTACCAAACGACCTTCTGCCAAAATGATAATGTCCTTTCCAGCAATAGTATATTTATCCACTTGTGGTTTGATTTCGACTTTTGAAGCTCCGTGGTTTTTGTTCAACCAAGCCATATCAATTTCGTTATCAAAATGCCCAATGTTACAAACGATAGTTTTGTCTTTCATTTTTTCAAAATGAGAACCCAAAACAATGTCTTTATTTCCAGTAGTCGTAATCACAATATCGGCAGTGGCTAAAACAGTATCTAATTTTTTAACTTCAAAACCGTCCATTGCCGCTTGTAAAGCACAAATTGGGTCAATTTCAGTAACGGTTACAATAGATCCAGCGCCTCTAAACGAAGCTGCAGTTCCTTTTCCAACGTCACCGTAACCACAAACTACAACTCTTTTTGCAGCTAGCATCACATCAGTTGCACGACGAACCGCATCAACTGCTGATTCTTTACAACCGTATTTGTTATCAAATTTCGATTTGGTAACCGAGTCATTCACATTTATTGCTGGCATTACTAAAGTACCATTTTTCATTCTTTCATACAATCTGTGAACACCAGTGGTCGTTTCTTCAGACAATCCTTTAATTCCAGAAACCAATTCCGGGTAACGATCAAAAACCATATTCGTTAAATCGCCACCGTCATCTAAAATCATATTCAATGGTTTTCTGTCTTCACCAAAAAACAAGGTTTGCTCAATACACCAGTCAAAAGACGCTTCGTCAAGACCTTTCCAAGCATAAACCTGAATTCCAGCAGCAGCAATAGCAGCAGCAGCCTGATCTTGAGTAGAGAAAATATTACAAGAACTCCAAGTAACTTCTGCACCCAAAGCAATTAATGTTTCAATTAAAACGGCAGTTTGAATCGTCATGTGCAAACATCCTGCAATACGAGCACCAGCAAGAGGTTGTTCGTTTTTGTATTCAGCGCGAAGTGCCATCAATCCTGGCATTTCAGCTTCTGCTAATTCAATTTCTTTTCTTCCCCAAGCCGCTAAGGAAATGTCTTTTACTTTGAAAGCCACAAAAGGCATAGTTGATGTAATCATTTATAGTATATTTGTAATTGTAAAATTTTTTGCAAATTTAGGTATTAACTTTGTTATTTAATAATTTTTACAACTATTTATGAAATGTTTATTTTGTAATAACTTGAATTTTAATTCAATATAGTGCTAATGTGTTTTTTTGAAGCTATTTCCTGCTGTTCGCTATATCCACGCCAAAAAGCGTGGGATGCCGCTGCCATCAGGGCTAGAAATAAGTTGTAATTAGGAAATCCATAGCTTAAAATTTATAATTCATAATTTATAATTAATCTAATGCCACTTCATAAAAAAATAAATTTTTCCCGAAGCGTCGGGACCACAACCGAAATTCTCCTTTGGAAAATCACCGAACCGTTGTCGGAATTGTCAACAGAAGTCACTTTAAACCCTAAAAGCCAAGTAAGATTCAACGGAATGAAGTCCGAATTGCACCAACGTGCTTTTTTGAGTGTCCGTAAATTATTGCAATTAAATGGCTACACCGATTTTGATTTAGAATACGATCAATTTGGAAAACCCCATCTAAAAGAGGGCAAACACATTTCAATTTCCCACTCTCACGAGTACGCTACTATAATCATTAGCGATGAAATTGCCGGAATCGATATTGAATTGCAACGGGAGAAAACCATCAAAATTGCGCCTAAATTTGCCGAAAAAGAATTGGAATTTTTAGATCAAGAAAACCAAGATTATATCCAAAAGTTAACCGTTATTTGGGGAGTGAAGGAATCCATTTTTAAAATAAGTAACGAAGTCGGAATTAGTTTTAAAGATCATATTCATGTTCATCCATTTGAAATAGGAGACCAATCAGGAAATGCGAGTTTGAATTTTCAAAATAAAGCAATCCAATTTAAGTTCCATTTCATTGAAATAGACAACTTTACTTTGGTTTATGCCTTTCAACAAAAGCAACAATTATGATAGAATTCTTCCTTAATTCCTATAAAAATGTTTCAGAAATTCAAATAGCATTAGAATTTATTGCCTTTGTATTCGGTATTTTAAGCGTTTGGTTTGCCAAAAAAGAGAACATTTGGGTCTACCCAACAGGATTAATTGCAACAATAATTACAACGTATTTACTTTTCATTACGGGTTATCTTGGCGACATGATCATTAACGGATATTTTTCTATAATGAGTGTTTACGGTTGGTTCCAATGGACTAAAAAAACAAATGACAAGAATAGTCTCTTAATAACAAGAACTAATAAAAAAGAAAAAGTAATAGGAATTGCATTGTTTTTAGTTACAATTTTTGTAGTTTTCGGCATCTATAATTTCTTCGATTACGAGATAAAAAAAGAGAATTATATTGATATTTTTGCATCAGGAATATTTTTCACAGCAATGGGATTTATGGCCTTAAAAAAAATAGAAAATTGGACACTTTGGATTTTAGGTGATATAATAGTAGTTCCATTATATGCTTATCGTGGTTTAGGAATGTTGTCTTTGCAGTATTTAATATTTACAATTTTAGCTATATCAGCTTATTTAGAATGGAAGAAAACTTTAAACAAATCCAGTTCCCTGGAAACGACATAATAAAAATAGCTATTTACGGACCTGAAAGTACAGGAAAAACCACCTTGTCCTATCAATTAGCTGAACATTTCAAAACGGAATGGGCGCCTGAATTTGCACGTGATTATTTGCAACAAAAATGGGATTCTAAGAAGGAAATTTGTACTCCAGAGGATCTTTTGCCCATTGCCGTGGGACAAATGAAACTTGAAAATGGCGCACTGCAAAAAGCTAAAAACTACCTTTTTGTAGATACTTGTTTAATGGCGACCAAAGTTTTTTCGGAAATTTATTATGGTTTTTGTGAATCTAAATTGGATAAAGCCGCCCGAAAACATAAGTACGATTTGTTTTTTCTAACCGATATTGATGTGCCTTGGGAGAAAGACGATTTACGTGATTCTCCAAACGAAAGAGAAATCACCTTTGAAAAATTCAAACAAGCCTTAATTGAAAATAATAAACCATTTATTGTGCTGACCGGAAATCCGGAAATCCGATTTCAAAAAGCTTTGGAAATAATTGAAGGGTTAACCAAAGCAAAACAACTTGGCTTTTCTTCACAAGATTTTCTACAGATTTTAGATTCTAAAATTCCACTTACCCAAATTGAAAAACAACTTTCTATTTATAAAAACGGAATTGCAAAAGCCAATCTAAATCGACCTGCAATTATTGATGACGGAATTCTAAAGTTATCCGATGAAGAATTCCTAGAATATTCAACATTGTTTGATTCCAATAAAGACAAGTTTAAGCTCAAAAAGTTTATTCCAGCTTCCGGCGCAGCAAGTAGAATGTTTAAATTTTTAAATGAATTTTTAAATGAATTTGACATTGAAAACGAAACAATAAATGCGTATATCAATCGAAAAAATGCAACAGAATTAATAGTTTTTTTAGCTGGAATGGAAAAATTTCCATTCTTTAAATCCATAGATAATAAGCTTTTAGAAGAGTTTTCCGATTATAAATCTTGGAATAAAGACCAGCAAAATTACTATTTTATAAAATTGATGTTGGACGAAAACCACTTTGATTTTGCCAACAAATCGAAAGGAGTTCTCCCTTTTCATCTTTACAAGAATCAAGTAGTAACTCCAATCGAGGAGCATTTAAAAGAAAGCGTATTGTATTCTTGTGCAAATGGGATTTCAAATTTACATTTTACTGTTTCTGAAACTCATAAAGCACAATTTGAGACTATTATTAACAAAGTAAAAAGCACTATTGAATCGGCAACAGACAACAAAATAAACATTGTTTTTTCGCACCAATACCAACATACCGATAGTATTGCGGTCGATTTTGAAAATAAACCTCATAGGGGTAAGGGGGGAGAATTGGTTTTTAGACCCGGCGGGCATGGAGCTTTAATTGAAAATCTAAGTTCTTTAGATGCCGATATTGTGTTCATAAAAAATATCGATAATGTGATTCAAAATGAAGCTGAAACTATCGCTTTTTATAAAAAAAGTTTGGCAGGACTACTAATTGAATTACAAGGAAAAGTCAATTCCTATTTGTCTAAATTAGATTCCATTTCTGAAGATGAAATTCCAGCAATTGTGAATTTCATCGAACAGCAATTGAATAATAAAGTAAATACAGATATTTCAAAATATACCCTAGAAAATAAAATCAGCTATTTAAAAGAAATTTTGAATCGACCAATTCGTGTTTGTGGAATGGTTAAAAATGAAGGCGAACCAGGAGGAGGTCCATTTTGGGTAACCAATACCAATGGAAATACTACTTTACAAATTGTTGAATCGGCACAAATTGACTTTAGTAATGAAAGTCAATCTTTAATTGCTGGTAATGCCACTCATTTTAATCCTGTAGATTTAGTTTGTGGGTTAAAAGATTTTAAGGGATCAAAATTCGATTTTAGAAATTTTATTGATCACAATAGTGGTTTCATAGTTGAAAAAAATAAATTTGGCAAACGTATTAAAGGCTATGAATTACCCGGTTTATGGAATGGAGCCATGGCCAATTGGATTACTATTTTTGTTGAGGTGCCATTAATCACTTTTAATCCAGTGAAAACAGTCAACGATTTATTGAAACCTGCACATCAATCTCATTAAATTCGCCAATGGAAAAAGAGAAACTGATTTCCGAAATGCAGCTTAAAGCAGTTAGAAGTAGGGGTGCGGGCGGGCAAAATGTAAACAAAGTATCTTCAAAAGTGGTACTTTCATTTGATATTAAAAATTCCAATGCGCTATTAAATGAAGAAAAAATTCTTTTAGAAATGAATTTGGCTTCCCGACTTACCAACGATCAAATTTTGATTTTGAATTGTGATGAAGATCGCAGCCAACTCAAAAACAAAGAAATTGTTATCAAAAGGTTTTTCACAATTTTAGAACAGGGGTTGTATATTCCAAAAATTAGGAAAGCCACAAAAATTCCTAAATCGGTAATTAGAAAACGGATAAAAGAAAAAAAGACTTTATCAGAAACGAAAAAGAATAGGAAGAAACCAGAATTGTAATCTTTTTTACAATTCATAATTCATAATCCACAATTTATAATTAATTTTGTCCTGTCTCAAAGGGGTGCTCTAAATAACGAGCTGAGATTATACCCAAAGAACCTGGGCAGGTAATGCTGCCAAGGGAAAAAATGACAAAAAAGTAGTGTGCACACTATTATTTGCCATAAGAACAATCAATTATTTTAACAAAAAGAATAATTTCCCCCTTGTTATTCGTATGAAAAATTACGAATGAAAACTATTATTGAATTACGAAAAAGAACGAAAACTACTAATCTATTATCTCGTCGTCTCTTATCTTTTGTCTTATTATGCACTACTTTTATTTCTTTTTCACAAGAAAAGCCAACAGATTCCACAAAAATTAACGAGTTAGATGCCGTTTTAATTTCTGCAATTCGAATCGATTCTAAAACACCTATTACTTTCACTAATTTGACTAAAAAAGAATTTAAAACTCGAAATTTAGGTCAAGACATTCCCATTTTGATGAATTATTTGCCGTCGGTAGTAACCACTTCTGATGCTGGAAATGGGATAGGTTATACTGGAATTCGTGTTCGTGGTAGTGATGCTACTCGAGTAAATATTACCATTAATGGAATCCCTTACAACGATTCTGAAAGCCAAGGTACTTATTGGGTGAACATGCCCGATTTTGCATCCTCGCTAGAAAGTGTTCAATTACAGCGCGGCGTAGGATCTTCAACGAACGGTTCAGGAGCTTTTGGCGCAAGCTTAAATATGCTAACCGATAATTATTCAAAAATGAGCAGCGGAGAAATTTCCAATTCTGGAGGTAGTTTTAACTCAAGGAAAAACACGGTAAAGTTTAGCACGGGATTATTAAATGCTGTATCAAGTTCAGCACAAGGTATCGAAATTGCCGGGCGTTTGTCAGTTTTGAAATCAGATGGGTATATCGACCGCGCAAGTTCCGATTTAAAATCTTACTTTTTACAGGGCACTTATTTAGGGAAAACCACCTTAATTAAAGCATTGGCATTTGGTGGTAAAGAAAAGACGTATCAATCTTGGAATGGAATTGATGCCGCCACTTTAGTGCGCGATAGGACTTTTAATTCAGCTGGGATGTTCACTGATCAGTTGGGGAATATTCGTTTTTATGATAATGAAACCGATAACTACCAACAAGATCATTATCAAATGCATTGGAATGAAAAAATCTCGGATAAATGGAATACCAATTTAGCGTTTCACTATACCATAGGAAAGGGATATTTTGAAAACTATATAGAAGATGCCCCATTTGCTGATTATGGTCTATTGCCAGTTGGCACTGAAGTTGGTACCGATTTAATTCGTCAAAAATGGTTGGATAATGATTTTTACGGGACTACTTTTTCATCTAATTATAAAGAGGAAAAGTTGAATTTAGTTATTGGTGGCGCTTACAATAAATATGAAGGAGCGCATTTCGGAAATGTTATTTGGGCTAGATTTGCTTCTCAAAGCGAATTGGGAGATCGCTATTATAACGATTTTTCTACTAAAACAGATGGGAATTTATTTGCAAAAGCCAACTTCCAATTGTCAGAAAAAATAAGTTTTTATGCAGATTTACAAATTAGAAATTTAAATTATAAGGCAAACAGTATAGAAACCGGGGTAGTGAATGATAATTTTAATTTTTTTAATCCAAAGGCGGGTTTGAATTTTGATCTGAATTCTAAAAATACCCTTTATTTTTCTTTTGCCCGAGCCAATAGAGAGCCCAATCGGGATGATTATTCTAACGGAAATCCAAAACCAGAGCAATTGAATGATTTTGAATTAGGATGGCGATTGTCCTCTGAAAAAGCAAAATTAAATGTTACGGCTTATTACATGAAATATAAAAATCAGTTGGTTTTAACCGGCGCGCTTAACAATGTGGGTGCTCCATTAAGAGAAAATGTTGGTGATAGTTATCGTTTAGGATTGGAGTTAGACGCCAATATATTTCTATCAAATAGCTGGTTACTTCGTCCAAATATCGCTTTAAGCAATAATAAAAATCAAGATTATTATTTTCAAAAAGATGGAAATCTGATTAATTATGGCAACACCAATATTGCTTTTTCACCCAACATTGTAGCAGGAAACGGCGTAACATTTGCGCCAAGCGAAAAACTACAATTTAGTGTGCTATCAAAATTTGTAGGCAAACAATTTATGGGGAATATTGATTCTGCAAATTCAGAATTGCCGAGCTATTTTGTAAACGACTTGAACGTATCCTATGAAATTCAACCTAAAAGTGTATTTAAATCGATAGTATTCTCGGTATTATTGAATAACCTATTCAATACGAAATACGTTTCAAATGGTTATTATTATACTTATGATGACACTTGGACCAATCCGGGAAATACAATTACATTAGATGGAGCAGGGTATTATCCGCAAGCAGGATTAAATTTCTTAGCAGGAATTTCGATGAAATTTTAATTGTATACTCGAATAACGGCACCAATAATCTCAGTGCGATAAGGTTTCATAGGATATTCTTTACCAGGACATTGACCTGTAAAAAGATTATATTCAAAATTATCGCAATTGCACTTTGCGTTAATTCCATTTACAAACATCGTAGAACAAGCACTTAAAGCTTGGTTTGGACATGCGGCATCATAGGCTACATAAGCGGTACCGGTGGTATTAAAAACAATAATTCCACGCGCGCCAGCATTTGGAATGTACATGCCATTACTCACAAATTTAAGATTGTTGTAAGTTGGCAAATCAGTATTAATACTAATTGAAAAGTTATAATTTGGAATAAAAGGATTACTATTATTATATTGATCGTTGCTGCAATTGCAAAGAAAAAGTATCAAAAGAATATAGAAGAATTTTTTCATATTGAAATTTTATTAAAAGAATAGTGGTAACAAATTTAAATTATTTAACTTTGAATTATATATGATTAACATATATTTTTATTTGATTAAAAAAAATAACAACTATCTTTTTAAAAAGAAATCCCGACCCGATGGGATTTTTTCTATTTATATAAACGATTAAATTATGAGTGAAGTATCTTATTATACCGCTGAAGGATTAAAGAAATTAAGAGAGGAATTAGATCATTTGAAGAGTGTTTTGAGACCAAAAGCATCTCAAGACATTGCTGACGCAAGGGATAAAGGTGATTTATCAGAAAACGCCGAATACGATGCTGCAAAGGAAGCTCAAGGAATGTTAGAAATGAGAATTGCTAAGTTGGAAGAAGTACATTCTAACGCTAGATTAATTGACGAAACACAATTAGACGTGTCTAAAGTTTTGGTTTTATCCAATGTTAAAATCAAAAATTTGACGAATTCTATGGAATTAAAATATACTTTAGTTGCTGAAAGTGAAGCCGATTTAAAAACGGGAAAAATTTCTGTGACATCTCCAATTGGAAAAGGTTTATTAGGTAAATCGGTTGGAGAAATTGCTGAAATCACTGTTCCAAACGGAGTCTTGAAATTTGAAATTTTAGAAGTTTCTAGAGACTAATAATTTAATCGTTTTCTTGTTTAATCGTTTAATCGATTTCAGCTAACCGATTAAACAGTTCAACAATTAAACATTTCTTCTATGTCAAGTATTTTTACCAAAATCGTAAACGGTGAAATTCCGTGTTATAAAATCACTGAAGACGATAATTTTTTAGCCTTTTTGGACGTAAATCCAAATGCGATAGGCCATACTTTATGCATCCCTAAGCAAGAAATTGACAAGCTATTTGACCTTGATAACAAGCTTTACTCAGATTTAATGCAATTTTCTAAAAAAGTGGCTACTGCTTTAGAAAAAACAGTTCCTTGTAAACGAATTGGAATGAGCGTTATTGGTTTAGAAGTTCCTCACGCCCATATCCATTTGATCCCATTGAATGAAATGGAGGACATCCGTTTTCAAAAGAAAATTACATTATCCAAAGAGGAATTTGCTGCTTTAGCATTGAAAATTCAAGGAAATTTATAGTTATAATTCAATTCGAATTATATTTTCCTGAAACTAATTTGGAAAGTAGTTCCTTTATTCACTTCAGAATTTAGTACTTTTATTCTGCCATCATGGTATTCTTCAACAATTCTTTTTGTTAAAGAAAGTCCCAATCCCCAACCTCTTTTTTTTGTGGTAAATCCTGGTTCAAAGATTTTTTTGAATTGCTTTTTTGGAATTCCTTTGCCGGAATCGGTTACGTTTATTTTTACAAATTCGCCTTCTAAAATAATTACAATCGCCAGCTTTCCTTTTCCTTTCATGGCGTCAATGGAGTTTTTAACTAAGTTTTCAATGCTCCAGCTGAAAAGAATTGGATTCAGAGAAACCAAAACCGGAAAATCGGGGGCTTTAAATGAAAAAGCCACTTGTTTTGAAAATCTAGATTGTAAATATTGAAATGAGTTTTCAGTTTCTACTATAATATCCTTGGTTTCTAATATTGGTTCTGAACCAATTTTTGAAAAACGTTCTGTTATATTTTGAAGTCGATCAATGTCTTTTTCAATTTCTGCAACGGTTGAATCGGATACATTTTGAGCTTTTAATATTTCTAACCAACCAATTAATGAGGAAAGGGGAGTTCCAATTTGATGTGCCGTTTCCTTAGCCATTCCGGCCCAAAGTTTGTTTTCAGTAGCCATTTTGGTACTTCTGTAGAAATTATACACTAATAGAGCAAAGAGTAAAATAATTAATAAAAACGCTATTGGAAAATAAATGAGGTTGTTCAATCGATCGGAATTACCGTAATAGATATTTCGGAATTTTCCTGGGACGTATTCAAATTTGATCGGTTGGTTTTCCTTTTTTAATTTTTTTAAAATAGTTTTGGCTTCTTTTGGAATCGACATTAATTTCTCGTCAATATTGTTATGACCAATTATACTGTCTTTTTCGTCTGTTAAAATAATTGGAATTGTTTTATTGTCTTCGATTATTTTAATTGGCAGCGCTACTTCAGTATTGATATCAGAAGTGATCAAAGTTTTTTGCGCTTCCGACCAATATTCCATCTTTAAGCGCTCTTCATTTTTAAATATCTGAAAAAAGGAGTAGGTGTTCCAAAGTATGAAAACAATGAAAATAAACGAGGAGAATATAATAAACCAGCGAGTAAAATTTCGTTTATTGGAAAACTGCATAAGTTACTTTTGTAAAGTCATAATAACGATAAATATAATAAAATAATATGATTACAGTAATAGAAATGTAAATTGTAATTTCAAAATCAATATTAGGATTTTTATTACTACATTTTTGAATCCAATTTATTATATTTGTTAAAATTGATTTTTATGATTAGTATTGATCCAAAAGACATTTCTTCAGCTAAATTACAGGGCTATTTACAGAGCGCTGTAGGTCCGCGACCTATTGCTTTTGCTAGTACTATCGATAAAAATGGGGTTCCAAATTTATCGCCGTTTAGCTTTTTCAATATTTTTAGTGCGAATCCACCAATATTAATATTTTCTCCTGCCCGACGGGTACGAGACAATACGATAAAACATACTTTAATTAATGCTGAAGCTACTCGCGAAGTAGTAATTAATGTGGTTAATTTTGATATTGTTCAACAAACTTCTTTGTCAAGTTCTGAATATCCGGATGGAGTAAATGAATTTATAAAAGCAGGGTTTACGGCACTACCTTCTGTTATGGTAAAACCCTATCGTGTGGCACAATCACCAGTTCAATTTGAATGTAAAGTCAATGAAATTATAAGTTTGGGAACGCAAGGAGGTGCAGGAAATTTGGTTATATGTGAGGTGTTAAAAATGCACATCAGCGAATCAGTATTGGATGAAAATGGCGCTATCGATCCTGTTAAAATTGATTTAGTATCAAGAATGGGTGGAAACTGGTATTCAAGAGCCAATCAAGGATTATTTGAAGTTGCTAAGCCAATAACAACTTTAGGAATTGGAGTGGATCAAATACCTAATTTTATAAAGGAAAGTTCTATTTTTGACGGAAACGATTTGGGTAAATTAGGAAATATTGAAGCGTTGCCTACCATCGAAGAAATTAATATATTTGTAAAGCAGAATTTTGCTGTTAAAGGCGTTTTAAGTTCTGACGATAAATTAAAACAATTTAAAAAAGCAAAGGAATATTTGGATCAGAATGATTTAGATTCTGCTTGGAAAGTAATATTAGCAAAATAATTTATAATAAAATAAAAGAAGTAAAATGGAAGTATCAGGGAAAATTAAAATGCTTGGGGAATCAAAAAATGTAGGAAGCGGAAGTTTCTTAAAAAGAGAATTAGTGGTTACCACCGACGAGCAATATCCACAACATATTTTAGTTGAATTCGTTCAAGACAAATGTGATTTATTAAATAATTATCAAGTGGGAGATGCTGTAAAAGTAGCTATCAATTTGAGAGGTCGCGAATGGGTAGATCCACAAGGAGTAACTAAATATTTCAACGCTATTCAAGGTTGGAGAGTTGAAAAGTTAAGCGCTGCTGCGCCAGCACAATCTGCTCCAATGCCAGCCGCTGAGACATTTGCACCAGCTGAAAATTTTAAAGAAGAAGAGCACGACGATTTGCCATTCTAAAAACACAATTGATTGATAGGATCAGTTTTTAAGTAATAAACCTATGCCGTAATTGGTTCCAATTTGGGGATAAATTATGGCATGGTTTTTATTTTTCCCTAATGGCAGCAATTTAAAAGGACTCCAATAGGAAACAGCAAGTCCCACCGCTGTTCCAATTCCGGCGCCAGCTAAAACATCAGAAGTGTAGTGTTTATTATTGGCAATTCTTAAAAATCCTGTTGCTGCTGCGAATAAATAACCACTGCTTGCATACCAAATATTTGCCTCTTTATATTCGTAAAATAAAACCGAAGCATTGGTAAATGCAGTAGCGGTATGTCCTGAAGGGAAACTCAATTCATCGGTTCCATCAGGGCGTAATTCTTTAAACGAGAATTTCATTGTTTGTACAATTCCTCCCATTATAGCATTTGAAACTACAATATTTATTGTTTGATGAAGTACATCATGTTTGGGTTTAAATCCTAAATAGCGTCCTCCATATATTTGCAATAGTGCTTCATATTGAATATAATTGTCAATTTTGTTATGAAAATCTTCTCCCAAAACCTTTCTAAAGTCGAATTGTAAATTGGTATTCATGGGAGTGTTTTTCATTATTAATCCTCCAGAAATTAATACTGCTGGAATAACAAATTGCTTATAGATCAATTTATCTTCTTTAATTAAGAATGGAATAGAATCTTTTTGTTGTGCATTTCCTTTTAAAGAAAGAAGTAAGGCAAGCGCTATAATAATTTTACTTTTCATGGGGTACAATTAAAAAGTGATATTTGCCCCAATAAAATTATAACCATAACTTCTAGAAGCGTTTAAATTAAAGCTATATTTTTTTGTAGTTTCTAATTTTGAATTGGTTTTAGTGATTTTGCTTTTAGCAATATTTTTCCCAATAATATAACCCATTACCATTGCAATTGGGTAATCAGAATACCAATGAACATTCGCTTGAACCATATTAAACCCTAAAAGACCAATTAGGATATAGCCAACAGTTTTTATCCATTTTTTATCAGGGTAATTGCCCAATATTACATTTAGCGCAGCTGTTGCTGTCATCATATGTCCTGACGGCATGGCATCATAATTGGGAGTATACTTACCATAGGCGCTAAAACTAGGAAATGGATTCCAATCCCCTCCAGAATTCCCATCTATATTAGCAGGCGCAGGACTTTGTCTTCCTGAAATTCGTTTTATAGTTTGACTAAAAACGCCTGAGACTAATAAACTTTCTACTAATCCAGTTGAAGTATTTAGGGAGCGATAGTCATTATTTATCAATCCAAAAGTTGCAAACCCCATACTCAATACTATTGGAGTGGTGCCATTTCCAATTAAGTAAATTGCTGAAGTTATATTAGGTGGAATATTACTTAAGGGACCAAAATTTTTATATCTTGCCACTTCTTCTAAACCTATTCTTTCACCAATTATTCTGGATTGGTCAAGTAAATGTTGGTCTTCAGGTATAATTGCAACTGTCAGGACTGTTGCTCCTCCTAAAGCTATTAAATTTTCCTTATAACCAAAATCATTTACTGTACCGTAAACATTTTTTGGAATATTGGAAATCATTTCAAAGAAGCGAGGTTTTTTATAGGTATAAATTTCTCCGTTTTTATTGGTATAACTTTGAAATTTAGAAGTGATAGAAATGCTGTCTTTTATTTGTGATAAAACAATAGGACTAGTAAATAATAGTGATAGTAAAATTACTAATTTTCTCATTTAATTTTTTTTTATAAAGATATTGCTAATTTTGTTTATATTAAATGATTACTAATAAATTCTAATATTTCTCTGAACTAAATGTATCTAATTTCCGACACTTTATATTTCCCTCCAGTTTACGAAGCTTCTTCTGAAGGGATTCTTGCGGTGGGTGGTGATTTATCTTCAGAGAGATTACTACTAGCTTATAAAAGTGGAATTTTCCCCTGGTTTAATCCCGGTGAACCCTTACTTTGGTGGGCCCCAAAATCAAGAATGGTATTGTATTTTGATGAATTGAATATTTCTAAGAGTATGAGAAACATATTGAATAGAAATACTTTTAAAGTTACTTTCAACCAAAATTTCAGAGAAGTAATTTCAAATTGTAGTTTGATTAAAAGAGAAGGTCAACGGGGAACTTGGATTAGCCAAGAAATGATAGAAGCTTATTGTAAAATGAACGAATTGGGAATTGCTAAATCTGTTGAGGTTTGGCAGAATAATGAATTAGTGGGTGGTCTTTATGGAATTGATCTAGGCATTATTTTTTGTGGAGAAAGCATGTTTTCAAAAGTGAGCAATGCGTCTAAAGTAGCTTTTATTACTTTAGCAAATCAGTTGAAAAACAAGAATTATAAATTATTGGATTGTCAAGTTTACAATGAGCATCTTGATAGTTTGGGTTGTAGAGAAATTGATCGGGATGATTTTATGAAACTAATAACTTCGGGATCTTAATTTCTTTTCCAACAATCAGCAACGTGATCATCAACCATTCCGGTGGCTTGCATGTGTGCGTATACTACCGTTGAACCTACAAATTTAAATCCTCTTTTTTTTAAGTCTTTACTTATTTTGTCAGAAACAGTTGACGTTGCCGGAACATCTTTTAATGTTCTCGGCTTATTTACAATTGGTTGGTTATCGGCGAAAGCCCAAATGTAATTGCTAAAACTACCAAATTCTTCTTGTATTTTTATAAATGAAAGCGCATTAGTAACCGCGGAACGAATCTTCGATTGGTTTCGAACAATTCCTACATTTTGCAGTAATTCTTGGATTTTGTCTTCAGTATATGATGCTACTATTAAATAGTCAAAGTGGTCAAATGCCAATCTGAAATTCTCTCTTTTTTTAATATGGTAATCCAACTTAATCCTGCCTGGAATGTTTCTAATAATAGAAATTCAAACAGCTTTTGGTCGTCATAAACAGGAACTCCCCATTCTTCATCGTGGTATTTTTCATAAAGAGCAATGCCTACACACCATTTACACCTATTTTTTTTGGTCATAATTATAATTTGATATAAATATAAAAAAATCCCATTTTAAATTTTAAAATGGGATTTAATATTATGATTGAAATCTGAAATCTTAATTCAAAAATCTTATATGAACTATCCTAAAGCAGCTCTTTTGAAACCAGTAACAGTCAAGTTTTTATCTAAAGATTGAACATAAGCACCAACACTCATTTTGCTATCTTTTATATAATCTTGGTTTACTAAAGTATTGTCTTTAAAGAAACGTGATAATTTACCTTTAGCAATATTTTCTAACATCGCTTCAGGTTTTCCTTCTTGACGTAGTAAATCTTTTGCAATTTCGATTTCTTTAGCGATGATTTCTGAATCAACACCTTCTTCGTTCAAGGCGATTGGCGCCATTGCTGCCGCTTGCATTGATACGTTTCTACCAACTTCGTCAGCTCCTTCAATATTTGCTGATAAAGCTACAATAGTAGCGATTTTGTTTCCAGAGTGAATGTATGAACCGATGAAAGCACCTTCTAATTTCTCAAAAGTTCTGATTTCTAATTTTTCTCCGATAACTCCTGTTTGCTCAATTAATTTTTCAGCAACAGAAATCCCGTTGAAATCAGCTGCTAAAAATTCTTCTTTTGAATTGAAGTTTAAAGCCAAATTAGCCATTTCAGTAGCCATTTTTACAAAACTTTCGTTCATTCCTACGAAGTCAGTTTCACAGTTTAATGTGATAACAACACCAGCAGTTTTTGTATCATTTACAACTGCAATTGCAGCTCCTTCCGTTGACTCTCTGTCTGATCTGTTTGCAGCAACCTTTTGTCCTTTTTTACGAAGGTTTTCAATTGCTAAGTCAAAATCTCCATCAGATTCTACTAATGCTTTTTTGCAGTCCATCATCCCTGCACCTGTGATTGTTCTTAATTTATTTACGTCTGCAGCAGTAATTGTTGCCATAATTATTTAATTTAAAGATTAAAAGATCGAAAAATTTAAGGATAAAAGTAGCGTTAATTTGAAACCAACACTTTAAGTTATCTTTAAATCTTTCAATCTTTAAATTTATTTTTATTATTCTTCTGTTGCTGGAGTTTCTTCCGCTGGAGCTGCTTCTTCAGCAACCACTTCGTCAGTTACTTCAGCTACCACTTCAACTTCTTCAACTACTACCTCTACTTCTTGAGCTACTTCAACAGTTTCGGCTACTACTTCAGCAACTTCTGGAGTTTCTTCAACAGCAACTTCAACAGCTTCAACAGCAACTTCAACAGCTTCTTCAGCAGCTGGAGCTTCAGCATCTCCTTCTTTAACAGAAGTTTTGTTAGCCAATCCGTCTGTGATTGCTGCAGTTACTAAAGTTAGAATTTTCTCAATTGATTTTGAAGCATCATCATTAGCAGGGATCACATAATCAACCTCTCTTGGGTCTGAATTTGTATCAACCATTGCAAAAACTGGAATGTTTAATTTATGAGCTTCTTTAATTGCGATGTGTTCTGCTTTAATATCTACTACAAATAATGCAGCAGGAAGTCTGGACATATCAGAAATTGAACCTAAGTTTTTCTCTAATTTTGCACGAAGACGATCAACTTGTAAACGTTCTTTTTTAGACAGCGTCATGAATGTTCCGTCTTTTTTCATTTTATCGATAGTAGCCATTTTTTTTACAGCTTTACGAATAGTAACGAAATTAGTTAACATTCCACCTGGCCATCTTTCAGTGATGTAGGGCATGTTTACATTTTTTGCTTTATCAGCAACGATATCTTTCGCTTGTTTTTTGGTAGCAACAAATAATATTTTTCTACCTGATGCAGCGATTTTTTTCAAAGCATCATTTGCTTCTTCAATTTTTGCTGCAGTTTTATATAGATTGATAATGTGAATTCCATTACGTTCCATATAAATGTATGGAGCCATATTTGGATCCCATTTTCTAGTCATGTGTCCAAAGTGAACACCTGCTTCTAGTAATTCTTTTACTTCTACTTTGTTTGACATTTTTTGTTTAGTTTACGTTCTGTTGATTAGCAATGGTCCAATTAGCGGTCAGCGATTAGCTTTTTGCAGTTGGCTTCATTTAGATGCTAAACTAATTTCAAGCTTTTGCTTGACAACAACAACATTGTTTTTAATTTTATGCTGAATTTATTTCAGCATCTTTTATAATTTCAATTAATCTGTAAACAGATACTGAAACTCTGAAATGAATTCAGAGAAATCAAGTTCAGTATTAACGTTTAGAGAATTGGAATCTCTTACGAGCTTTCTTCTGACCGAATTTTTTACGTTCAACCATTCTTGGGTCTCTAGTTAATAAACCTTCTGGCTTCAAGATGGCTCTGTTTCCTTCGCCAACTTCACACATAACTCTTGCAATAGCCATTCTCACAGCTTCTGCTTGACCTGTTGAACCACCTCCGTAAACATTTACTTTTACATCATAGTTAGAAACATTGTCAGTTAATGACATTGCTTGCAAAACTTTGTACTGTAAAGTAGCTGTTGGAAAATAAGTTGCAAACGGTTTTTTGTTTACTACGATAACTCCTGTTCCTTCCGAAACATAAACACGTGCAACAGCGGTTTTTCTTCTACCTATTTTGTGAATAACTCCCATTATTTAAGATCGTTTAGGTTAACAGTTTTAGGTTTTTGAGCTCCTTGTTTGTGCTCTGAACCAACAACAACATTTAAATTTCTGAAAAGTTCTGCTCCTAATTTATTTTTAGGCAACATACCTTTTACGGCTTTTTCTACTAGTAATGCAGGGTTTTTTGATTGCAATACTTTAGCAGTTAAAGATCTTTGTCCTCCAGGGTAACCAGTGTGACGGATGTAAGTTTTGTCATCCATTTTGTTACCTGTAAGGTTAATTTTCTCTGAGTTGATAACAATAACGTTATCTCCGCAGTCGACGTGTGGGGTGTAACTTGGCTTGTACTTACCTCTCAAAATCATTGCGACTTTTGAAGCAAGACGACCTAAGTTATGCCCATCGGCATCAACAATGATCCACTCCTTTGTAACGGTGGCTTTGCTTGCTGATTGTGTCTTGTAGCTTAATGCGTCCATAATATATTTTTAATTAAACATTCCATCCCAAATAAAAAGGGGATGCAAAAGTACAATTATTTATTTTAAATACAAATACCTGATTAAGATAATTTTAAAAATATTTATTACCTTAAATATCATTATTATTAGGGTGCAAATTTCATCGGCCTATTTATTAATAAGTAACCTTATTTATATCACACAGATTTTCAAAAAATTTCAAATTAGTTGCTTTTCGTCTTCTATTTAAGTTAAAAGAGTATTTATTTTTAAATATTTTATTAAAATTTCGTACTTTTACACATAATTTTATTTCAATGAAATCAAAAACTACTTTAAAACAAATTGCCAAAGAACTTCTAGTATCTGTTTCTACAGTTTCTAAAGCTTTGAATGATAGTCCTGAGATTAGTACCCAAACTAAAATCAGAATTAAAGAATATGCAAAACTTAAAAATTACAAACCAAACGTTATTGGTATCAATTTAAAAAGTAGAAAAACGAAAACCATCGGAGTAATTATCCCAAATATTCTAAATTCCTTTTTTGCAAAAGTCTTTACAGGAATAGAAAAAGTTGCTGAATCAAAAGGATATAATGTAATAATGTGTATTTCAAATGAATCTATTGAAAAAGAAATTCACGCATTAGAAATCCTAAGTAATGGAACTATTGACGGATTTATTTTATCGATTTCGAAAGAAGCTCAAAAGTTAAATGAATACGAGCATTTTAAAGAAATTATTAATGATGGGACTCCAATTGTGATGTTCGACAGAACTTCTGATGAGGTGGATTGTGATAAAGTAATTGTAGACGATTTTGATTCTGCTAGAAATGCAACCCAAAAATTAATTGATTTAGGTTGTAAAAAGGTGGCGCTTTTTTCATCAATTGATAATTTGAGCGTTGGAAAATTGAGATATGAAGGATACCTAAAAGCACTTCAAGACAATAATTTTCCAATTGACACTAATTTAATTGTTAGAACAGAATCAGAGGAAGATTCTAAATTAAAAATCCAACATCTTTTTGAAAACCATAAAATAGATGGAATTTTTGCAATTGATGAAAATGATTCTGTAGCTGCATTAAAAATGGGTTTGAAATTTGAATACAAAATTCCAGAAAACTTATCTATTATTGGCTTTGCCGATGGAATTTTGGCTTCTCGCCGTTTGTCTCCAAGTTTAACTACCGTTAGTCAGCATGGTCCTGAAATTGGAGAAGCAGCAGCAAAACTTCTAATTGAGAGGTTAGAAAACACCAACTTTGAGCAAGAGCTTGTTTATAAAACTACAGTAATAAAAACCGAATTACGAGATAGAGATTCTACTATGAAGGTAAAGTAATTCCTTTTTTCTTGTCGTCTTTCCAAGTAACAAAGCCCAACATCGCATTAATAAGGTAGAATACATATTTTATTACATTGGCGATATTCATAATCATAACACTCTGAACAATCTTCGATAAATTATAGGTTTGCCACATTATCCAATTGTCAGGATACATTCTACTATTGTTAAAAGTTCCTCCAAAACTAATTCCTGCAGGAACCGCTATTGCAAAAAACAACCACCAATCAATAGGCTTATCACTTAAATACTTAAATCCAATGTAATTCAAAATAAGGGATAAAGCCATTCCAAAAAATAAATTCCTGTAAAAAATACGGTCAATACTATTTAGAATTCTCTTTTCTTTCCAAATTCTAAAAGCAAAATAATTTCCAAAAAATGAAATAGGGTAGGTTAAGATGGCGGCTATATTTCCTAATAAATAATCAATAACGCCACTTAAACCAGTATTTAAGGTTCCAATGAAGTTTCCAATATTATTTTTTTTGGTCACCAAACGTGTTGAGATCATGGAAAAACCAACATTAATTATAGAAAAAATTCCCAATGGAAATAAATAGGTTTTTGAATTAATTTGAAAGGGCACTTCGGCTTTGTGGTAACCTAAATAGATGGATCCAATGAGCACAATCACCAATCCAATTATATCAAGATATTGACTATTAGTAATCGATTTTATCGTTTTTATGGACTTTTCTGAAAGTGAAAACATAGTGATTTTAAATAAATAAATTTTTATTAATGTGCTGCCAACCAATCTTTACCTTCTCCAATTTCAACAATTAAAGGAACATTAATGGTAAAAGCATTTTCCATTTCATATTTGATCATCGGTTTGATTTTCTCCAATTCTGATAAATGAACGTCAAAAACTAACTCATCATGCACTTGCAAAAGCATTTTACTTTTCCAATTTTCGCTGGTTAGTTTTTCGTGTATATTGATCATGGCAATTTTTATAATATCGGCAGCACTTCCTTGAATAGGAGCATTCACCGCGTTTCTTTCAGCACCACCGCGAACAATAGCATTTTGCGAGTTGATATCTTTTAAATAACGACGTCTTCCGAGAATAGTTTGCACGTAACCGTTTTCTCTTGCAAATTGAATTTGATTATTGATATAGGATTTTAAAATTGGATACGTTTGATAATAGGCTTCTATTAAAGCAGCACTTTCAGCTCTGGAAAGGGAGGTTTGATTGCTCAAACCAAAAGCAGAAACACCGTAAATAATTCCAAAATTCACTGTTTTTGCATGACTTCTTTGTTCGCGTGTCACTTCTTCCAAAGGCACATTGAAAACTTTTGAAGCCGTTGCTTTATGAATATCTTCATTATTGAGAAACGAATTAATCATGTTTTCTTCACCGCTTAAAGCCGCAATAATACGAAGTTCTATTTGAGAATAATCGGCAGAAACAAGGGTGTAATTTTCATCACGTGCCACAAATGCTTTTCTAATTTGACGGCCTCGTTCTGTTCGAATTGGTATATTTTGCAAGTTCGGATTATTAGAACTCAATCTTCCTGTTGCTGCAACAGTCTGCATGTAATCGGTATGAATTCGGTGGGTAACCGAATCAACTTGATTAGGTAATGCGTCAACATAAGTATTTTGTAACTTTACCAATTGTCGCCAATCCAAAATTGCTTTTACAATTTCATGCTCGTTTACCAAGTAATTTAAAATCTCTTCGCCTGTTGCATATTGGCCTGTTTTTGTCTTTTTTTGTTTGGCACCACCAATTTTTAATTTGTCAAATAAAATGTCTCCTAATTGTTTTGGAGAAGCCAAATTAAATTTTTCTCCTGCAATTTCATAAATGGTAGTTTCCAATTTTTGGATATCATTTCCTAAATCGTGAGATAACGATTTTAAGAAATCTACATCCACTCGAATCCCCTCTTTTTCCATTGCTGCCAATACTTTTACCAATGGGATTTCAATTTCGTCGAAGAGCTTTTTTGTTTCTGTTTTATCTAATTCTAAGGTGAAATTCTCTTTTAATTGCAAAGTTATATCGGCATCTTCAACAGCATATTCTCTAATGTCTTCCATAGGTACGTCACGCATAGAACGCTGATTTTTTCCTTTCTTACCTATTAAATCTTCAATTGATTTTGGAGAATATTTCAAATACGTTTCCGATAAAATATCCATATTATGGCGCATATCAGGATTAATCAAATAATGCGCAATCATCGTGTCAAACAATTTTCCTTTGACTTGTATAGTATAATTGGAAAGAATTTTTAAATCGTATTTTAGGTTTTGACCGATCTTTTCTATGGCTTCATTTTCAAAAAAGGGAATGAATTTATTGACTAAAATTTGTGCTTCTTCTTGGTTTTCTGGAAAAGGAACATAAAATCCTTTACCTTTTTCATAAGAAAATGAAATTCCCACTAATTCCGCGTGCAACGCATCAAGTCCAGTAGTTTCTGTATCAAAACAAACAGAAGTTTGATTTTGCAAATTTTGCAATAGTAATTTTACGGCCAATTCCCCTTGAATAGTTTGATAAAAATGCGCTGTATTTTCTAATGAACTATAATATTGATGCCGCGTTTCATCGGTAGTTTCATCATGAAGTGTACTTCCAAAAAGTTCAAATTGTTCTTGGTTTTTAGTCCCGATAGCTTTCGGGAGTGATTTTTTGTATAGTTTGGCTTCGTCAACTTGATTTTGTTGTGAAGGAGTTCCTCCTTTTTTGAAAATAGCATCAAATTGTTCTGCCATTCTTCGAAATTCTAATTCATTGAACAAAGCATCTGTTTTTGCAACGTCAGGGGTTGATAATTCGTAATCATTTTCATCAAATACTACTGGGCAATCTAATAGAATAGTGGCTAATTTTTTTGATAATATTCCTTTTTCTTTATTGGCTTCAATAGTGTCTTTCATTTTTCCAGTAAGCTTATCGGTATTGGCCAATAAATTTTCCATGGAACCAAATTCTTTCAAAAATTTCTTTGCAGTAACTTCGCCAACGCCAGGAAGTCCTGGGATATTATCGGCAGCATCACCCATCATTCCTAGAAAATCGATTACCTGTTCTGGCCTTTCAATTTGAAATTTTTCAAGCACTTCTGGAATTCCCCATACTTCAATTCCATTACCCATTCTTGCAGGTTTGTACATAAAAATGTTTTCGGAAACCAATTGAGCAAAATCTTTATCGGGGGTAACCATGAAGACCTTATAATTTTGTTTTTCAGCTTGTTTTGCAATGGTACCAATTAAATCGTCGGCTTCAAAACCTTTTACTTCAATAATAGGAATGTGCATCGCCTTCAATAATTCTTGTATATAAGGAACCGCAATTTTAATAGCGTCGGGAGTTGCGTCACGATTGGCTTTGTATTCTGGGAAAATATCATTTCGCAAATCGCTTCCTCCTTTATCAAATGCTACGGCTAAATGATCTGGTTTTTCCCTTTTAATAACATCCATCAATGAATTCATAAAACCCATAATTGCGGAAGTATCGAGCCCTTTTGAATTGATTCGAGGGTTTTTTATAAAAGCATAATATCCACGGAAAATTAAAGCATAAGCATCTAATAGGAACAATCTTTTTTGAGTTGACATATAATGTAAAGTGTATTTTAATGTGTAAAAATAATCAATCGAAATTTAAAGAATACAATTCAAGTAAATTTTTATTTTAATAGAAGTTACATTTGTTTTATTTATTCGTTATTTTGTCTAAAATTTTTTTTAAATGGCTTTTCGTTTACTCCTACTTTGTCTTATTATATTCATTTTTGAACTTTATGCTTTTCAAGCTATCAAAACAATCACTAAAGTAAGATGGGTTTTGATAGTGTACATTATGGTATCACTTTCAGCAATTGTTTTTATTGGATATCAATTCACAAAATTTGATAGAAGTGTGGGTCAAACCAAAATGACCATGATCACTTTAGGATTGCTATTGTTAGTTTCGATTCCTAAACTCTTATTGTCTTTAGTATTGCTTTTTGAAGATATTTACCGATTGTTTATTGGGACTTCAAATTATTTTTCAAATTATAATAAAGACGCTAGTTTTTTCCCAGCAAGAAGAAAATTTGTAAGTCAAATCGCTTTAGGATTGGCGGCAATTCCATTTGCATCTTTAATTTACGGAATGACTTTTGGAAAATACAATTACAAATTAATTAAGCAACAAGTATTTTTTCCTGATTTACCCGATGCTTTTGACGGATTTACCATTACCCAAATTTCAGATATTCACAGTGGTAGTTTCAATAATCCTGATAAAATAAATTACGCCATTGATTTAATAAACGAGCAAAATTCGGATATGATATTATTTACAGGGGACATTGTAAATACCCACGCTAAAGAAATGCATCCTTGGATTGAGACCTTCAAAAGAATCAAAAAACATAAATATGGTAAATTTTCTGTGCTTGGAAACCATGATTATGGGGAATATGTGACTTGGCCTTCTCAAAAAGCTAAAGACGAAAATTTTGAAGCAATCAAAGATTTACATGGTCAAATTGATTTTAAATTACTTTTAAACGAGCATACTTTCATTGAAAAAGGAAATGAAAAAATTGCTTTAGTAGGAGTCGAAAATTGGGGTAATAATTTCAAAAAAGCGGGAGATATCAATAAGGCTTCCGCCAATATAACTAAGGACGATTTCAAAATCTTAATGAGTCATGATCCGTCACATTGGGAATATGAAGTTAAAAATCACGAGAAAAATTTCCACTTAACGTTATCGGGACACACCCACGGAATGCAATTTGGAATAGAAATCCCAGGATATTTTAAATGGAGTTTAGCACAATATATTTATAAACAATGGGCTGGATTATACGAAAATAATGGAAGATACGTTTATGTGAATAGAGGATTTGGTTTTCACGCCTATCCTGGACGCGTAGGAATTATGCCAGAAATTACGGTTATAGAACTAAAAAAAGGAAAATATACAGTGTAATTTATCAAAATCCTTATATTTGTACCGTATAATCCTTATTTAGAAGTCTAAATTATATTAAATTTTTGGTTTTATGTCAAAATTTGGAGAACTTATAAATACTCAATTACCAGTGCTAATTGATTTTTACACAGAATGGAACGAACCATCAGTTTCCATGCATCCTGTTATCAGAGATGTGGCTGCAGCCCTTGGTGACAAAGCAAAAGTGATAAAAATTGACGTTGATAAAAATCAAGAATTAGCCGATGCTTTACGAATTAAAGGACTTCCAACTTTAATGATTTACAAACAAGGTCAGATGGTCTGGAGACAATCTGGTGAGTTGGATGCTAATACAATTATTAGTTTGGTTCAAGACCAAATTTAAGATCAAAAAAAGGCAATTTCTGTACTTTTATTACACCTAAAATGAAAAATAAGACCCTATTTTTCATTAAAATCATAATTTTTTCCTTTTTTACTCATCATCTCTATCAAATAGTTTGAATAGATGATTGTACATATTGAAAACTTTTCTATTCTCATTGTAGAATTCCAAATCTTTACTGTCTTTCATCACAATTAACAAACTTCTGTATCTTTCAATATTGGTAACCACTTCCATTGCCACTGCTCCTAATTCAGAAGGCTTGTAGTTGCTGAAATATTTTAATTGTTCTTGGTATTTAGTTGATAGTTCAGTCAATAATTTTCGAGCTTTTTCCTTTTTGCCAATAGCGTAATAACCGCTAGCAAATGGTTCCACCATTGTATAATAATCATAATATCTAATTGGCATTTTTTTCATTCCTAAGTCAATGATTTCTTCTGCTTTCGCAAATTTTCTTTCATTAATTAATTGCTCCATTAATCGGGACATATTAGTTCTATAGGAAATACTATTTCTTCGAGTTTCATTGTCGTGATAAATATTTGGACTATCTCCATTGCCCCAATCCCAGTTTTTTACCAAGCTATACATCACATCTGTATCAATGCTACCCATATCATGTTGGCTTGCCTCTTTTGTAATTGGAGTTTTAATTGGAACTAATTTATAAACCATCCCGTCTAATTGGAGGTAATCTTTCATCCACAAGTAATCATCATCACCGAAACTACCTGGTGAAAAGTATATAGGTCTTTTCCAATTATTATTGGCCAAAATATCCAACATCATTAGTCGGTTTTTATAAATTGCTCGCCCTTTAATATCTATATCTATATAAGGTACAATAGAATCATAGAATTTTGGATTCACCACTTTATTTTTAATGATATTATTTTTATCAACTACCAATCGGATTTTGTTAGTTGGAAAAAAATGCACTTTTTGACCATTTGGCATGTCAACAATCGTTTTAGGGTCCTCACTTTTAGCAAATTCCATAAAACTCTTAATGTCCCAACGAGTATCAGTTAATTGATTGTAAACCACATAATCTAATTTATCACCGACATATTGATCGTGGGTAAACGATATTGGCAAACCATCTGATTGATAGGTTTTGCTCTTCATTTGATCGATATACCAATCCGTCATAAACAAACTAGTATTAACTATTTTAACGTCAGTTCTAATGTTCTCAATTTCTTGTGCGTACCAAAGAGGGAAGGTGTCGTTATCGCCAATGGTATATAAAATAGCATTTTTGTCGCAGGAGTTTAAATAGTTTTTTGCTAATGCAATCGCGGTAAATTTTCCAGAACGATCATGATCATCCCAGTTTTGAGAAGCCATTAGTAAAGGAGCGCCTAACATTGTAGTTGCTAACACAATAGGTCCTGCCAATTTTGGCTGAAGGTAATTTTTAAGAATATCATAAATGGCATAAACTCCAATTCCTATCCAAATGGCAAAAACATAAAAGGATCCTACTAATGCGTAATCTCTTTCACGAGGTTCAAAAGGTCTTTCATTTAAGTATACTTTTAGTGCTAATCCAGTGAATAAAAACAATACTAAAAGCACATAAAAGCTTTTTTGGTTTTTGTAAGCGTGATACAATAGTCCAATTAAACCTAGTAAAAACGGAAAAAAATAATATACATTTCTACCTTTATTATTAAGGGTATCTGAAGGTAAATCGAATTGTGGCGCAAGATGGAATTCATCAATTAAATTAATTCCACTTAGCCAATTTCCGTCTACCAAATCATAATTACCTTGATTGTCATTTTGACGACCTGTAAAATTCCACATTAAATACCTCCAATACATATATCCAAATTGGTATTCAAACATAAATGTGAAATTATCTAGGGTTGATGGCTTTTCAATTATTAGATAATCGCTATAAGTCTTTAAAAAAGTGATATAATCGCCGTTGTCCACTTTTTTTGCAGCATAAGCAGCTCTAAATTCATCCACTGTTTTTTCAACTTCGTTTCTTAACTGCGCACTCGCTTTTTCAACATCTACCTCCGAAAGTTTGTCAATATCAATTCCATAGGCACCTAACTCTTCTTCATAAGCATAATTTGGATCCATTCGGAATTCTAAAGGATGTGTAAAATCCATGTAATTCTCTACGTGTTCTGTGCTCCATAAACGAGGTAAAAATGCCTTCTGATTGTCATCGCTGTTTTGTTCGGCATTTTTATAATTATTGGTAATGATATATTTTTCCGTTTTATAATCTCTTTCGTAGTTAGGCGCTTTGTCTAAATAAGGAGTTTCTTTATCTAAACCAGCAAATGTATCAGAATATTGAGGCCCGTAAAATAATGGGTTCACTCCATATTGTTCTCTGTTGTAATAGGCTAAAACTTCTGCAGCATCCGATGGTTTATTCTCATTAATTACGGTATTTGCATTAGCACGAATAGGCAACATCATCCAAGTTGAAAAACCAATTAAGATGAATAAAATACATAAAATCAAAGTGTTTGTTTGAACATAACCTTTTGATTTTGTGTATTTTATACCGAAATAAAATAGCCCTATTAAAAATAATGTAACGAAAATAGTACCTGAATCAAATGGTAATCCAATGCTATTGACCATAAATATTTCTGCTTTTCCAAAAAACGCCATGGTCCAAGGCAACAATAATTTAAAGATAAATAGTAAAACTGCCACCACGACAACATTGGCAATAATGAAATTTTTAAAGGTAACCGTTTTATAATTTTTAAAGAAATATAAAAATCCAATTGCAGGAATAGTTAATAAAGCCATGAAGTGAACCCCAAATGAAAGCCCTACAATCAATGAAATAATAAGCAACCATCTGTTTCCGCGGGGGGTATTCATTTCTTGTTCCCATCGCAAACCAAGCCAAAATAACAAGGCTATAAATAAAGTGGCCATGGCATAAACTTCAGCTTCAACGGCATTGTACCAAAAACTATCAGAAAAGGTAAAGGCGAGCGAACCTATAAATGAACTACCAAGAATTACAATAGCGTTATTTTTTGAGATTGGCTCGTTTGAACCTTCGTAATCATTTGAATTAGCAACTGAATTAACGATTTTTCTTATCAATAATGTGGACGACCAAAAAAGGAATAAAATGGTGAAGGCACTTGAAAATACCGACATCATATTAACCATTAAAGCAATGTGTTCTGTATCGGTTGCAAATAGAGCAAAAAAGGCTCCAATCATCTGAAATAATGGTGCTCCAGGAGGGTGACCCACTTCTAATTTAGCTGCTGTGGCAATGTATTCTCCGCAGTCCCAAAAACTCATGGTAGGCTCTACGGTTAGTGTATAAGTAGTTAATGCTATTGCAAATGTGATCCAACCTAAAATGGTATTCCATTTATTAAAATTGAAGTTTGTCATATATGTAGTATGAATTTTACTTTTTTTTGATGTACAAAGAAAATGTTTTTTTGCTTAAAGAAATGCTAAATATTTATTTTTAATTATTTTTAGATAAAAAATTTGTGAAACTTAAAATTTCGTTTAATTTTGCACTCGCTTTAAAGCTATGGAATTGGTCTATGGTGTAATGGTAACACAACTGTTTTTGGTGCAGTCTTTCTAGGTTCGAGTCCTAGTAGACCAACAAAAAACTCCTCAAGAAATTGAGGAGTTTTTTATGCCTAAAACCTTAACAATTAGCCAATTTGACAATAAGATGGTAGAATGATTTTTGGTTTATAAAAAAATTAGTATATTTGCATCGTTATTTATAGGAAATATCAGATAATGAGGCACGCATTGCGTGCCTCTTTTTATAAAAGCTATGACATTTAAAGATAAAGTAAGTCGCTCACTAGAAGAAGCATTAGTAGAAAAGCCATCGCTTTTTTTAATAGATATGACCATAAGCGATAGTTTTAAAATAACAGTTACTTTAGATGGAGATACTGGTGTAGCCTTACAAGATTGCATTGATATCAGCCGTTCTATAGAAAATAATTTAGATAGAGAAGAATGTGATTTCTCCATAGAAGTCGCTTCAGCAGGAGTTTCATCGCCATTAAAAAATTGTCGACAATATAAAAAAAACATAGGAAGAACACTTAAAGTGGAAACCCAAAATACTACCATAGAAGCAAAATTAACAGCTGCTAATGATGATTTTATAGTTTTAGAATGGGAGGCAAGAGAGCCTAAAAAAATTGGAAAAGGGAAAGAAACCGTTCAAAAAAGAGAAGAAATCCCTTATTCAGAAATAAAAAAAGCAATAGTTATAATAATTTTTTAATAGATAGAGCATGGAAAATTTAGCTTTAATCGATTCGTTTTCAGAGTTTAAAGACGATAAACTTATTGATCGTGTAACGCTAATGGCGATTTTAGAAGATGTGTTTAGAAACGCATTAAAAAAGAAATTTGGATCGGATGAGAATTTCGATATTATTATCAATCCTGATAAAGGAGATATGGAAATTTGGCAAAGAAGAGTTATCGTTGCTGACGATGATTTGGATTTAGACCACCTTGAAATAACTATAACAGATGCTAGAAAAATCGAACCTGATTTTGAAATCGGAGAAGAAGTTTCAGAAGAAGTAAAATTAGTTGATTTAGGAAGAAGAGCGATTTTGGCTTTACGTCAGAATTTAATTTCTAAAATCCACGAACACGATAATACGAATTTGTACAAACAATTTAAAGACTTAATAGGAGAAATTTATACTGCAGAAGTGCACCATGTTCGTCCAAGAGTTGTAATTTTGGTTGACGATGACGGAAACGAGATTGTATTACCAAAGGAAAAACAAATTCCATCTGACTTTTTTCGTAAAGGGGATTACGTTCGTGGAATTATTGAAAGCGTCGAATTAAAAGGAAACAAGCCTCAAATTATTATGTCTAGAACATCAGAATTGTTCTTAGAAAAATTATTTGAACAAGAAATTCCTGAAGTCTTTGACGGTTTAATTATGGTTAAAAAAGTAGTGAGAATCCCAGGTGAAAAAGCAAAAGTAGCTGTAGATTCTTACGATGATAGAATTGATCCAGTTGGTGCTTGTGTAGGTATGAAAGGCTCTAGAATTCACGGAATTGTTCGCGAATTAGGAAACGAAAATATCGATGTAATTAACTTTACTGATAATATTCAATTATTAATTACAAGAGCATTGAGTCCAGCAAAAGTTTCTTCAATAAAAATTAATGAAGAAACAAAAAGAGCAGAAGTATTCTTAAAATTAGAAGAGGTGTCAAAAGCAATTGGACGTGGTGGACACAATATCAGATTAGCAGGTCAATTAACAGGTTATGAATTAGATGTTATTAGAGAAGGAAGTACCGTTGAAAATGATGATGATGTTGAATTAACAGAATTCTCAGATGAAATTGATGCTTGGATTATCGAAGAATTTGCAAAAATTGGTTTGGATACAGCAAGAAGTATTTTAGGACAGAATGTAAATGATTTAGTAAGAAGAACGGATCTAGAAGAGGAAACAATTTTAGATGTAATGAGAATATTGAAAGAAGAATTTGAAGGGTAGTTGATTTTTCTTTTAACAACACAAAAATTAGTTAAAAATAAAAAGGGTTTATGTCTGAAGATAGAATAATTAGAATTAACAAGGTTTTAAGGGAACTGAATATTTCTTTAGAAAGAGCTGTGGATTATCTTAAGGATAAGGGAATTGCTATTGATGCAAATCCAAACGCAAAAATTTCTGAAAAGGAATTCAGTATTCTACAAAACCAATTTGCAGGCGATAAAGGAAACAAAGAGGCTTCTAAAGAAGTAAGCGAAGAAAAAAGAAAAGAGAAAGAAGCTTTGCGTATTGAGCGTGAAAAAGAAATCGATGACAAACGTAAGTTTGATGAAGAGCGCCAAAAGCAACAGCAAGAAGTTATTAAAGCTCGCGTAAAGGTTTCTGGACCAAAACAAGTTGGAACATTGGATTTAAATCCTAAAAAAGAGAAGTCTGCTGCACCTAAAGCGGAACCCGTATTTGAAACCAAACCTATTTCTAAAGCTAAATCCGAAGTATCCGAGAAAAAAGTAACAAAAGAAACCCCAGCTGTAAAAGCTAAAGTGCCAACTGAAGAGGCTGAAGCGCCCGTAGAAGATTTTACTACTCAATATCAAAAATTATTCGGTGCAACATTAACAGGACAAGTAATTGATTTGTCTAAGTTTAATAAGCCTAAAAAGAAAAAAGAAGAACCAAAAATTACTCCAAACAAGCCCGGAACTCCTGTGGCACCTGGAGCGGCAGGTTCTGCTAATTCAAATAAAAATAAAAGAAAAAGAATAGGTCCAAAGCCAGGAGCTCCAAGACCTCCAGGGGTTCCCGGAGAAGCTAATCCTAATAAAATTACTCCAAATTCAGGAGGTGCAGGTGGTGGTTTCAATGCCAATAGAAGTGCAAGACCTGGATTCGTAAAAGGAGCTAGACCTGCAATTGTTGCCAAAGTTGAGCCTACCGAAGAAGAAGTAAAAAATCAAATACGTGAAACTTTAGAAAAACTTCAAGGTAAAGGAAGCAAATCGAAAGCAGCTAAATACAGAAGAGATAAAAGAGATACGCACCGTCAAAAATCAGATGACGAGCAAAGAGCCATTGATGAAGGTAGTAAAACTATAAAAGTTACTGAATTCGTTACTGTTGGTGAAATTGCAATTATGATGGATGTGCCAATTACTAAAGTGATTGGAACCTGTATGTCACTTGGAATCATGGTTACCATGAACCAACGGTTGGATGCAGAAACATTAACTATTGTTGCCGATGAATTTGGATATGAAGTAGAATTCATAACCGTTGACATTGAAGAAGCTATTCAAGTGGTTGCTGATAAAGAAGAAGATTTAGCATTTAGAGCTCCAATTGTAACCGTAATGGGTCACGTCGATCACGGTAAAACATCCTTGCTGGATTATATCCGTAAGGAAAACGTAATCGCAGGGGAGTCGGGAGGAATTACACAGCACATTGGTGCCTACGGAGTGACATTAGATGACGGACAAAAAATTGCATTTTTAGATACACCAGGACACGAAGCTTTTACAGCGATGCGTGCCCGTGGTGCTCAAGTTACCGATATTGCAATTATTGTGATTGCTGCCGATGACGATATTATGCCTCAAACTAAAGAGGCGATTTCTCATGCACAAGCAGCTGGAGTTCCGATAATTTTTGCTATTAATAAAATTGATAAGCCAAATTCCAATGTAGAAAAGATTAAAGAAAAATTAGCAGGTATGAATTTACTTGTTGAAGATTGGGGTGGAAAAATCCAATCGCATGATATATCTGCAAAAGTAGGAACTGGAGTTAAAGAATTATTAGAAAAAGTATTACTTGAAACGGAGATTTTAGATTTAAAATCAAATCCAAATAAAGCAGCTCAAGGAACAGTGGTTGAAGCTTTCTTAGATAAAGGTAAAGGATACGTTTCTACTATTTTAGTACAACATGGAACTTTAAAAGTCGGTGATTATATGCTTGCTGGAAAACATCATGGTAAAATTAAAGCCATGCATGATGAACGCGGAAATAATGTTATTGAAGCAGGACCTTCAACGCCAGTATCTGTTTTAGGATTGGACGGAGCAGCGACTGCAGGTGATAAATTCAACGTTTTTGAAGATGAAAAAGAAGCAAAACAAATCGCTTCTAAACGTTCTCAATTAATGCGGGAACAATCGGTAAGAACGCAACGTCATATTACTTTAGATGAAATTGGACGAAGAATTGCCTTAGGTCAGTTTAAAGAATTAAACATCATCTTGAAAGGCGATGTGGATGGATCTGTTGAAGCATTATCTGATTCATTCTCTAAATTATCTACTGAAGAAATTCAAATTAATATTATCCATAAAGGAGTTGGAGCAATTACTGAAACTGACGTAATGTTGGCTTCAGCTTCAGATGCAATTATTATTGGATTTAATGTTCGTCCTGCTGGAAATGCTAGACAATTAGCTGATAAAGAAGAAATTGACATCCGTTATTATTCTATTATTTATGCCGCTATCGACGACTTGAAAGATGCGATGGAAGGAATGCTTGCTCCAGAAATGAAAGAGGAAGTTCTTGGGACTGCTGAGATTAGAGAAATTTTCAAAATCTCGAAAGTGGGTTCCATTGCAGGAAGTATGGTTATCGATGGTAAAATTGTTAAGAATGCTAAAATTAGAATTATTAGAGATGGAGTAGTAGTTCATGATGGAGAACTATTGGCTTTAAAACGATTTAAAGACGATGTAAAAGACGTTGCAAAAGGATATGATTGTGGTATTCAAATTAAAGGATACAATGACATTGAAGAACGAGATATTATCGAATCGTATCATGAAGTAGCTATCAAAAAGAAACTGAAATAGTAATAATAAAAAAACGTCCCAAGTAATTGGGACGTTTTTTTATTCTTTATTTATTTGGTTGAATAATTAAGGAATTTGGATATTTAGTTTTTAAGATCAACAAATTTCTCTCTGCTTCAATCCTGGTTTTAAAATTCCCTACCCAAACTTTATAGGCTGGAGTATAAAATACAATAGTGCCATCAAGGTTTAAAAACTCCTTTTTAAAATCTATTAAATTTTTTTTAGAAGATTCAATATCACCATTATAGATTTGAATTTTGTAAATATCATTTACAGTAATTGACGCATTAATTTTCCTTTTTTCAGTCATTAAATTTTCAAATTTCGGATTTTGCGATACCGTGATATTCTCTTCTTGTGAAAATAAATTTAGGCTACAAAAACAAAAAAATAATGCCAATTGATATGCGCTTTTTTGGGTTAAAATTTTCATAAAGTGTTGATTTTTATGCAAATGTACTATTTATAAAATACTTGAAATTGATTTTGTTATTTAGAATTAATATAAATTAATATTATAGTACATTTAATGGTTTTGAGAATAGTTCTTAAGTCGTATTTTTGTGCAAATTTTAGAAAGGGCTGTAGTTTAAAATGTATCTTTAACATTAAAATTTAGCTTAATTATAGTCGAAAATTAGTATATATAATATGAAAAACGTGGGTAACCATAATTCGATTTCAAGAAGTTTGATTTTCAGTTTTGCAGCAATGCTCGCTTTATCATTTACTTCATTAGCGCAAAACTCTGCTCCCGCCGCATCTGCGCCTGCACCCACAGCAATTGCTGCACCAGCATCCTCAGGTGGAGATCCTGTAAAAGGAAAAGAACTTTTCAATTCTCAATGTGCTGCATGTCATAAGCTTGATGCTAAAATGACTGGCCCTGCATTAAGAGGGATTTCTTCAAGATTGACTAACGATTGGCTTTACAAGTGGATTCGTAACAGTCAGGAAATGATTAAATCTGGCGATGCAGAAGCAGTTAGAGTTAGCAAAGAATACAATGGATCAGTAATGACTGCGTTCCCTCAATTATCTAATGCAGATATTGATAATATCATCGCTTACACTTCAGAGCCAAAAGCAGAACCAGTTGTTGTTCCTCCTACTGGAACTTCAGCGCCTCCGGGAACTGCTACAAATGCTGGTGGAATTTCAAACAACATGATTCTAGGAGCACTTGCAGTAGTGATGTTGATGCTAATTGTAATGTTGTTTTTAGTAAACAAAGTCCTTACAAGAGTAGCTAAAGCAAACGGTATCGAGATTGAAAAACCACAGCCTACCATTCCAATTTGGAAAGCATTTGCTAAAAATCAATTTTTAGTTTTGGTAACTTCAATATTCTTATTATTGGCAAGTGCCTATTTTGTTTATGGATACTTAATGCAAATAGGTGTAGATCAAAATTATGAGCCAATTCAACCAATTCATTATTCTCATAGAATTCACGCTGGAAGCAATGGAATCAATTGTAAATACTGTCACTCTGCAGCACGTGTAAGTAAAAATGCAGGAATTCCTTCTTTAAATATTTGTATGAATTGTCACAAAAGTATTGCTGAAGTTTCAGATACAACCGCAACTGCTGAATATTCTAAAGATTTTTACGATAAAGAAATCCAAAAATTATACAAAGCAGTGGGCTGGGATCAAGAAAATCAAAAATATACAGGGAAGACAGAACCAGTGAAATGGGTTAAAATACATAACTTACCTAGTTTTGTATATTTTAATCACTCACAACACGTAACTGTAGCAAAAATTGAATGCCAAGAATGTCACGGACCAGTTCAAACCTATGAAATTCAAAAACAATTTGCGCCATTAACAATGGGATGGTGTATTAATTGTCACAGGAAAACAGAAGTTAAAATGGAAGGAAATGGATATTATACAAAAATCCACGAAGAACTTTCTAGAAAATACGGAGTTGACAAGCTTACAGCCGCTCAAATGGGAGGTTTAGAATGCGGAAAATGTCATTATTAGTTGATTTGTTGAATCGGTTAACTGTTTAACCGAAACACAAGCTCACGATTAACCAAATAAACGAATAAACATTAAAAGAAATATGTCATCAAACAAAAAATACTGGAAAAGTGTTGAAGAACTAGACGAAAATAGTTCTATTGTTGATACCCTTAGAAATAACGAATTTGTTGAAGAAATTCCTACAGACGAATTCTTAGGAGATAAAGCCTCTTTATCATCATCAGCAACAACTCGAAGAGATTTTCTTAAGTACGTTGGATTTACTACTGCAGCAGCCTCTCTTGCAGCTTGTGAAGGACCAGTTCATAAGTCAATTCCTTATGTTTTACAACCAGAACAAATCATCCCGGGAGTGGCAGACTATTATGCCACTACTGTTTTTGATGGTTTTGATTTTGCTAATCTTTTAGTAAAAACACGTGAAGGTCGTCCAATCAAATTAGATAACAATACCATTGCTGGAGCAAATTTTGTTGCCAATGCAAGAGTTCACGCTTCGATACTTTCATTATACGATAGCATGCGTTTGAAAGAACCTAAAATTGCAGGTAAAAATGCAACTTGGTCTACTGTAGATGCTAATGTAAAAGCAAGTTTAGCGGAAGCAAAAGCAAAAGGAGGTCAAGTAGTTTTATTGACAAATACTTTAGCAAGTCCGTCAACTGAAAAGTTAATCGCTGAATTCATCGCTTTGCATCCAACAGCAAAACACGTGGTTTATGATGCAGTATCTGAATCAGAAGCGTTAGATGCTTTTGAAACAGTTTATGGCGAAAGAGCTTTAGCAAATTATGACTTTTCAAAAGCGGCATTAATTGTTTCTGTTGGAGCTGATATCTTAGGAGATTGGCAAGGTGGAAATTATAGTGCAGGATATGCAAAAGGTAGAATTCCTCAAAACGGAAAAATGTCTCGTCATTATCAATTAGAAGCAAATTTGACATTGTCTGGTGCCACTGCTGATAAGCGAGTGCCAATGTCAACTGCGAATCAAAAACACGCTTTAGTTAAAATATATAATGTTATTACTGGCGCTGCTGTTGCTTCATCTTTAGACAAAGAGTTTGATGCAGTAGTTACCAAAGCAGCACAACAATTGAAAGCTGCTGGAAGTAAAGGAGTTTTAGTTTCTGGATTACAAGATAAAAACGCACAACTTTTAGTTTTAGCAATCAATCAAGCATTAGCAAGTGAAGCTTTCTCAACAAGCGGAACAAGACAAATCAGAAAAGGATCAAGCGAAAAAGTAGCTCAATTAGTGAAAGACATGAATGCAGGAAGCGTTCATACTTTAATAATGAGTGGCGTGAATCCAGTTTATACTTTACCAAACAGCAACGATTTTGTTGCCGGTTTGAAAAAAGTAAAAACATCGGTTGCCTTTTCATTAAAAGAAGACGAAACGGCGTCAATTACTACAATTGCTGCTGCTGTTCCTCATTATTTAGAAGCCTGGGGCGATGTTAGCATCACAAAAGGTTCTTATGCTTTAACGCAACCAACCATTCGTCCTTTATTTAATACAAAACAATTTCAAGACGCTTTAATTTCATTTAATGGTGGAGCTGGAAATTTCTATGATTATTTAAAAGCGAATTCAGCTTCTCAAATAGCAGGTTCTTCTTGGAACAAAGTGTTACATGACGGAGTTTATATGGCTGCGGTTCTTCCTTCTGCAACAGCAACATCATTTAATTATTCTGCTGCAGCAAATGCTTTGGCGTCTGCTA
>Ga0209443_1000206_pt1 | contig 38556 bp, 34 predicted proteins | sample LauGreBMM110DCMD_2_FD_187571 | JGI IMG/M metagenome (GOLD analysis project Ga0209443, IMG submission 187571) | Freshwater lake microbial communities from Lake Michigan, USA - Su13.BD.MM110.DCMD (SPAdes) (version 2) | ecosystem: Environmental > Aquatic > Freshwater > Lake | place: Lake Michigan... | reverse complement strand
CCGCCATTTCTGATCACACCGGGCGCGCCGGCTCGATGTGGATGAGCACGTCGTGGACGTGCGGCAACTGGGCGCGGACGGTGTCCTTCACCTCGTGGGCGAGGCGATGGGAGCGCTCGACCGTCATCAGCGGATCGACGTGGACGTGCATGTCCACGAACAGGTGGTAGCCCATCTTGCGCGCGAAGCATTTCTCGATGGCGTCCACACCCGGCACGGCGGAGGCGATGACGCGGATGTGCTCGGTGAGCAGCGGATCGGGCGTCGCGTCCATCAGCTCCTCGAGCGCGGGACGCAGGAGGCTCCAGCCGTTCCACGCGATGACGGCGGCCGCGACGACCGCCGCCACCGAATCGGCGCCGGCGAACCGCGGCCCCCCGACCAACGAGATGGTGATGCCGATGGCCGCGGCGAGGGAGGTCACGGCATCGCTCCGATGATGCCACGCGTCGCTCTTCACAGCCGCGCTCTGGACCGCTTCGCCCTCGCACTGCACGTAGCGGAAGAGCACCTCCTTCACGACCAGCACGCCGAGCAGCACCAGCAGCGTGAACGGTCTCGGCCCCGGCCCTGGCGTCGGGGTGATGACCTCGCGCAACGCGTGCAGCCCGATGCCCGCCGCCGCCAGCAGCAGCAGGGTGGAGATGACGGCCGCCGCGATCGGCTCGGCCTTGCCGTGGCCGTAGGGATGGTCCTCGTCGGCGGGCTTGGAGGCCACGACGATCCCGCGCCAGACGATGATCGATCCGACGATGTCGGCGAACGACTCGAACGCATCGGCGACCAACGCGTGGGAATGACCGACGATGCCGGCGAACAGCTTGCCGCCCGCCAGCAACACGTTCGCGGCCATCCCGAGGAAGGTGACGCGCAGGCTGCGTTGGAGGCGGGTGTCGGACATGGAGACCGGGCCGGGTGGTTCGGATCTTCAGGAGATGGGGTCAGCCCGGGCCCCTGCGCATCCTCTCGGGAAATCCTCCACGCGGGACACGCACCGTGCTTCAGAGCTGGTGACAGAACATCGCGTCGCGGAGCTTCGGCTCGAACCACGTGCTCTTCGGCGGCATGATCCCGCCGGCGTCGGCGATGCTCATGAGGTCCTCGATGCTCGTCGGGAACATCGAGAAGGCGCAGGCGTATCCGCCGCTGTCCACGAGCTTCTCCAGCTCGGCCGTGCCGCGGATGCCGCCCACGAAGTTGATGCGCTTGCTGGTGCGCGGATCGTCGATGCCGAAGACCGGCGCGAGCACGTGCTTCTGCAGCAGCGTCACGTCCAGGCGATCGATCGGGTCGTCCGTCGCGGTGAACGCCGGGCGGAAGGTGAGCGTCCGCCACGCGCCGTCGATGTACAGCGCCAGCTCGTGCTTGCGCGTGGGCTTCGCCGGCCCGCCGGCCCGGATGTCGAACACGGTCCCGAGCTTCGTCAGCAAGGCTTCCGCCGTGAGACCGTGCCGGTCTTTGAGCACCCGGTTGTAGGGCAGGATCTGCATCTGTTCGTGCGGGAAGACCACGGTCAGGAACCGCGCGCTCTGCCCGGCGCCCTGCCGCGACTGGAACACCCGCCCCGCCGCGGCGCTGCGGTGATGCCCGTCGGCGATGTAGAGGAAGGAGATCTTCTCGAAGGCCGCGGCGACGGCCGCGATGCCCTCGGCGTCGCCCACCACCCAGGCGGTGTGGCGGACGCCGTCCGGTGCGGTGAGGTCCACGGCGGGGGCGGCGCTGCAACGGGCGGCGACGAAGGCGTCCATCGCGGCATCGGCGCGGTAGGTGAGGAACACCGGGCCGGTCTGCGAATCCAGGGCCTCGATGTGGCGGACGCGGTCGTCCTCTTTGTCCGGCCGGGTGAGCTCGTGCTTCTTGATGATGCCGTCGAGGTATTCCTGGCAACTGGCCGCGGCGACCAGGCCGGTCTGGCTGTGCGGCCCCATCACCTGCCGATAGAGATAGAAGCAGGGCCGGTCGTCCTGCTGCAGCGCGCCTTGCGCGATGAGCGCGGCGAAGTTCTCGGCGCCCTTCGCGTAGACGGCCGGCGAATACAGGTCGGTGCCCGGCGGCAGGTCGATCTCCGGCTTGCTCACGTGGAGGAAGCTGAGCGGATTGCCTTGGGCCATGACGCGGGCCTCCTCGGACGACATGACGTCGTAGGGGAGCTCGCAGATCTTGGCGGCGAGGTCGGGGCGGGGACGGAGAGCGGCGAACGGTCGGATCGTGGCCATAAACGAGGCGTAGATTCTAGGCGACCCGGCCCGAAGTCCAAAGCCGAAACCGCGGCTGGGTCCCCGTCCGATGCTGCGCCCAAAGTTTTGTTGCCCAAGTGGGGCGGCCTGGTGGCCGAGGAAGAGGACGTCGCCGCAAACAGGGGGACACCGGCTCGCGGGAGGCATGCTGATGAGCCGCAAGGTGGCCGGGTAGCTGTGACCGCGACGACGCCAACGGTACATGGGCCGTGGCCCAGGGCCGACGCATGAGGAGATCGGTTGTCTTGGCGGATAGGAATCGATCGTGGTGAGGCGAGGTGGTGCGCTCGAGGCTTTTGGCCATGTCTTGGAGCGGGGTCGCGCGCCTTCCATGAGCTGCCGGATCCGCTGCGACATCGCGGCGAAGGGGTTGAAGTGAGGCATAACCGTCTTCCCGATGCCCTCGGGACGGTGTCCCCCAAGTAGGACGTCGCCACTGCGGAGGTGATCCGGCGGGTGCGGTGAGTGTCATCGGAAGCAGCGGACACTCGTAGCGCAGACTGCGCCTTGAGTTCGTAGGGCAGGCTGTCGAGCCTGCCGGTTCCGGGGACTGTCAGTCCCCAGGACGGTGCGGACACACCACGGCACCGGAATAACCGGGCATCTCGGCGGACTGGAAAGTCCGCCGAACCGGCAGGCTGGAAAGCCTGCCCTACTTCCAATCGCGGCCGGCCTGAAGAAGGGTGCGATCCGAAGCAGCGGACACTCGTAGCGCAGACTGCGCCTTGAGTTCGTAGGGCAGGCTGTCGAGCCTGCCGGTTCCGGGGACTGTCAGTCCCGAGGACCGTGCGGGCACACCACGACACCGGAACAGCCGGGCATTTCGGCGGACTGGAAAGTCCGCCGAACCGGCAGGCTGGAAAGCCTGCCCTACTTCCAATCGCGGCGCGGCCCGTCGTCACGGTGCATTGATCACGCCGGCTTGGGATGGGTTCACCCAGCGGCAGACGGCCTCGGACGCCGCGTTGCTATGGGCCTCGGACGGCGGTTTTTACAGCGTGCTGCCGTGCGTCTCGCCGGCAGAGGGCCCGGACGGCTCGGACGGCTCGCATGGCGGGCGCGCGCGGAAAGGTCCCACGGAGCGGGATTGGGCGGGCCTCTGCCGGCAAGATGCCGGCAGCACGTTCCGCCGGTTCATCCGCCGCTGAGGTCGGGCAGGTGCCGCGACGGGGCTCGCTGGAGGGCCCGGGACAGGGCGCCGCGGTCCTTTGCTGGTGTCACCCATCAGTGCTGGCGGGTGCGGCGGTGCCTGGACGGGCGGCTACGGGCCAAGGTTCTCGTAAAGCTTCGCCAACCGGCGCGCATGTTCGTCGTAGGCGGACTCGAAGATCTCCGTCGCGCGGGCGCGTCCTACCACTGCACCGGCGGTGAGCACCTTCGGCGGCCGGCCGGCCTCGGTGAGCCGTCGGGCGACTTCGGCCTTGATGGAGTTCACCAACAGGCAGCCCCCCACGGTCGAGCCGGGCGACACCGGGGTGTCCAGTCCGGGCACCTTCACCATCGCATCGCCGACCGGCGCGCCGGTGTCGAGCACGAGGTCGGCGAAGTCCTGGAGCTTCTTGCCGTCCGGACGCTGGCTGGTGCTGGCCTCGCTGTGCCGGCGGGAGAGGATGGCCACGACCTTCACGCCGCGCCGCTGGAACTCCTCGGCCATCTCGATGGGCACCACGTTGCAACCGCTCGACGACACGACCAGCGCCGAATCGAGCGGTGAGAGATCGAAGTTGCGCAGGATGCGCGCGGCGAGCCCGGGCACGTTCTCCAAGAACATCGCTTGCCGCTGGCCGTTCGCGCCGACGACGAGGTTGTGGAACGAAAGCGAGAGCTCGACGATGGGGTTGAACCCGGGGAAGGAGCCGTATCGCGGCCACATCTCCTCGACGAGGATGCGGCTATGGCCCGAGCCGAAGAGGTGGACCATCCGTCCGGCGAGGATGGTCGCGGCAAAGAGGTCGGCCGTCCGCTCGATGAGCGGGGTCTGGGCTTCGACGACGTCCACCAAGGCGCGGCAATGTCGGAGATATTCGGCGGTCACGCGCTGGTCCTAGCCCCTGGTGGAGGGTGGAGGAAGCGGATTCATCCCGGCACGGCATCGCATGCCGCGCGGCGGACGTCCGGGCCCGGTTGCCCGACGGTCCTTACGGCCGCATCAGGTACCGGGTGAGCGCGACGTAGCGCAGGAGGTCGATCGTCTCGCCGCGGGCCATGGCCGGGATGCCGATCTCGGTGAACGCGGACTGGAGCTGGTCCTCGGGCCACCGGGTCTTGAGCAGCTTGAGCATCATCTTGCGGCGTTGCGAGAAGGCCAGCTTCACGAGCTGGGTGAAGACCTTCGCCTCCGCGTGGGTGAGCAAGGGTCGCGGACGGCGGACGAGCGTGAGGCACGCGGAATCGACGTCGGGCGCGGGGAAGAAGCAGCTTCCGGGGATCTTGAACCAGCCGCGCGGCTCGTAGCGGAGCTGGAGCAGCAGCGAGAGCAGGCCGTAGCTCTCCGTGCCGGCCTCGGCGGCGATGCGTTGCGCGACCTCGAGCTGGAGGGTGGCGACGAGCCGTTCCGGCGGGCCGTCGGCTTCGGCCAGTTCGACGAGGATGGGCGAGGCGACGGAGTAGGGGAGATTGGCGACCAGCTTCCAGGCGGTCCAATCGCGCGGGTTCTCCTGCAGCCAGCGCAGGGCGTCGGCGGTGAGCAGCGTGAGGTTCGGCGTGCTGGCGAAACGCTCGCGCAGCACCTCGACCAGGCGTGCGTCCTTCTCGATGGCGAAGACCGGGCCGGCCTGCGCGAGCAGCAGTTCGGTGAGCGGGCCGAGCCCGGGGCCGATCTCGAGCACGTTGTCCGCGGGCACGACCTCGCCGGCCGCGACGATGCGGCGTAGCTGGTTGCCGTCGTGCAGGAAATTCTGGCCGAGCGATTTGGTGAGCTGGATGCCGCGGAGGTCGAGCCAGCGGCGCATCTCGGTGAGGTTCATAGGATCGACAACGAAGCCGCGAGGACGCGGAGGACGGCGGGGCAGGGAGGTTTCATCGCTTCTGGACGGCGCGAGGGCGAGGGCGCCCGGCATCGCACAGGACGTCGTGGAGTTCCCGGACGGTGCGGCGCAGCTGCGCGGCGGTGATGGTGAGCGGCGGGGTGAAGCTGAGGATGTCCGAATGTTCGCCCTCGGGCAGCAGGATGTAGCCGCGCCGGAGCATCTCCTTCATCGCGGTGATCGCCTCGGCGGTGGCCGGCGCACCGTCTTCGCGGCGCAGTTCGACGGCGGCCATCAGGCCGATGCAGCGCGTCCGTGCGCCGAAGGTCGGGATTCGGCGGTCGAAGGTCGAACGGAGCAGATCGGCCAACCCGGTGCCCGACCCGGCGGCGCGTTCGATGAGCTGCCTCGACTTCAGCTCTTCGATCTGGGCGAGAGCCATGGCGCATCCGACCGGATGGCCGAGGTAGGTGCTGGTGTGGATCGCTTCGCCGGACGAGACGGGCCAGGCGGCGTCCATCACGTCGGCGCGACCGACGCAGGCGCTGAGCGGGAATCCTCCGGTGAGCGCCTTGCCGAGGCAGATGAGGTCCGGCACCACGCCGCTGTGCTCGCAGGCGAACCACTTCCCGGTGCGGCCGAACCCGGTGTAGACCTCGTCGAAGATGAGCAAAGCGCCGTGCTCATCGGCGAGACGGCGGAGCAGCGGGAGGAATCCGTCGGGCGGGATGTGGATGCCGCCGCGTGCCTGGACCGGTTCGACGAGGATCGCGCCGACGGGACCGTGCCGGAAGGCGGCCCGGATCTCGGCCTCGACCCGGCCGAGCGGGTCGGGGCTTTCTACGGATGGCTCGTCCCGCGGGAACGGGACGAAGCGGCCGAACCCGCGCAACTGGTCGAGGAAGCTGCCTCGGAAGTGTTCGCGATGCGTGGCGTTGAGCGCGCCATATCCGAGCCCGTGGTAACCGCCGGTGAAGGCGATCACACCGGGCCTGCCGGTCGCGAGCCGTGCGGTCTTCATCGCCATCTCGACCGCCTCCGATCCCGACGTGCCGAAGATCGTCTTGCCGATGCCTTGGATCTTGGATTTGGGACCTGGGACCTGAGACCTGGGACCCGAGACCCGAGACCCAAGACCCCGGCCCGTGGCCGCCGTCCACCGTCCGAAGGTGAGCGCGCTGAGTTCCTCCGCGAGCCGGGCCTTCAAGGCGTGGGGATGCACGTCGCCCATCGCGTGGAGCAGCGTGCCCATCTGGCGCTGGCCGGCGCGGACGACACGGGGATTCGCATGCCCGGCCGCGGCGACCCCGAACGCGGCGGTGAGGTCGAGATACTTGCGTCCCTCGGCATCCCAGACGTGGTTGCCCCGCGCCTTGGCCCAGACGATGGGCCAGGAGCCGTCCGGATCGAGGAACGTGACGTTCCGCGATTCGTGGCGGCGCAGCAGGTCGAGCGTGCGGCGGGTGGTCATCGGCGGCGTCTTCACACGCCTCGTTCATCCGGCGGCCAGACGAACTTGTGCATCTGGAGCTGGAAGCGCACCGGCAGATGGTCGGCGACGATGGCCTCGACGAGTTCCTTGCGGGTCATCGCCGTGTGGCCGGGCGGGACCGGCTTGAGCGACTTCTCCTGTTGATGCGGCAGCAGCGGGGCGACCCACGAGAAGAGCAGGGGACAGATGCCGGCGAGCCCGTGCTCTGAGATGACCTGCTGGGCCCATGCGTAATCCTCGCGGGTGCCGAGCACGAACTTGATCTCGTCGGTCGGACGGAGGTGCGGGATGTTGGCCCAGCGGTTCCGGGCGACCTCGCCGCTGCTCGGTGCCTTGAGGTCCATGATGCGGTGGATCCTCGGGTCGAGCACCGAGATGTCGTGCGCGCCGCTGGTCTCGACCAGCACGGTGAAGCCGTCGTCGCAGAGCTGGCGCATGAGATTCCCGGCGTCCGGTTGGAGCAACGGTTCGCCGCCGGTGAACTCGACCAAGGGCAGACGCGGAACAGGGAACGGGGAACGGGGAACGGAGGGGGCCGCGTAGGGGACGGCAAGTCGGATGATCTCGGCGTGCACTTCTGCGACCGGGCGCTTCTTGCCTTCGGTGAAGGCATAAGCGGTGTCGCAGTAGGAGCAGCGGAGATTGCAGGCGGTGAGCCGGACGAAGACGCAGGGGAGCCCGGCGAAGGTGCTCTCACCTTGCAGGCTCAGGTAGATCTCGTTGACGACCAAGGACGCGGACACGCGACCAGACTAAGGCCGGGCCGGCACCGGGCTCAAACCCGTTCGCCGTCCGTCTTGGGCTCCGACCGGTCCCGGGCAGGGAGGGGAGTTCTGGCAGATCTGGCGGTCGGCAAGGCTCCCGGCGGTCGCGCCGAAGGCCGGGACGGCGGCCTCGGCCTTGGGTCTTGGACGGTCGTGGTTCCGTTCGCGATCTTTCCAGCGTTGCCGTTCCAGTTCGTCGAACTTCACCTGCTGCCCGGGCGTGAGGATGGCCCGGATGCGTTGGCTGCCCGCCTTCATGCGTTCGCCCATCTTGGCCATCTGCTGGCGGCGGTCGGCATCGAAATCCTCCATGTTCTGCCGGACGATGGGGTCGAGCTGCTGTTGCTGGGCCGGGGTGAGGTCGAGCTTCGACGCGAGGTCGTTGCAGATGTGGGCGCGCATCGCCTCGCGGTCGAAGGGGCGGACGATCGGCTTGCGGCCGTAGCCGTAGCCGACGGCGCCACCGGCGAGCGCGCCGATGAGGAAGGTGGCGGCGATGTAGGCGACGGCGGCGAGCTGGGTGGTGGGCGCCTTCATCGGAGCATGGCGACGTTCATCTCGGCATTGGAAAGGGCGAACTCGTCGGTCGCCTCGCTCTGCATGCCTCGCCAGCTGAGGCCGACGGCGACGATGGCGACGGCGCAGGCACAGGCGAACCCGTAGCGGAAGAAGCGGAGCAGGCCGGCGATCTCGCCGGAGCCTTCTGCGCGGCTGGTGCGCCACGCGGCGAGCACGCGGGCAGCGGAGGCGGAGGGAAGCGCCGCCGAGGCGGAGGGCGCGGGCGCGGTGGCGGCGTTGCGGAGCAGGCGTCCGAGCCGGCGGTCGAGGTCGTTCATGGCTTGGTCTCCTTCAAAAGTTGTGCGAGGTGCTGCTTCATCTTCTGTCGCGCCCGGAAGGCCCGCACCTTCACCAGTGGTCCGCTCCAACCGGTCACCGCCCGGACCTCCTCGACGGTGCGGCCTTCGAGGTGGATGAGCGTGATGACCAGCCGGTCGGCCGGGTTCAGCTTTGCCAGCATCTTCTCCACGAGTTCGCGGGAGGCAAGGCTCTGTTCCGCGGGCAGCTCGCCGGTGTCGGACGCGAGGTTCTGGATGACGGCCTCCTCGTCCTCGCTCAGGTCGGCGTGGCGGAGCTCGGGGCGGATCTTCTCGTGCGCGAGCTGGTTGAGGCAGGTGTTCACGGCGATGCGCGAGACCCAGTGGGCCAGCGGCACCGCGCCGCCGAACTGGTCGAGCTTCGTGAACACTTTGACGAACACAGCTTGCACTAGGTCTTCCTCGCTGGTCCTCCGGGGCAGATGCGACCGGACGATCTTCAGCACGAGCGGGGTCAGATGGGCGAGCAGCTCCCGGGCGGCGTCCTCATCGCCAGCGCGCACGCGCGCCACGCAGGCCACCACGTCCAACCCTGTTTGTTCCGAGCTTGTGATGGCCACATCTTCTGGTGGGGATGACCGAACGCAAGGCGGCTGGTTACGCGGGAGATCCGCGGAATGCCGAGCGGGTCCCGGTGGCGCCGCCTGTGTTTGGACTTTGCCCGTGGACGCCGGCCCCGTAGAACGTCGCGCGATGTCCAAATCGAAGAGCGGTGCGTTCGACCTCGGGTCATGGGTCGACGGAAGGTCCAAGGCGGTCGATGCCGCGCTCGACCGGTTCTTGCCGAAGGCGTCGGCCAAGCCGGCGACGATCCACAAGGCGATGCGCTACTCGATCTTCGCCGGCGGCAAGCGCATGCGCCCGGCGCTCGTCCTCGCGGCGGCCGAGGCCTGCGGCGGCACCGATGCCGCGGCCATGCCCCTGGCCTGCGCCGTCGAGTGCATCCACACCTATTCGCTCATCCACGACGACCTGCCGGCGATGGACGACGACGATCTCCGTCGCGGCAAGCCGACGAACCACGTGGTCTTCGGCGAGGGCATCGCGGTGCTCGCGGGCGACGCGCTGCTCACCCAGGCCTTCGAGGTGGCGGCCCGGGCCGAAGGATGGCCGCGCTACTCCCATCGCGACCTGGTGCTCGAGATCGCGAAGGCGTCCGGATCGCTCCAGCTCATCGCCGGCCAGGTCGCCGACCTCGAAGGCGAGGGCAAGGACCTCTCGGTCGCCCAGCTCCGCTACATCCACGAACGCAAGACGAGCGCGCTGCTCTGCTGTTCCGTCCGTCTCGGCGGGATGAGCGCGGATTGCACCCCGGCGCAGCTCAAGGCGCTGACCGATTTCGGCCACAACGTCGGCCTCGCCTTCCAGGTGATCGACGACATCCTCGATGTCACCCAGTCGTCGGAGACCTTGGGCAAGACCGCCGGCAAGGACGTGGCCGCCCAGAAGGCGACCTATCCCCGCCTCGTCGGTCTGGAGAAGTCCAAGAAGATCGCCGCGCAGCTGACCGCGAAGGCGTTCGATGCGTTGAAGCCGTTCAAGGGCCGGGCGGTCGCGCTCGAGGCGCTCGCGCGTTACCTGCTCGAGCGGGACCGCTGACACCGGCGTCGACGGAGCGCCCTGCGACGCGGATCGCCTCGTCCGGCTGGAAGGTCCAGGCCACGATGCGGCTCCGCTTGTGGCCGACGCCGATCTCGATGACCTGCGATCCGGCGATCCGGGCGGCATCCAGGGCGCTCCGGACCGTTGCGACGTCCTGCTGCTTGGACACGAGCGTGGTGAACCAACGGCACAGGCCGGGTCGTCGGGCGCTTTCGGCGACCATCCTCCGGATGAACTCGAGTTCGCCTCCGGGGCACCAGAGCTCGCCGCCGCGTCCGCCGAAGTTCAGCACCGGCACCTTCGGCCGGCCGCCGCCGAGGTTGCGGAGTTTGCGGAGCGTCCCCGACGCGGCCTCTTCCGCGGATGCGTGGAACGGGGGGTTGCAGACCGACAGATCGAAGCGTTCACCCGGACGGACCACGCCGTCGAAGACCGACCCGGGATCGGGCTGGAGCCGGCATTCGATCTTCCCGGACAAGACGCGGTTGGCGGCGACCAGTTCTGCGGCCCATCGGACCGCGACCGGATCGATGTCCGTCCCGACGAAACGCCACCCGAACTCCGCGACGCCGAGGATCGGGTAGATGCAATTGGCTCCGGTGCCGATGTCGAGGACGGACACCTTGGCGCCGCGCGGGACCGGCGTCGCGGCATCGCCCGACAGCAGGTCCGCGATCCGGTGGAGATGTTCGGCCCGGCCCGGGACCGGGGGGCAGAGGTATCCCGGCGGGATGTCCCAATGATCGAGCCCATGATGGTGCAGGAGCAGCGCGCGGTTCAGCGACAGCACCGCCGCGGGATCGGCGAAATCGACGGTGTCCTCGTCCGTCGGTCCGGCGACGACATGGCGGGCGAGGTCGGGACACCTCCGCACCAGGGCGGCGAAGTCGTACCTTCCGCCGAAGCGGTTCCTCGGATGCCAGCCGGCTTTTCTTTCGGCGGCGATCTCGGGTTCGTGGGTCAAGACGCGGACAAATCAGCGCGGATCCCGGCGGCGCGGCAACCAACTTCGCCGCTGGAGACCGGAAAAGAGCCGGCACATCTGGGGGCGGCGGCCGGTCGGGACCTCGGACCGGGCCCGGGAAGTTCAGTGTGGGACCGCGGTCTTGGACGGTGTCTCGACCGAGCGCACGCGGCTGGCGAACCCCATGCTGAGCAGTGCGCAGCCGACCGCCATCCAACCCAGCCAATGGTAGTTCTGGATCTGGCCGGACGCGGTCTTGCCGATGATGAGCCCGCCGAAGGCCGAGCTGCATCCGGCCGCGAGGTCGCGCGCACCGCTGTTCAGGCTCATGAACGCGCCCCGGTGCGCCGGTGCCACCGCGAGCGACATGATCGCCTGGGCCGGGATGAAGCGCCCGCTGGCGAAGATGAAGAACAACCCGGCCAGCGAGAGCACCTGCCAGAGCGGTGCCGGGCCCAGGGACGAGAGCAGGAGCGTCACGACCATGGCCACGAGGGCGAGCCCATAGAACGTCCGGTGCCGCCCGTGCTGGTCGGCGATCCGTCCGACCAGCCCGGTCGTGAGCACGCTGCACACGCCGCCGACCAAGAAGACCAGCGACACGTGCTCCTCGCGGATGCCCACGTTGGCCACGAGGTACGGCGAAAGGAACGGGATGATCGCGAAATGGCCGAAGACCATCGTCGTCATGAACAGCAGCGCCCGTCCGGCGTTGGCATCGGCCAAGAGGCCGAGGAACGCGCGGAAATCTTGCCGCTGCCCGCGGTCGAGATGGCCGCGGACCGACGGCATCCGCATGAAGATCGCCACCCACATCATCGCCGAGAGCGCGGCGAGCAGGACGAACGGCGTCTCCCAGACGAAGCGATGGGCGAGCCATAGGCCCGACGGGACCCCGAGCGCGGCCGCGAAGGAGAACGCCCCCATCACGACGCCCATCCCGGACGCGCGCCGCTCCGGCGGCACGACGTCGCCCACCACGGCCATCACGAGCGTCCCCGAGAGCCCGCCGAACGCACCGCACAGGATCCGCGCCGCCAGCAACGCCGCGTGGGTGTGCGCCAGCGCGCAGGCCAAGGTGCCCGCGGTGAAGCCCGCGTAGGCGAAGAGCAGCAGCGGGCGCCGGTCGAAGCGGTCGATGAACGGTGCGCCCACCAGCCCGACCACTCCCGCGCTCAAGGTGTAGGCGGCCACCAATCCGCTGAACTTGCCGGGTCCGAGGCCGAGGTCCCGCATGAGCTGCGGTCCGAGCGGCATCAGGATCATGAAATCCATGATGTGCGTGGACATCACGGCCGCGAGCAGCAGCAACAACGGGCGTCCAGGGTCGCGTGGCATCATCGGGCGGGCACCGTTCAGTGGTGGGCCGGCGCCCCGGTCTTCTTCCCGGTGAACTTCGCCGCCAGCTTCATGAGCACGGTGTAGAACACCGGCGTCAGGAACAGGCCGAACACCGTCACACCGATCATGCCGGAGAAGACCGCCACGCCCATGGCCTGCCGCATCTCCGAGCCGGCGCCGTGGGATCTCACCAGCGGGAACACGCCGGCGATGAAGGCGATGCTGGTCATCAGGATGGGGCGGAGCCGCAGCCTGCAGGCCTCGAGCGCCGCTTCGACGATGTCCATGCCTTCGTGCTGTTTCTCGCGGGCGAACTCCACGATGAGGATGGCGTTCTTGCACGCGAGGCCGACGAGCACGATCAGGCCGATCTGGGTGAAGATGTTGTTGTCGGTGCCCTTCAGCATCACGCCGACCATCGCGCAGAGCAGGCACATCGGCACGATGAGGATGATGGCGAGCGGCAGGGTGAGGCTCTCGTATTGCGCGGCGAGGACGAGGAACACGAGGAAGATGCACAGCGGGAAGACGTAGATCGCGGTGTTGCCCGCGATGCGCTGCTGGTAGGTGAGCTCGGTCCATTCGTAGCTCATGCCGGCGGGCAGGCTCCGCTTCGCGAGGTCCTCGATGAAGGCCTCGGCCTGGCCGGAGCTGTAGCCGTTCGCCGGCGCGCCGTTGATCTCGGCGGCGGGATAGCCGTTGTAGCGCATCACGCGGTCCGGTCCGGCGCTCTCCTTCACCGTCATCATCGATCCCAGCGGGACCATCTGGCCGCTGGAGTTGCGGGTCTTGAGCCGGACGAGGTCGTCGAGGCGGTCGCGGTACGGCGCGTCGGCCTGTGCGATGACCGGGTAGGTGCGGCCGAAGCGGTTGAAATCGTTCACGTAGAGCGAGCCGAGGTAGATCTGCATCGTCTCGAAGAGCGAGGTGAGCGGCACCCCGAGCGCCTTGGCCTTGACGCGGTCCACGTCGGCCTCGAGCTGCGGCACGTTGACCTGGTAGGTCGAGTACACGCCCTGCAGGACGTTGGTGGCGTAGGCCTGCCCGATGATCCCCCAGGTCGCCCCGTAGAGCGCCTCCGTGCCGAGGTTGTTGCGGTCCTCGATGTAGAGCTTGAAGCCGCCGCCGGTGCTCAGGCCGTTCACGGGCGGCGCCATGATGACGAGGGTCCGCGCTTCCTGGATGGTGCTGAACGCCGCGACCAGCTTGTCGCGGATCTCGGCGCCCGAGAGCCCGGGACCGGTCCGTTTCTCGAACTCGTCGAGCGTGATGAACGCGATGCCGCTGTTCGGCGAGGCGGTGAAGCCGTTCGGCGAAAGGCCCGGGAAGGCGACCGACGAGGCGACGCCGGGGACCTTCTTGGCGATGTCGCTCATGCGGCGGACCACGGCGTCCGTGCGGTCGAGCGACGCGGCGTCGGGCAGCTGCGCGACGCAGATGAGGTACTGCTTGTCCTGCTCCGGGATGAACCCGACCGGGACGAGGCTGAAGACCTTGCCGGTCAGCAGCACGAGCCCGAGGTACACCACCAAGGCGACGGCGCTGGCGCGGATCACGCGGCGGACGCCGTTCGCGTACTTCGCGGACGACCAGGTGAAGAAGCGGTTGAACGGCCGGAACAACCAGCCCAACGCGCCGTCCATGCCGCGGGTGAGCAGGTCCTTCTTCGCGCCCTGTCCCTGCAACAGGATCGCGCAGAGCGCCGGCGAGAGGGTCAGGGAATTGAACGCGGAGATGACCGTCGAGATGGCGATGGTGATGGCGAACTGCTTGTAGAACTGGCCGGTCAGACCGCTGATGAAGGCGGTCGGGACGAACACCGCGCACAGCACCAGGGCCGTGGCGACGATGGGTCCGGTGACCTCGGTCATCGCCCTCCGCGTCGCCTCGTGGGGATCGAAGCCCAGCGCGATGTTCCGCTCGACGTTCTCGACCACGACGATGGCGTCGTCCACCACGATGCCGATGGCCAGCACGAGCCCGAAGAGCGAGAGCGCGTTGATCGAGAACCCGAGCGCCATCATCACCGCGAACGTGCCGACCAAGGAGACGGGCACCGCGACCAGCGGGATGATCGAGGCGCGCCAGGTCTGGAGGAACAGGACCACGACCAGCACCACGAGCACGATCGCCTCGAAGAGCGTGTGGATGACGGCCTCGATCGACTTGTCCACGAAGCGCGTCGGGTCGTACACGACTCCGTAGTCGAGGCCGGCCGGGAAGTTCTTCTTCAGCTCCTCCATCGCGGCGCGGACGTTCTTGGAGAGCTCCAGCGCGTTCGATCCGGGTTGCTGGAAGATGGGGAGCGCGGCGGCCGATCGGTTGTCGAGCAACGACCGCAGCGCGAACTCGCCGGCGCCGAGCTCGATGCGGGCGACGTCCCGGAGCCGGAGCGTCTCGCCGTTCGCGCCGGTCTTGATGATGATGTCGCCGAACTCCTGCTCGGTGACGAGGCGGCCCTTGGCGTTGATCTGGAGCTCGAGGGCGACGGGACCGGCGAGCGGTTGCTGGCCGACCGCGCCCGCGGCGACCTGGACGTTCTGCTCGCGGATGGCGTCGACCACGTCGCCGGCGGTCAGCCCGCGCGCGGCGACCTTGTCCGGGTCGAGCCAGATGCGCATCGCGTAGTCGCCGGAACCGAAGATCTGCACCTGGCCGACGCCCTGGATGCGGGCGAGGACGTCCTTCACCTGGAGCGTCGCGTAGTTGCGGACGTAGATGTCGTCGTATCGGCCGTCCGAGAAGAGGTGGACGACCATGGTGAGGTCCGGCGAGGACTTGATGGTGAGCACGCCGAGGCGTCGGACCTCTTCCGGGAGCTTCGGCAGCGCCTGCGAGACGCGGTTCTGGACGAGCACCTGCGCCTTGTCGATGTCGGTGCCGATCTTGAACGTGACCGTGAGGGTCATCACGCCGTCGCTCGTCGCCTGGGAGAAGATGTAGAGCGAGTTCTCGACGCCGTTGAGCTGCTGTTCCAACGGCACCGAGACCGTCTCGGAGATCGTCTTCGGATTGGCACCGGGATAGACGGCGCGCACGACGATCTGGGGCGGCACGACCTCGGGGTATTCTGAGACGGGCAGCCGGAACATCGCGATCAATCCGACCAGGAAGATGACGACCGACAGGACGCCCGCGAAGATCGGCCTGCGGATGAAGAAGTGGGAGAAGTTCACGGCTAGGATGGCTGGAGGGGACGGCCCGGGTCCGCTGGGTGTCAGTGCTGCGGCGCCGGTCCGGCCTCGTCGGCGGTCATCACGTTCACCGGCATGCCCGGCCGCACCTGCATGAGTCCGTTCACGATGATGTTCTCGCCGGCCTTGAGACCGGAGCGGACGATCCGTTTCCCGTCGACCGCGCCGCCGAGCTGGACGGGGCGGTACTCCACGGTGTTCGTCGGGCCCACCGTGAGCACGAAGCGCTGGTTCTGGTCCGTGCCGATCGCGGTCTCGTCGATCAGCAACAAGGGCTGCGCGGCGCTGCCGGGGACGCTGACCCTCGAATAGAGGCCGGGGAGGAGGCTGCCGTCCGGATTGGGGAAGACGGTCCGCAAAACGATGCTGCCGGTCGCGGCGTCGATGCGGTTGTCGAGCGATTCGAGATAGCCCTTGTGTGGATGGCCGGTCTCCGACGCGAGGCGCATCTCCACCGTCACGCGGCCTTGGGCATCGACCGGGAGCCTGCCCTCGCGGAGCAGGCCTTGGAGCTTGAGGAACGAGGCCTCGTCCACCGCGGAGTAGGCGTAGATCGGGTCCACCGACACGACCGTGGTCATCAAGGTCGTGAAGCCGTCCACGCCGGACACGTTGTTGCCGACGGTCACGAGCGCTCGGCCCACGCGCCCGTCGATCGGCGACTTCACCTCGCAGAACTCGAGCTCCAAGCGTGCCGATTCTTTGGCGGCCTTGGCGGCGAGCAGGGCGGCGGCGGCCTGTTTCTGGCCCCAGATCCGTTGGTCCGCTTCTTCCGGCGAGATGGTCTTCGCCGCGATCAGGCGGTCGGCGCGCCGGGCGTCGCGCTCGGCGATCTCCGCCTGCGCCGTGGCCTGTGCGAGCTCGGCTTCCGAGCGGTCCAACCCCGCCCGGCGCGTGCGCGGATCGATCACGAAGAGCACGTCGCCTTTCTTCACCAGTTGGCCGGACCGGAACCGGACCTCTTCGAGATAACCCGAGACGCGGGGCCGGATCTCGACGGAATCCACGGCGTCCAGACGCCCGGTGAACTCGTCGCGGGTGACGACATCGCGTTGCAGCACGGGAGCGACGGTGACGGTCGGCAGCGGAGGCGCCGGAGGTGGGGACGGCTTCCCGCAACCGGCGGCCAGAGAGGCGAGGATGAGATAGGTGAGGCGGATCTTCATGCGACGGAGAGATGGGTGTCCGGGTCGACGGGAGAGGAGGTTGGCAGAGGACGGGCGCGGTGTCCAAAGCCGCGCCGGGCCGGTGCGATCAGGCCGAGAACGAGAACGCGCTCCGTTCGAGGATGTCCTGCTGGCGCGAGAACCAGGCCCGGGCTTCGGTGACCTTCTCGCGGGCGAGCCCGGGAAGCACCCGCTCCACGGCACCGGTCGTGGCGGCCAACGCCTCCGCATCGCCCACCACCAGCCGGACGAACGACGGCGGGAGCACGCGGGCGTGCCGGGCGGACAGGTCCGCGGCGATGCGCCCCGCCCGTTCGCGGAGCCGTGTGTCACCCATCCGGGGAAGGGGGGCGCGGCGGAGAGTGTGCTGGATCCTGCGGAACGTCGGGGGAGTCATCGTCGGTCGGGGAGAAGGGGCCGGCCCGTCCTTGCCGGCGGAAGGTTCCCCCGTTGACCGGACGGTCAAATGATTACGCGGACCGAAATCGTCCGGTATCGGATACCAAGGTGCCGCGCGGCATGGTCTCCGTGATCTTTTTGGCGGCGTCCGCGACGCCGGCGGGTAGGCTCGGGCCATGAGATTGCACGGCAAGCGGGTCTTGATCACGGGGGCTTCGAGCGGCTTCGGCGCCGCGGCGGCGAAGGCCTTCGCGGCGGAAGGCTGCCACCTGCTGCTCGGGGCCCGGCGGATGGATCGGTTGCAGGAGGTCGCGGCGACGGCGCTTGCGAACGGGGCCGCGTCCGCGGAGTTCCATGTGCTCGATGTCGCGAGCACCGCCAGCGTCGAGGCGTTCGCGGCCCGGGCCCGCGCCCTCGCACCGCAGGTGGACGTGCTGATCAACAACGCCGGCGGTGCCCACGGCATCGACCCGGTCGCGACCGCCAAGGACGCCGATTGGGAAGCGATGGTGCAGTCGAACCTGCTCGGGCTGCTCCGCATGACCCGCGCGGTGCTGCCGCTGCTGCCGCACCATGCCGGAGCGAGCGTGCTGAACATCGGGTCCATCGCCGGGCACCAGGCCTACGAAGGGGGCGCGGCCTATTGTGGAGTGAAGGCCGCCGAGCGGAGCATCACCCAAGCGTTGCGGCTCGAGCTGAGCGGCACCGGCATCCGCGTCGGCTCGCTCGCTCCGGGGCTGGCGGAGACGGAGTTCTCGATGGTCCGGTTCAAGGGGGACGCGGCCCGCGCGGCGAAGGTCTACGAGGGCACGGAACCGCTCGTCGGCGAGGACATCGCCGAGACCCTCGTGTGGATGGCGTCGCGCCCGCCGCACGTGTGCATCGACGAGGTGGTGATCAAACCGACGGACCAGGCGGCCATCCACAAGGTGTACCGGCGCCCGAAGACGTGACCGGAGAGGGCGTGCCGGTCCCGGTTTGAACTCCCGCCGAATTCCGGACGAAAGTCCGCGTCCACCACACCTCCATGTCCCGGTTCCCCCTTCTCCACGGCATCGTCTGGGTCGCCCTCTTGGCCCGGTCCGGCATCTTCCCGGTCCACGCCGCCTCGCCGCCGCCGGCCCCGGTCTCGTCCCGCGTCGTGTCGCTCTTCGACGGCAGGACGCTGACCGGTTGGGAAGGCGCACCCGGCGTGTGGAAGGTCGAGGACGGCTGCATCGTGGGCGGTTCGCCGACCCTGACGCTGAACCAGAACGAGTTCCTCGCGACCACGGGACGCCACACCAACTTCATCTTCCGCGTGAAGTTCAAGCTCACCGGGACGGGCTTCGTGAACAGCGGCGTGCAGATGCGCAGCGAACGGGTCCCCGGCACCTCCGAGATGGCCGGTTACCAGTGCGACATCGGCGACCCGACCTGGTGGGCCAGCCTCTACGACGAATCGCGCCGCAACCGGGTGCTCGCCTGGTCCGACATGGCGTCCATCGAGAAGAAGCTGAAACGCGACGACTGGAACGACTACGTCATCCGTGCCGACGGACGGCGCATCACCACCTGGATGAACGGCGTCATCGGGGTCGATCATTTCGAGCCTGACGACTCGATCATCGGCAGCGGCCGGATCGGCTTCCAGGTGCACGCGGGCGGGGAACCCGTGGCCCGGTTCCGCGAGGTCACCATCGAGACGCTGCCCGCCACGCCCGCGCTGAAAGGTGCCGGCGTCCCGCCCGTCGCGCCCCATGCCTCGCCGCTCGCGCCCGAGGAACAGCAGGCCACCTTCAGCGTCCCGCCCGGGTTCCAGGTCGAGCTCGTCGCCGCCGAACCGGACGGCGGTAAGTTCGTCGCGGTGCAGTTCGACCACGCCGGTCGCATGTGGGCGATGACCGCGCTCGAATACCCGCTCGACGCCAACGAGGCCGGCGCGGAGGCCAAGGCGCTCTTCGCCCGCGGCGGACGCGACCGCGTGCTGGTCTTCGACACGCCCACCGCTGCCGGTCGGCAGACGGCGAGGACCTTCGCCGACGGCCTGGTGATGCCGCTCGGCGTGCTCCCCTACAAAGGCGGCGCCTACGTTCAGTACGGCGACGCGGTGCGCTTCTATTTCGATTCCAACGGCGACGGGAAGGCCGACGGTTTCACCAACGTGCTGACCGGCTTCGGCATCGAGGATTCGCACCTGTTCCCGCACCAGTTCACCCGTGCGCCGGGCGGTTGGTTCTGGCTCGCCCAAGGCGCGTTCAACTACTCCAAGGTCCGGTCCTCCGCCGGCGAGATCATCGAATACAACAAGACCAAGCTCGCCCGGTGGCGGCCGGACGGCAGCCGCTTCGAGACCATCGGCTGGGGCCCCTGCAACATCTGGGGACTCGTGCTCGACCGCCACGGCGAGGCCTTCATCCAGGAGGCCAACGACCAGGGCTGGCCGCTGATGCCGTTCCTTGAAGGCGGGTCGTATCCGCTCTGCGGCGACGACGTGCCGCGGCCGTTCGCACCGCCGTTCCCGAAGACCGGCGAGAAGGAGATGGGCGGCACCGGCCTGAGCGGCCTCGCCCTGAGCGAAGGCGGCGACAGCTTCCCCGGCCCGTGGCGCGACGTCTTCTTCGTCAACAACCCCATCACCCAGAAGGTCCAGGCGATCCGCGTGCATCGCGGTAGCCGCCGAGGTGACGAGGCGGAGGGCTCGGATGCCCATCTAAATCCGCCTTCTCACGGCGGCGGCCACGAGGACCACGGCAACGGCTGGCAGCTCGAGCACCTGCCCGACTTCATGCTGAGCAGCGACCCGTGGTTCCGGCCGGTGGCGATGACCTTTGGCCCCGACGGCTGCCTCTACGTCGTCGATTGGTACAACAAGGTCATCTCGCACAACGAGGTCCCGCGGAAGCATCCCGAGCGGGACAAGACCCGCGGCCGCGTGTGGCGCATCCGGCACGAGTCGCAGCCGCGACGCACGATGGTCCCGGATCTCTACAAGGCCTCCGACAAGGCGTTGCTCACCAGCCTGAAGGCAGCCGACACCTGGGAGGTCAACGCCGCGTGGCAGGAGATCACCGACCGCAAGGCGGTCTCGCTCGCACCGGCCCTGGCGAAGCTCGCCGGCGACGAGAAGAACCCCGCCGACCTGCGCATCCGGTCGCTCTGGAGCCTCGAAGGTCTGCAGAAGGTCGATGCCGGGCTGCTGCGACAGCTTGCCGCCTCCCCCCATCGGTCGGTGCGGAAAGAAGCGCTGCGCGCCGCCGGCGCCCAGGCGGGACGTTCGGGCGACGGCGCCTTGGCGGCGGACCTCGCCCGACGCGGTCTCCAGGACGCGGACCGATTGGTCCGGCAGGAATCCATCCGCGTGCTCGCCGGGCTGCTCGCCGATCCGCGGGCGCTAGGAAGCCGCGGCGCTGGGATCGTCGGCATCCTCGCCGTGACCGGCGCGACGGCCCCGGCTGGCGATTGGGCGAAAGCACCAGGTTTCTTCCGCGATTTCGAGCGCTACCTGGTGCGGTCGGCCCTGGAGAAACAACCCGCGCTGCTCGGCCGTTGGCTGGCATCCGAGGCGTCGCGGCCGACCGGTGAGGTCGAGCCCCGCGCGTTCGCCGCGCTCGCCTTGGGCGGGGAGCAAGGCGCCAAGGAGTTCGCCGTGCTGTTGCCGCGGCTGTCCCGGCCGTTGTCCACCGAGGAGCTCCTGCTGGTCGCGGCGGCATCCGGCGAACCCGCCGCGGTCGCCGCGCTCCGCTCCGCGCTGAAGGATCCGGCGAACCTTCGCCGGCTCCACGACAACCGTGCGCGCCTCAAGGACGCCGCGGCCCTCGCCCCGTTGCTCACCGAGGCGGCCCGCGCTCTCGTGTCCGGCGGCGGCAGCGATGCCGACCATGCCTTGCTGGCCCAGCTCGCGACCGGTTTCAAGCTGTCCGGTCTGGAGAACGAGCTCGTCGCCGCCGCGACCCGGCCGGGTGCCAAGCCCGAAGCCCAGATGGCCGCGTTGCGCGCGCTGCGCGAGTCCGGTTCGACGCGCGTGGACGTGCTGCGCCGGTTCGCCGGCAACGGCGATGAGGCCGTCCGCCGCGAAGCCGTCACCGCCCTGGCCGCGGCGAAGAGCGATGCCGCGGTGCCCGCCTTGCTCGAGGTCTGGCCGTCGCTCAGTCCCGGATCGCGCAAGACCGCGGTGGATCGTCTCGCCGGTTCCGCCGTCAGCGCGAAGCAGCTCGTCGCCGCCATCGGCAGCGGCGCGGTCGCCCGCGATGAGCTCGACGGCCACGCGCTCGACAAGCTGGCCCTCGTGCTGCCCGACGATGCCGCGGTGAAAGCCCTCGTCGCCGAGCTCGGCTCATCGCTGAGGCCGGTGCTCCGTCTCACCGGCGCCGATGCCGATCATCTGGACACCGAGGTGACGCTCGACGGGCCGGCGACGGTCGAGTGCTGGGTGAAGCTTGCGCCGGGCGTCCACAACGAGGATTCGCTGCTCGGGGATCCGGGCGGGATCGACGCCAATTTCTTCGGCGGACGCTTCCGCGTCTGGATCGCCGGCGGCAGCGACATCGTCATCGCGACCAAGCCGACCGTCGCCGACGCGTGGACCCATGTGGCCTTCACGCGGGATGCCGAGGGGACCTTCCGCATCTATCTCGATGGCGAGATCAACGCGACCAGCGCCGCCAAGGACGCGCGGAAATTCGAGAAGCTCACCCCGTTCCGCTCGACCGCGGCCGGCGGCACCGCGGGCGACTTCGCCGAGTACCGCGTGTGGAGCACTTGCCGCAGTGCCGACGAGATCCGCGCCACGGCCAACCTCGCGCTCCCGCCGGGCAGCGCCGGGCTGGTGCTCGACGGCACCGGTTTGTCGTGGGGCAAGCTCCACGGCGCCGCCAAGGTCGAACGGACGACCGATCTCCCGTCGGTGCAGACGCGCGAAGAGGCCAAGGCGCTCGACGCCAAGTTCGTGCGGTACCGCGCCTTGGCCGAGAAGGACGGCGACCGGGCCGGCGGCCAACAGATCTTCACCACCCTCTGCGGCGTCTGCCATACCGTGAAGGGCAACGGCGGCAAGATCGGTCCGGTGCTGGATGGCGCCGGCGCCAACGGCGTCGAGGCGCTGCTGCGCAACATCCTCACCCCGGACGCGGCGATGGAAGCGGGCTACCGGCGGTTCCGCGTCGAGACCCGGGATGGCGACGTCGTCGAAGGTCTGCTCGCGGCACAGGACGCCGGGTCGGTGACCATCCGACAGCCGAGCACCGAGGACCAGCGGTTCGTCCTGGCCCGTCTGAAGCGGGCCGGGTTCATCCAAGGCAGCGTGATGCCCGAAGGCTTGCTCGACGGCCTGCGCCCGGGGCAGGTGAGCGACCTGTTCGCTTACCTGAAGACGCTGAAGTGATCCGCTGTCGGCGTGGCGAAGCCAAGTAGCGCAGGCTTGCGACCGCAGACGCTCCGTCAGGTCGGCGGGCGGGCCTTGTCGCTATCCTGCCGAGTGCCGCTCGGCGCCGCTTCCGCCGCCGTGCCCGCCGCTTCCGGACGCATCTCCCGCATCAGGGGCAGCGCGAAGGCCTCGAAGTCGCGGGTGAAGTGCTTGCCCTCGCCTTCCCAGGGACGGGCACGCGCCCGACGTGGCGGCAATCCCTGCACCGGGCCCGCGGCGGCGCGCAGAGCAGTTCGGTGCCCTTGCCGATGGCGTCCATGTGCCGCCAGACCCGGCCCTCCGTGGGGCCGTGGCCCCCCTCGGGGTGGCCCCAGGAGGAACCGCTCCACCGGCTCCGTCTTCATTCTCGGCGGCCAGCACCGGCCAGCACTCGTCCCACCCCGACAACCGTTCGGACGCTGGCCCAGGTATCATCGTCGCCACCGCCCCTACCCACGCCAGCCCTTGGATTCGGCGAGGAACCATCAGGCTGGAATGGCGCACCTCACAACGCCGCGAGGACTTCGGCGGCGTGTTCTTCTGGTTTCACCGTCGGCCAGATCTTCTGGATGATGCCATCCGCGCCGATCAGGAAGGTGACGCGGTGGATGCCCATGAACTTCTTCCCGAGGAACGATTTTTCTCCCCAGACGCCGTAGGCCATGACGATGGCCTTGTCCTCGTCGGCGAGGAGCGGGAAGGGGAGCTTGAATTTCTCCGTGAACTTCACGTGGGCCTTCACCGGGTCGGCGCTCACGCCGAGAACGACCGCGCCCTTCGCTCTGAAGGCGGCGTGGCTGTCGCGGAAGGCGCACGCCTCCTTGGTGCAGCCCGGGGTGTCGTCCCGCGGATAGAAGTAGACGACGACCGGGCTGCCCTTGAGAGCGGCGAGCGTGATGACGGAGCCGTCCGTCGCCGTGGCGGTGAAGGCAGGGGCGGGGTCGCCGGGCTGGAGCGCGAGCGTGGGGATCTTCGGCATGGGATGGGATTAACAACGAAGACGCGCAGGCGCGAAGGAAAACGGAGCGGACGATCGCGGAAGGGGTTTGGGTCGTCGGCCCGCTCCGGAGACGCGCCTTGGCCGATGTTTGGCGGTCCCGGTTTTCTTCGCGCCTTCGCTGTCCGCTCACGCCTTCGCCGCGCGCTTGGCCCGCCAGAGCTCGATGAGCATCGGGAGGCAGGACACGAAGATGATGCCGATGACCACGAGCTCGAAGTGTTTCTTCACCGCCGGCATGTTCCCGAAGAAGTACCCGGCCGGCAGGATCAACCCGACCCATAGAAAGGTCGACACCACGCTGTAGCCGATGAAGAGGCCGTAATCCATCGCGCCCATGCCGGCGACGAACGGCGTGAAGGTCCGCACGATCGGCACGAAGCGCGCCATGAGGATGGTCTTGCCGCCGTAGCGCTCGAAGAACGCGTGGGTGCGGTCGAGGTGCCGCTGCTTGATGAGGCGGGGGAAGCGCTTCACGAGCTGGCGCCCGACGCGCTTGCCGACCCAGTAGTTGACGTTGTCGCCGAGGAAGGCGGCGCCGGCGATGATCGCCGCGCAGGTCGCCAGACTCAGACCGCTGGCCTTGTCCGCCGCGAGCGCGCCGATGGCGAAAAGCAGGGAATCGCCCGGCAAGAACGGTGTCACCACCAGCCCGGTCTCGGCGAAGATGACGAGGAAGAGCAGCCCGTAGAACCACGAGCCGTAGCTCTGGAGGAGCTGGTTCAGGTGGTCCTGGAGGTGCAGGACGATGTCGAGGGCTTGCTTCAGGAGGTCCATGTGCGCCGTGAGCAGACCAGAGATGCGGGGGCGGCGTCGAACAGAGAACGGTCGGACAGCTTGTGGCCGATGACTGATGGGTGATGGCCGATGACTGATGACTGATGACTGATGGCCGATGACTGATGACTGATCACTGATGACTGATGGCCGATGTCTGATGTCTGACGGCCGATGGCTGGCTCGCCGCGTTCTCCGTTCGACGTCCTTGGTCGGTTCTCCCATCCTCGTCCGACGTGAAAGCCGCTGTCCTGCATGGCAAAGAAGACATCCGTATCGAGGAGGTCCCGGAGCGTCCGCTCGAGCCCGGCGAGGTGCGCGTCCGCATCGAGGCCGCGCTGACCTGCGGGACGGACCTCAAGGTCTACAAGCGCGGCTATCACGCGAAGATGCTCACGCCGCCCTGCGTCTTCGGTCATGAGCTGGCCGGCGTGGTCACGGAAACGCGGGACGTGGGACACGGGACACCCGGCCAAGGATGGTCGGTCGGCGAGCGCGTGGTCTCGGCGAACTCCGCCCCGTGCGGCGAGTGTTTCTTCTGCGGCCAGGACCAACCGGACCTCTGCGACGACCTGCTCTTCCTCAACGGCGCCTACGCCGGGTCCATCGTCATCCCCGCCCGGATCGCCGCGAAGAACCTCTTGCGGCTGCGGCCGGGGACCTCGTTCCGCGACGCCGCGCTCACCGAGCCGCTGGCCTGCGTGGTCCAAGGCATCGAGGACCTGCGGCTCCACGCGGGGGAGCAGGTGCTGGTGCTCGGGGCCGGGCCCATCGGGCTCTTCGCCGTCGCGCTGGCGAAGGACGCCGGGTGCGAGGTGACCGTTGCCGGCCGTGGCGAGGAACGGCTCGCGTTGGCACGCCGCCTGGGTGCGACCCGGATCGTCGACATGGCCGGACGCGAGGACCTGGTGGACGCCGTGCGGTCGTCGCTGCCGACGACGCGGCACGACGTGGTGTTCGAGGCCGTGGGCAAGCCATCGGCCTGGGAGGCGGCGGTCTCGTTGGTCCGCAAGGGCGGGCGCGTGAACCTGTTCGGCGGTTGTCCCGGCGGCACGTCCGTGACCTTCGACACGACGCTCATCCACTACTCGAACCTCACCTTGCTCGCGAGCTTCCACCATACGCCCCGGACCATCCGCCGAGCGCTCGGATGGATCGAGGCCGGGATCGTCCGCGCGGCGGATTTCGTCGACGGCGAGGCGGGCCTGACCGAGCTGCCGGAGCTTTTTCGTTCGATGGCGACGGGCAACCGCGCGGTGAAGACCTTCGTGGACGTGCATCGCTGAAGCCGCCCTCCGGTCCGCGTTCCGCGTCGCCACTTCTCCGTGCCGCCGGCCGCGCCTTTGGGCTTTGCATCACGCCTCCCGTCGCCAAAGTCGGCGCATGTCGTCACCCGACCAATTCCGCGAACTGTTCCGCATGCAGAAAGCGCTCAACGAGCGCATCGGCGTCCACACCGACACCATGGACGAGGCGGAGAAGACCCGATGGATCCTCAATTACACCCGAGCCATGACGCAGGAGATGGCCGAGCTCACCGATAGCGTCCCGTGGAAGTGGTGGGCCAAGTACCAGAAGTTCGACGAGCAGAACGCCCGCGTCGAAGTGGTGGATCTGCTCCACTTCCTCATCTCGATGGCGCAGGTGCTCGGCATGAGCGCGGACGACGTCTTCGCGGCCTACGTGAAGAAGAACGAGGTGAACTTCAAGCGGCAGGAGACCGGCTACGTCGCCAAGGACCACGACGACTCAAAGCACATCTGAACGCCCGCGCGGTCGCGCGGTCTCTGCGTCATGACACGTTCCGTCACGTTCGTCCTCTGGGTCTGGCTCGGCGTCCTCGGCGTCCTCGGCGCGTCCGCCGATGACGCGGCGTACGCGTCCGATCTCGCGCGCGGGCAGGCGAAGCTCGCCGGGAACCCGAAGGACATCGGGGCCTTGGTGGCGCTGGGCAGGCTCTGCCACAACCGAGGCACGCTCGACGTGCCGGACGCGGCCGATGCGGTCGAGCTCGCGCGGAAGTATCTCAAGGAAGCCCTGACGATCGATCCGAAGCACGCCTTTGCCCGCGCGCTGCACGGCAGCACGACGGTCCTCACCGCCAAACAGGCCTGGTTGCCCACCACCAAGATCAGCCGCGTCCGCAAGGGCATCGCCGAGATGGATGCGGCGCTCAAGGACAGCCCCGAGGATCCGGACGCGCGCTTCACCCGGGCGAGCAACAACCTGTTCCTCCCGGACCTCTTCGACCGGAAGGCCGTCGTGGTCGCCGATTTCGCATGGCTCCAGGAGCGGGTGGACCAAGGGAAGTTCGAGGTGGAGTTCCGGCAGTACGTCTGCCTCTTCCACGGCAGGGCACGGTCGAGGTCCGGCGATAAGCAGAAGGCGGAGAGCTTGTGGCGGGCGGGCATCGCCATCGACCCGGCATCGAAAGTAGCGGATGAATTGCGCCGTGCCCTCGACCCGGGGCGACCGGACCGATGAAGCCGAAGAAATCCATCGCCCCGCCGTTGTCCGTGCCGCCCCACATCATCAAGAGCCGCGCCGCCGTCCCTGCCGCCCATCGTCTCGACATCGAGGCCATCCTCATCCCGCCGTCCCGGATCCAGCGCCGTGTCTCCGAGCTCGCCCACATCATCTCCGCGGATTATCGCGGCAAGGAGTTCGTCATCATCGCGCTGCTGAACGGCACGGTGATGTTCCTGGCCGACCTGGTGCGTCGGATGGAGTTCCCGCTCCAGTTCGACCTCATGGGCGTGAGCAGCTACCGGGGTGGCACGTCGTCGGGCGATCTGGAGTTCACGCGCCCGCTGAAGCTCGACATCCGCGGCCGGCACGTGCTGCTGGTCGACGATATCCTCGACACCGGCAAGACGCTGCGGGCCGTTTCCGCCGAGCTGGCATCGCTGGGCGCGGCGAGCGTGCGGACCTGCGTGCTGCTCGACAAACCGGCCGGGCGCGTCGGCGAGTTCACCGCGGATTACGTGGGCTTCGTGGTGCCGCATCTCTTCGTGGTCGGCTACGGCCTCGATCACGACGAGAAGTACCGCAACCTGCCGTTCGTCGGCGTGCTCAAGGAAGAGGTCTACCAGGCCGTCCGATGACGGCGGACGCCGGAACCGGCAGGAGCGACCCCGAGCGGTGACCGACCGGCGGGCAGTCCGGAAGATTTGTCCCGTCTTCATGTCAGGATTTCCCGCCCTCGTGCGTTCGGTATGTTGCCCCGGGGCTGCCGATCCCCGGGGACCGACATGCCACCATCCTCCGACAACGAAAGCCGCGCCTCGGCACGGCTGTTCCATCCCTTTCCTGCGAAGGAGCCGTTGGTCCGGTTGCTGCCATCGGATATAGCATCCGCATCCGATGGCTCGCCGGGATCCTCCTCGGGCCCGGGGCCGGGGAGTTCCACGTCATCCGGGCATCCGGGCATGGATGGGCAGCGCTCGGCCCGGTCGGGCCCTTGTTGAAACTCTCCGGACTTTGCTGGGTTAGAAGCGCACCGATGAACAGAAACGACACGACGACCCCACCGGACCCGCGGCGCCACGATCTCGACGCGCTGCGCGCCGCGGCGATGCTCCTCGGCATCGTCTACCATTGCGCTCTCTCCTTCGCCATCGGCGACGCCTGGATGGTGCGGGACGTCCGGCAGAGCAAGGTGCTCTTCGTCTTCCAGGATTTCGTCCACGGCTTCCGGATGCCGCTCTTCATCCTGGTGAGCGGCTTCTTCACCGCGATGCTTTGGCGACAGAAGGGGTTGAAGGCGCTGCTCTGGCACCGGTGCCGGCGCGTCCTGTTCCCCTGCCTGCTCGGGCTGGTCACGGTGGTTCCGGCGATGATATGGGCCTCGGGGTACGCGACCGCATCCGGCGCCGCGCGCCGACAGCGACAGGCCGCGGTGGAGACCGCCTCCACGGACCTCTGGGCCGCGATCCGTCTCGGCGATGCGGCGGCGCTCGAGCGGCAGCTCCATGGGCCCGCGGCGTTGACCGACCTCCATCCGGCCTTCGGGGTCACCCCGTTGACCTGGGCGGCCTTGGTCGGCCAGCAGGCCCTCGCGGAGACGTTGATCGACCGCGGCGCAGACGTCTCCGCGCGGAACCGCGACGGCGGCACGGTGTTGCACGCGGCGGCGTTCCTCGGGCGGGACGAGATCGTCGCGCTGCTGCTCCGGAAGGGCGCCAAGGCCGATGCCGCGAGCTCCTCGGGTGAAGTGCCCATGAAGAGCGCGGCGCAGCCGTGGCCCGTGGTCGGATACATCACCCAACTCCTTGGTATCACGGTCGACGAGAAATCCGTCGCGGCGGGACGCGAGAAGGTGGTCGCACAACTGACGGCCGCCGGGGTGTCCCCACCGGTCCCGCCACGAGATCGGTCGGCGCTCGGCGAGACCTATCGGTGGCTGACCGAGACGCCGGTGTTCATCCTCGTCTGGTTCCTCTGGTTCCTGGTCTGGTTGGTCGCGATCTTCGCCGGCTACGCGTGGATCGCGGAGCGGACCGGGTTCAAGGGGGTCCCGCTCGGCGCGCTGGCCTCGCCGTGGACGCTCCTCGTCCTGGTGCCGTTGACGATGCTGCCCTCGTGGTGGATGGGCTTCGGTGGCGGCGAGTTCGGGCCGGACACCTCGATGGGTATCCTGCCGCAGCCTTGGGTGCTCGGGTACTACGCGGTCTTCTTCTTCTTCGGCGTCCTGTACCACGATGCCGACGATCGGCAGGGCCGGCTCGGACGGACCTGGCGCTGGCTGTTGCCGGTCGCTTTGCTGGTCGTCTTCCCGATCGGCCTCGAGTTCGCGACCGGCGTCTTCGGGTTCCGCGAAGTCGCCCCGGAGCCCACCCACAAGGCGGTCTCCGTCACCTTCCAGGCGCTGTACGCGTGGCTGAGCTCGTTCGCGTGGATGGGCATGTTCCGCTCGTTGCTGACGCGCGAGAACAAGGCGGTCCGCTACCTCTCCGACTCGGCATACTGGCTCTACCTCGTGCACCTTCCGCTCGCGATCGTCGGGCAGACGTTGATCGCGGAGTGGCAGTTCCCGGCGGCATTGAAGCTGTCGGCCCTGTCGGCCGTGCTCATCCCGTTGCTGCTGCTCAGCTACCACATCTTGGTCCGCTACACGTGGGTCGGCCGCCTTTTGAACGGCCCGCGCCGCCGTGGCGGTGGACCCTTCCCGGTCATCCCGCCCGGCCCCGTCCCCACCCCGTGACCGTTCCTCGTCCATCCCCATGAAGACCACCCAGCCCATGCAGCACGGCATCCCCGTTGCTCCCGCCGGCCGGCCGGCCGACGCCGTCCCCGACCCGGCACCGCCGAAACGGAAGCGGCGTCCTGCGGGCGCTCCCGGGACGGCCTTGGGCCGGTCGATCGCGGCGGTGATCGCCACCGAAGGGATCACTCTCCGCGCCGCGGCCCGGCGCGTCGGGATGTCCGCCGCTCAGTTGAGCCGCCTCCTGCGCGGCCAGACCGGGGTGGGCGCCATCCATCTCGCGAACCTCATCGTCCGCTTGAAGCTGGATGCGGTCCAGGTCATCCACTATATCTATGAAGAGAACCTGCCGCCGTCGCGGCGCCGCTGAGAAGAGATGGAACTGACGAGCGAGGAAGTGCTGCAGTTGCTGATGAAGTGGCGGACCCGCGTCTCTGCCGCCGCTTGGACCGTCGTGTGCGACGTCCATGCTGCCGAGGACATCTTCCAGAACGTCGCCCTGAAGGCGATGACCAAGGACCTGCGGTTCGAGAGCGAGGCGGCCTTGCTTTCGTGGGCGTTCGTCGTCGCCCGGCGCGAGGGGGTCGATTGGCTCCGGCGCCGCCAGCGCGAGACCTTGGGCCTCGACGACGAGCTCCTTGGTCTGCTCGACCAGGAATGGCGTTCGGCGCCGTCGCATCCGTCGAGCGTGAAGATCGAGGCGCTGCGCGGGTGCCTCGCGGCCGCGCCGGAGTCCGCCCGGGAGCTGCTCAAGCTGCGGTATTTCGACGGCCACAGCTGCGAAGAGGTGGCCGGGCGGATGGGCATCGGGCTCAACGCCGTGTACAAACGCGTCTCGCGACTGCACGTGGACCTCAAGCGGTGCGTGGAGGCCAAGCTCGCCGAGACGGAAGGGGCCGCCTGACCGGACGCCATGGACACCGACGAGACACGACGGGTCTGGATCCTGCGCTTCCTGGAAGGGAAAGTGTCGGCGGAGGAACGCGCGCGGGTGGTCGAACTGCTCCGCGCGGATGCGGAGGCCCGCCGGTTCCTGCGCGACGTGGCCGAGCAATCGGTCATGATCGCTGATATCGAACGGTCGGCCCGCGCCCGGGAAGCGGTGGCGTCCATGGAGCACCCCGGTGCCAAGCGCCGGAGGGCGGTGGAGCCTCTCCGGACCCGTGCGTCCGGTTGGGTGCTCGCGGCGGTGGCCGGCGCCGCGGTGTTGGCGATGGCTCTGTACCGGCCTTGGAGAGCCCGGCCGGAAGCGGTGCTCACGGTCGCGAAGGCGACCGGTTCCAGCCAGTTCATCGGCGCCGCGGGCCAGCCGGCGTCCATGTTGGCGGCCGGCACCCGGCTCCGCGCCGGGGACACGGTGGCGACGCGCTCCTGCGACGCGTGGATCGAGCTGCGCTTGGGCGACGGGTCGGCCGTCACCCTCGCCGGGCACTCGGCGCTGCGCGTGCTCGGCACCGATGCGGGCACGCCCCGATTCAGCCTGTTGGAAGGAAGCCTCTGGCGGAGCCCGTCGACCGGCCCTCGCACCGGCCCGGTCTGGATCGGCACGCCCACGGTCGAGGCCGAGATGCAGGCCGGGCAGTTCGACGTCCAGACGACGGCGGGCGAGACGAAGGTCCGGGTCAACCAAGGTTCCGGTCGGATCCGGCAGATCCTCGACGGGGCCTCGGCCGCCATCGGGCCGGGGCAGCAGATCGCCGCGTCGCTGTCCCGCAAGGAGCCGTTGGCGTCGGTCTCGCAACCGGGACCGATCGACTATTGGGCGTGCGACCTTTGGAAGGTCCCCGAGGTGGTCCTGGGACGATGGTTGCCGCCGACCGGGCAGGAACGTGCCCGGCTCGCCGCCGATCCGCTGCTCTGGCCGCTCGGCGACGGCCGCTCGGTGATGCTCTACGCGGTGGCGATCGCGGCCTGGAAGAGCTCGGACCGTCCCGTGGTGCTGCACGGTGGATCCAGGCTGCGGTTCCGCGGGCGCACCGAGGCCGCGCGGACGGTGCGTTTCGGGTTCAGCTCGCAGAGGATGCAGGGTGCCTTTGCCGGCAAGTTCGAGATCGACGTCCCTTCCCCCACGCTCGGGCCGGCCGGTGCGACGTGGGAGATCGATCTCCCGCTCGCGTCCTTCCGCCCGCTCCAGCCGCAGTTGGCCGGATCGCCGGAAGGCCTGGAGCTGACCGACGTCTACGCGTTGACGCTGGAGGAGGACGTCGGACTGGAGATCAACCATATCGAGCTGGTCCCGGACGTCCCATGAGGGCGTGCTCCGGCCGTCCGCTTGCTTTCGCCTTCCCCGGCCGACACACTTGAGGGATGAAGAAAGACGTCGTGCCCGTGCAGATCCGCGGCATCCTTCCGGCCGACAGCGGGTGCGCGCTCTTCATCGGCGACGATGAGAAGGTCTTCGTCATCCAGGTGGAGCACAACATGGGCAACGTCATCGGCAACGCCCTGCGCGGCACGCATCCCGAGCGGCCGCTCACCCACGACCTGATGGGCCGGATGTTCGACGGCTTCGGCATCGCGGTGGAGCGGGTGGTCATCACCGAGCTCCGCAACGCGACCTATTTCGCCCGGCTGATCCTCAAGCAGGAGAACGAGCTCGGCAGCAAGATCGTCGAGATCGATGCGCGTCCGAGCGATTGCCTCGCGCTCGCCGCCATGCAGAAGAAGCCGATCTACGTCACCGCGAAGCTCTTCCACGAGGTCGAGGACATGAGCGAGGTGCTCACCCGGATCGGGGACGAGGGCGGCGAGGGCGTGGAGGGCGACGGATCCGGTCCGGCTTGATGGCGAAGGCATCCGCCAACCCCGCCGCGCCGGTCGTGCTCGTCTGCGGCGACGACGACTTCACGGTCAAGCAGCGCGCCAAGGCGCTCTACGACCAGTGGTGCGGCGAGCTGGGCGGCATGGACCACGAGATCGTCGACGCCGTCGCCGCGAACACCGGCGACGCGCTCGGCAGGCTCAACAAGCTCCGCGCCGCGCTCGACACGTTGCCGTTCTTCGGGGGCGCCAAGGCGGTGTGGTTCCGCGACTGCAATTTCCTAGGCGAGGACCGCACCGCCAGCAGCGCCGCGGTCACGGCCGCGCTCACCGAGTTCGCGGAGATGCTGAAAGGCTTCAAGTGGGACGGCGTCCGTCTGCTGATCTCCGCGGGCAAACCGGACAAGCGGCGCTCGTTCTACAAGACGCTCGAGAAACTCGGCAGCGTCGAGTCCTTCGTCGCGCTCTCGGCGGACGACAAGGAATGGGCGGGCCGCGCCGAGACCGAGGTGCTGCGCCTCGTGAGGGCCGCCGGCAAGGACATCAGCGACGACGCGCTCGGCGAACTCGTGATGCGCGTCGGGCCCAACCTCCGTGCGCTGGCCAGCGAGACCGAGAAGCTCCTCCTCTACGTCGGCGACCGGGCCGAGGTCGCCTTGATCGACGTCCGCACGCTCACCACCCGCCAGAAGCTGGCCCAGGCCTTCGCGCTGGGCGAGGCGCTGGGCGACCGCGACCTGGGCAAGCTGATGCGCGTGCTCGACCAGGAGCTCTGGGAGATCCGCACCGGCGTGGACAAGAAGAAGTCGGAGATCGGCCTGCTCTACGGTTTGATCTCGAAGGTCCGCGGCATGCTGATGCTCAAGGACCTGGCGAACACCGGCGCGCTCAAGCCGGTGCGCGACTACAACGCGTTCAAGACCCAGGTGGACCAGGTGTCCCGATCGGCTGGCGAAGGGATGCCGGACGACAAGCGCTTCAACCCGCTGGCGGGCCATCCGTTCGTGGTCTTCAAGACCTTCAACCAATCCGCGAACTACGAGCTGCCGGAACTGGTCCGGGCGATGGACCTGTTGCTCGGGGCCAACGTGAAGCTCGTCAGCAGCGGGCTCGACGATGCCATGGTGCTGCAGCAGGCGCTGGTGGACATCGTCGGCCTGAAGCCCCGCCGGACCGTCCGCTGAGGCAGGGCAGGGCAGGGGGGCGGGTTCTCGGGACGACTTTCGCGCCGATCCGACGGCGTGGACCACAACCCGTGGAAGCAGAAGGTTGACGCGACCCCGCCAATTGATAGGGTCCACGGCTCTGCTCCCACTGGGAGGCACGTAGATACACATGAAACGCCAGTACCAACCGTCCAAGATCCGTCGAGTGCGCCAACACGGTTTCCGCGCCCGCATGTCCACCAAAGCCGGCCGCGAGATCATCCGCCGCCGCCGCAACCTCGGCCGCGTGCGCCTCACTCCGGTCTGAGCCCGACATGCCTGCCGCACCGGGCCAGCGACTGCGCTTCGGGCGTGACCGTCGGCTCCGATCGGCAGGTGATTTCGCGCGGCTCAAGACCGATGGCCAACGGCTCGCCCACGGGTGTCTGGTGCTGAACTGGAGCTTGGGGCGGGCCGGGTCCGTCTCCCGGTTGGGGGTCATCACCAGCCGCAAGGTCGGCGATGCGGTCGTCCGCAACCGCGCCCGCCGCCTCCTGCGCGAAGCGTTCCGGCGGAACCAGCTGAGGCTGGTCGCGCCCGCCGAACTGATCTTGATCGCACGGCCTTCCATCGGTCCCCACGGCTACGTGGAGGTGGAGCGCGATTTCTTGCAGGCGTTGCGCCGCGCGCGTCTGCTCGCCATCGAACCGCCGTCCGTCGTCCCCGCGTGAACCCGCTGCTTCATCTCCTGATCGCGCTGCTGCAGGCGTATCGATGGGTGCTGTCGCCCCTGAAGAACGCCCTGCTCGGGACCACCGGTTGCTGCCGCTATCTGCCGACCTGCTCGGCCTACGCGATCGACGCCCTGCGGACGCACGGCGTCCGCCGCGGCGGCGCCCTCGCCGTCGGCCGGATCTGCCGCTGCCATCCTTGGGGTGGCCACGGTGCCGATCCGGTTCCGTCGGCGTTCCTCCGTTTTTGAACTTTTTTCCGCCCACTTTCTCCGCATGGACCGCAAAGGCATAGCCATCCTCGTCGTCGCGTTCGGCCTCATGGTCTCGTGGCCGTGGATGGTCACCCAGATCTATCCCCCGAAGCCGGTGGATCCAGCGAGCACGAACAAGGTCGCCCAAGCCGCGGCGTCCGGCACAGCGTCGCCCGCCGCGTCGTCCGCACCTGCGATGGTGGCCGCGGTGGCCGCGGTCGCCCCTCCCCAGCTCGGGGCCGGCGCTCCGGAGCAGACCCTGGTGCTCGAGAACGACAAGGTCCGCGCGACCTTCTCGTCGCTCGGCGGCGGCCTGAAGCACGTCGAGCTGAAGGATTACCGGGCGCGGATCCACCGCTCCAAGGAAGATCCGGACACAGAGCTCGCCGCGTTGAACAAACCGGCGTTCGTGCCGGCGTTCACGCATGTGAACACCGAAGCCCTGACCGGCGACGGCGTGTTCGGCCTATCGCGGATCGCGGGCGGCATCCGCGCCGAGAAGACGCTCGCGGGCGGTCTCAAGGTGGTGAAGGAGTTCAAGCTCACCACGAACTTCCAGTTCCAGGCGACCGTCCGGATCGAGAACATCGGCGGTCAGCCGGTCGCGGTGCCGGCGCAGGAGCTGGTCATCGGCACCGGCTCGCCGATGGATCCGCACGAGACGCCCGACCAGCAGGGCGCGCACTGGTTCGACGGCGAGAAGGCGGAGCATTTCGATTCCGCCCGGTTCTCGAACGCGACCTTGGGATGCATCCCCGGCACTCCCTTCACCGAGATCCAGGCCGGCAACACGAACGTCCTGTGGGCCTCCGTCCACAACCGGTTCTTCACGCTCATCGCCGTGCCCGAGAAGCCGGCCGACCGCCTGGTCGTGCGCGATTATCCGTTGATCGCGCCCTCGAAGGAGCAGATGGCCAACGACGGCAAGCTGAACCCCAAGCCGGAGGCGTACCAAGCGGCCTTCCTCTATCCCGCCGCCACGCTGGCGCCCGGTGCGGTGCTCGAGCGCAAGTACGTAGGCTATGCCGGGCCGAAGGAGTACTTCACGCTGTCGCGGCTCGATCCGCAGCTCGACCTGGTCATGGATCTCACCGGTTTCACCGGATTCTTCGCCAAGGGACTCCTGCTCAGCCTCAACGGTCTGCACCAGTTCATCCCTTCGTACGGTTGGTGCATCATCGCCATCACCGTCATCATCAAGGGCCTCTTCTGGCCGCTCACCGCCGCCAGCACGCGCTCGATGAAGCGCATGCAGGCCATCCAGCCGCAGCTCGCCGCGGTGAAGGAAAAGTACAAGGACAACCCTTCCAAGCTGAACGAGCAGACGCTCAAGGTGATGAAGGACAACAAGGTCAACCCCGCCGCGGGCTGCCTTCCGATGCTCATCCAGTTCCCCGTTTTCATCGGGTTCTTCTTCATGCTCCGCACGGCGATCGAGCTGCGCGGCGAGAGCTTCCTCTGGGCATGGGACCTGTCGCAACCCGACACGCTGTTCGTCATCCCGGGGCTCGGTTTCTTCCCGTTCCTCGGCATCGCCGGGGTCGGGTTGCCGATCAACTTGCTGCCGCTCCTGATGGGCTGCACGTCGCTCTACCTCGCGAGCCTCACGCCGATGTCGCCGCAGATGGATCCGGCGCAACAAAAGATGATGAAGTACATGCCCGTGTTCTTCACCTTGTTCCTCTACAACTACAGCTCCGGCCTCACGCTTTACTGGACGGTGCAGAACCTGATCACGATCCTGCAGACCAAGCTCACCAAGATGAACGACGACAAGCAGGAGCCCGCCGCCTCCGCCGGCCCGACCAGCCTGCTGAAACGCAAGCAATGAGCCCGGACCGCGCGCCGGACCGATCCCCATCCCTTCAACCTGTATGGACCCCAAGGCCACCCTCGAACAACTGCTGAGCCATCTCGGCTTCACCGTCACCGTCGCCGCCCGCGATGTGGAGGACCAGATCCTGCTCGATATCCAGACCGAGGACCCAGGCCGGCTCATCGGCCGGGCCGGCCAGACCTTGGGCGACCTCCAGTTCGTCGTGAACCGGCTTGTCTTCAAGGGCGACACCAAGGTTCCCCGCATCATCCTCGACGTCGGCGGCTACCGCCAGCAGGCGCGCGAGCAGCTCGTCAAGCATGCCCAAGAAGCGGCCGAGAAGGTGCGCCGTTGGGGCGATGTCGTGGAGCTCGAGCCCATGAACGCGTTCGACCGCCGCATCGTCCACCAGGCCCTCAAGGACGACCCGGACATCGAGACCCACAGCGTCGAGGTGGACGGCAGCGAGAAGAAGGTCATCCTCATCCGTCCGAAGCGGTCCTGACCTTGCCGGTACGGATCCCGACAGGCCGCGCGTGAGCGCGGCTTTTTCGTGCCCGGCCCCGGTGCGCGCGGCGCGCCCCTCAAGGGCCCGGGACCATCGCCGGCCAGAGATAGGCCTGCGCCATCACGAGGAAACCGACCAGCACCGCCAACGCGACGCTGTGCCAAAAGACCGCGCGGAGGACGGTCCCGGCGTCGGGGCTGTCCTTGTGGCCGCCGGTCGCGACGCTCGCCACCACGATGCTCTGCGCGTCGATCATCTTGCCCATGACGCCGCCGGAGCTGTTCGAAGCCGCCATCAGGACCGGTGACAACCCGAGCTGTCCCGCGCTGACCTTCTGCAGGTTGCCGAACAGGACGTTCGAGGCGGTGTCGCTGCCGGTGAGCGCGACCCCCAGCCATCCGATGATCGGCGAGAAGAAGGGGAAGAGCCATCCGGTCCCGGCCATCGCGAGGCCCACCGTGGTGTCGGTGCCGCTGAACCGCGTGGTGAAGCCGAGCGCGAGCATCAGGGCGATGGTCAGCAACGAGACCCGCACCCGCCAGACGGTGCGTCCGTAGACCGCGGCGATCTTCGTCGGCGACAGCCCGAGGCAGAGTCCTGCCGACACGCCGGCCAGCGCGAGGGCGGTCCCGGCCGCGGAAAGAAAGTTGAAGGCGAACACCGCCGGCTCGGCCTCCGGTGCGGGCACCACCGGCGGCATGCGCAGGACGGCCTTATGCAGGTAGGGCACGGGGAAAGACGGCGACGCCCAGCCGTTCAATGCGGTCTTCACGGCAGGCAATCCCCAAGCGAACACGAACACCGAGAGAAGGATCCACGGCAGCCACGCCTTCCATGTCGGTCCCGACGTCGCGGGCGCCGGGCCGGAAGCCTGCGCGGATGGCACCGTCGGCTGGCTCTCCGCGGGGCTCCAGAAACGCATCAGCACGACGAGCGACCCCATCGCGGCGAGCGCGGAGACGATGTCCACGAGCCAAGGGCCGTGCAGGTTGCTCATGAGGAACTGGCTCAGCGCGAAGCTCGCGCCCGTGACCAGGCACGCCGGCCACACGCCCCACATGCCGCGCCAACCGGACTGCGCGACCACCAGCCAGAACGGGATGATGAGCGAGAAGACCGGCAGTTGGCGTCCGACCATCGCGCTCAACTGCTGGAGGTCGAGCTCGGTGATCTTCGCCAAGGTGATCAGCGGCGTCCCGAGCGAGCCGAACGCCACCGGCGCCGTGTTGCCGATGAGTGCCAGCTTGGCCGCTTCGAGGGGCCGGAACCCGAGCCCGATGAGCAGCGCCCCGCTGATCGCCACCGGCGCGCCGAACCCGGCCGCGCCCTCGATGAACGCGCCGAAGCTGAAGGCGATCAACAGAGCCTGGATCCGCCGGTCGCCGGAGACGCCCGCGACCTGCCGTTGCAAGACCTCGAACTGCCCGGTCTCGACCGCGAGGTTGTAGATGAAGAGGGCGTTGACCACGATCCACCCGATGGGGAACAGCCCGAAGACCATGCCGTATCCCGCCGCAGCGAAGACGAGCTTCACCGGCATGTGGTAGACCGTGACGGCGACGGTCGCGGCGACGACCCATCCGGCCAGCGCGGCGTACTGAGCGCGGACGTGCCAGAAGGCCAGCAATCCGAGCAGGACCACCACGGGCAGCGCCGCCACCAACGCGGAGGCGCCGATGCTTCCGAGCGGGGAATAATCTTGGGACCAAGTCATGATGGATGCCGGGACCGTCGGGGCACGCGATGGCGCGCGGGTCCGATCGGACGGCTTTTGGATGCCCAGCGTCCAAGGCGACCACCGTCGAGTCAAGCGACCGGCGCCGCCAAGGTGCGATCCGAAGCGGCGGTCAGGTTGGCGGATGGAGCGCAGCCCGGCAGGGTGAGCGGTCTAGGTGCCTGAAGGCGGATCGCGCGACGACGCGGGAAGAATCCACGGACGGGCAGCAGCCCGTCCCTACCCTCGTGGGTAGGGTCCGCGCTGC
>Ga0209443_1000204_pt1 | contig 38637 bp, 36 predicted proteins | sample LauGreBMM110DCMD_2_FD_187571 | JGI IMG/M metagenome (GOLD analysis project Ga0209443, IMG submission 187571) | Freshwater lake microbial communities from Lake Michigan, USA - Su13.BD.MM110.DCMD (SPAdes) (version 2) | ecosystem: Environmental > Aquatic > Freshwater > Lake | place: Lake Michigan... | reverse complement strand
AAGAATCTTGGATATGTTTTGCATGAACCGTTCGCGATTGAATTTTATTTTTCCAATCGAAAATAGGGACGATGTCATTGACGATAGTGACAATTTCAGGGGGCGATATTTTTTCAGGTTCGTCCTTACTTTGATCACAACTCAGCAAGTTGTCTATATATCGTTTTCTTTCGGTAGAAAACATGTATTTATTTAAAATTTCAAATGATTCGTGTTTGGGGAATAAAAAACTGATTGTCATTTGTTTTACTGCTCTATGTAAACCATATAGTAGTATTTAAGCAGATTCAAAACATGAGTTTACACTCTTCTTTCATGTCCTCTAAATCTTTCAGTTGCGACTCTTGTTTAGTTATAAAATCCAAAAAACGTTGAATTTTCAAAACAACCTCTGCTGAAACCAAAGACATGTTCACCATCAATCCGCTTTGATTTTCGTTTATCTTTACATTTCCTTCTTCTTTAAGAATGGAAGCAATCGCGATATGGTGGCAAGTATCTAGCGTACCTATCTTGTCTACCATTTTTTGGATTTCATCAGATGATGGAGAGGTAGGGTCCGTCATTTTTATTGAAATAATCAATTTTTGTTTATGTTGTTTTCTATTTGTATAAGTTCCCCTAATATTTCGACACAGTCATCGTTCAATTCGAATCTCGTACCAATGACCTTTACAAACACCTTTGTGTCAAGAGATGTTTCTGTAATTTCCTGATATGCCTTTTGTTCGACAAAATGGTCTCTTGCAATGAAAACCGTAATAGGAACATTTCCGTATGAATCCCGAGCTTCCGCGTGGATACCTGCTTTGGTGATACTTTTGATCACACACTCGATAATTGTCCCTTCGACTGGATTCGAAGAATAACATTGGAAAACTACAGTGAATTCGACCATATCCCCTTTTACGATTCCAGCCGAGTATTGTTTAACCTCGACTGATCCGGGTCTGATATACCCTTCTTCCGTGCATTTCCCTTCTATTTTTTTAACGATACTCATTTTTAAATTTTCCCGTGTTCTCGTTTGCCCAATTTCATTAGGGTACAATACCACGTTCATTTCTAAAAGGTTGACAATATATAAACGTTCTTGGTATACTGGTTTAGGTTTGGCAGTGTCAACGCTCTTTCGTTGATTTTTGCCGTCGGATTTCTTATTATTCTTATTCATGTTTTGAAACTATATGGATTATAGGTTTATATAATTTTCGAATCAATTTTTTGTTTTTTCCACCAAAACGTTGTCTCCTAAATGGCCATTCCGTTTCACAACGTAAATCAAGTTGGGAAAATTACATTCAACCACTTCTTCCATCGACATGAACCAAAGGAGATTAGTTGTTGCATCCAGGTGTCTTAGTAAAAGCTCGTATAAACAAACAAATTCTCGCGTTTCAAACTCTATTCCTTTAATCGTATACCCATCATAAACAAATTCGCTGGGAATACTCACGAGGGTATCGTTTAATGCCGAAAGCAATTTACTTTTTATTTTATTGGAACATATTTCTCCCTTATTATTGAAACTCGGATTCAATACGTTTTTGATTTTAAAATCGAACCCGTCATGTTCCGTTTTCCCAGATAGTCCCATGAACCCAATCACACATGAATCACTCTCTTTGAAATCCAAATCCATAAAATCTTGCTTGATTCGAAATTGTATGTCATCTCTTCGATCAAAAGATCGAGGGAATTCTTTGATATAAGAGTGCCTTTCTATCATAGAAATCCCCGCCTCTTCCCATACATTATTTTCAGTAAAGATAAAGTGTTTGTTTTCCGTTCCCTGGCATATTAGCAATTGAGGGACCTCGCCGGTTTTCTTCGGGAAATATATTTTGCTCTGGAAGTAATATTTAATGCAAACCAATGTAGTTTGGTCGTCCATGTCAGTAATGCTCGATAATTCTTCCGGAAGATCAATCATTACGAAATCATCCGAGTTTTTAAATAACATGGTTATAAAAGTCATTTTTTTATTGAACGGCAGTGTCTCGATTATATGGGATACACAATAGAATGCTACTTGTATAAGGGACGCACCGTGATTCAAAACCATTGATTTCATGGCCAATGGTGCGCAAACATACCAAGTATCTTCCTTTTTATCAATATTGCGTTTGAATATTCTCCGGGGTTCTTTCGATAAAAAGACGAATTTCTCTCGAAACACATTCAATTCATCCGATTTTGTATTCACTACTATTTCAGTAGTCTTTCCTGTGGACAATAATCCTTTTTGGGGTAGAGATTTCGGTTGTTTTACTGTCGGATTCACTTCTTCTTTTTCTTTTTCGAACTGTACCTGTGTGCCGTCGGTTGGTAGATTATAATAAATCCGGTTTCTTTTGACATCCACTGGAATTTTTCGTTCATGAATAGAAGCCTGTAAATCGGTAAATTCGGAAGGCTGGAAGGCAAACGTATTTTTAGATTCAATCAAGTAACCCAGTCTGCCATTATTGACTAGCCAGATATTATGGTTTTCTATCATGTATTCTAGAGTGTAATAAATTTCCTCCCTTAAATATGGACGACCGATGTTTATATTATGAACGATTTCCTCGGTCTTGTAAAAAACCCTGTCTCGAAACAATTGTCTAATACGTTTCACGATATTGTGATGATTTGCTTGTAAATGATCGGTATTATATGTGGTTTTGTCTTCGGTTATATTCTTCACATCGACTTTAGGACTGCAATCATAATCACACTTTTCCATATAGTCACAATTATGAGAAAATGGTTTATCCCCAATTTTAAAGTCAATTGTCTTCCCACTCGCAGTTGTGAGAGAAACTATTGTATTTAGATATTCTTCCGTATAATTTTGAGTTTCGTTGTTATTGATCAGGCAATCTACAGCGGTTTCCTTGAGTATTCTCGACAGAACTCCAATTTGTACAGATTTTCTCTCGGCAATCCGATATAGGTACATATCCACCGTTTCTTCAACTTCATTTAAATACGAAGTATGCATATAAATTTCCACATTTCTCTCCTTAAACGGAAGCGCACAGTGACTTTTATTTCTTACCGCTCTTCCAATTACTTGTTCGAGACGATTTAAATTATACCAGGGTTCCATAATATGAACCTGTCTGACATTTTTCAAGTCAATTCCTTCTGATCCGGCGCCGCTGACTAAAACTACACGAATCACATCACCATGAATGTTTTGTTCGTTTACTGCCTGCTCGATATCTTCTTTATTAGACGGACTATATGTTAGACTTCCTGTAATCATGATATATTTCCCTTTTATGACTTCTTGTGGTTCCTTTCCGGCAATATCCATCATAGTCGAGGGCATGTATTCTTTTCTGCAATATCGTTCAACGCCCATCTCTTCCAAGGCAAGAGCCATCGGGATTAATCCACCATCCAGGAAATTCGAGTATATAAGAACAATTCCCGTTGATTTCTTGACACATTCGAGAATTTTGGCAATTTTCGCGCTATATAATGATAGCTGTGGTTCTTGGAATATACGTTTATAAACTGCCAACGTATTTGGTTTGTACTTGAAACGCACATATGCCGATTTTTCATCGGTTGTCTGGGTTTCCTCCCGAATCAACATGTTGTCTAACCCTTTGGTACCATGACACGTTGCTAGAACGTGTTCGTCGATTTTTCCAGAGGTATTTTCATCCATGGCAGACACTGTTTCATTAGGATATGTCATGTTTGTCGTACTAATTAGTGGTAATAACAACTTTATTGTAAAGGCAGAAGATTCTTCGAAATTCGGTAATCTTTTCTTTTGTGCCACTGTATATTCGATAAGGTGTTTGTAAATAATGGTTTGGTATTTCGCGAAACGATTCACAAATAAATCCAAATGATTCACTTTCTGGCCATTTAATGAAACGCTTGTCATGACTGACTTCGGATACTCGATACCTGACATCAAGTTATCTGGCGATTCTGCGAAAAATGACGGATAAATTCTAAACGGAAACACATAGGGGTTTTCTCCTCGAACATAAGAAACATATCCTATAAGTTTACGTTTCAATAAAGTTCTTCCGTCTTCCTGGATAACTTTTCCGTTTTCTTCTTTCCCTGGAACAAAGTCACCATTTTGCTGGAAAACATCGGAAGGTTTTATTACTTGCCGATTGTCGTTTGTATTCATCAGGTTTACAAGCCATATCATTTCCTGATGTGAATTGTACATGGGCGTCGCTGTGAGAAGTAAAAATTTAAGGTTATCGCAATATTTTGCGAGTTTAATCAGCATTTTCGCCGCACGTTTTTTCTTATTTTCGTCACGCTGTAGAATATTATGGGCCTCGTCGATGATAAATAGAGTGTTTTCGAAAACTTTTTTCACACGACTGATTTCTAATAATTTCTTTCTGCGAATTTTATCAGAATCTGTTTCTAGGACATCGTGGACTTTTTTAATATCAATGTCGTCGAGTTTCGATTCAATCAGATTAGCCAATTTACGGTAACCAACAAAGTCATAATAAGTGTCGATAATATGGTTGATTTGTTTCGTTACTTGTTCTCTCGTTTTTCCGTCGTAGTGGAATTCGTTCACTTCTTCCAATAGAGAACTCCCCACACATGTATCTAATGTCCATAACCCCTGTTTCCCAGGATCTTTTAGTTTGGTGGGATCAAATAGTTGTAATCTGAAATTCGATAACACATTATGATTCCCGACAACAATCGTTTTTTTGATAATCCCGGAACGTTTCATATATCGCCTAAGCTCTTCTGCTACTCCAATCGCACTACATGTTTTTCCAGTTCCTAATTCATGATATAGTAACAAACTATTGAAAGGAGTGTGTACTGAAATGAAATTTTTTACAAATTGCTGATGAGGAAGGATTTGGAACCCTGCGGAACATTCGCTATTTGCGAATTCCTCCACGTTCTTTTTTCGTGTGTCTTCGGTTTTTGTTAGATCGCGAAATTCTTTTTTCGCGGCTAATTTAATATTGAATTCCGGGTCTTCTTGGTCAGGATAAAAAACATTAGATGTATTCACTACGTCTGGAGATGAGTCGGGATTCAGTTCAGGTTTAGATTTAGTTTCAAGTACAGGGGTTTGGGGCGTGTTTTCAATCTTGGCTTCTTTGGGTATTTCCGTCGGAAAATCGGGGACTTCATCTCCTTCCATGTCGGGAGAAATGTCCCGTTCAGGCATCTTGGTTTTTTGTGTAGGTTTTGTTTCCTGCGATTTAATGTTATTCAAGGCCAAAGCCGGTATAACAGGTGACGGCGATGTAGAAGGTGACGGCGATGTAGAAGGTGACGGCGATGTAGCAGGTGGCGGTGTAGCAGGTGGTGGTGTAGCAGGTGACGGTGTAGCAGGTGACGTATTTTCTTTTACAGCGAATAGTTTTGAAAGCGATTCCATGAGAGTTTCCTGAGGTTTTACCTTTTCTTCAACCTTTTCTTCAACCTTTTCTTCAACCTTTTCTTCAACCTTTTCTTCAACCTTTTCTTCAATCTTTTCCTCAATCTTTTCTTCAACCTTTTCTTCAACCTTTTCTTCAATCTTTTCCTCAACCTTTTCCTCAATCTTTTCCTCAACCTTTTCTTCAACCTTTTCTTCAACCTTTTCACTAGTTTCGGAATCGTCATCACTGTCTTCATCTTCAAGTTTATTTCGTTGTGTCTTAACAGCCTCTTTTTCGTTTTTCTTCTTCTTTTTCTCGTCTTTCAGAAATGCCTGTTTTTCAGGTTCTGTCATGCACTTCTCTGCTGCAGAAACCCACCGTTTGCCTTTTTCGCATCTTTTGGGTTTGGTCTTGTTATTTTGCGGAGATGTTTCCGCCTTTTTTTGTGTCTTCAGATTCTTCTTTTCTTCCTTCCTTTGTTTTTCAAACTCTTTTTTTTCGGATTCTGTCATGCACATTCCGGCCGCTTCGACCCACCGCTTGCCATTTTCGCATTTTGTTCGTTTTTTCTCGGTAGAATTTTTTCCAGGGGAAGCATTCTTCTTTTTAGTTCCGTTTGCTTTCGGTTTTCCTCGCTTCTTATTTTCGATATCTGCTTTTATTCGTAAATACATTTCCATTTCCTGAGGGTTCAGACATTTCTCAATTTCTTCGACCCATTGTGTTCCCTCAGGACAATCTTCTTTTGTTTGAGGTTGTTGCATATTCCTTTATAGTATTTGTAGATTTTATCTCGGTTTTTCGTGTGTTTATAAAGTCCCTAAATCTATACATACCATTTCAATACTCTTTAAACATTTATCCAACTTTTGTAGCATGTGTAACTTTTCTAAATTATAAGGTCGAATTGTGGATAATCCTTCTTCCGCTGTTTTCCATTTCATTTCACCAACTTCTGATTTCTGAAAAGAGCATTGGTTTGCAGTAGCATCGTAATCTATAAACATTAAATAATATTTGTGTTTGTATGAGTTGTAGTTTGATCCAGTAAACACTTCTTCCACCGGAACCATATTCCGAATATTATTCAGAAGAGATGCAGAATAACCAGTTTCTTCAGTGAATTCCCGGACCGCACAATCGTAATCATTTTCGTTCGAGTTTCGACGTCCCTTTGGAAATCCCCATTCTGCTTCGATCCAGGTACCATATTTTTCGCTCTCGTTCAGTAAGGATAGTAAATCGTATTCTTCGCCATTATGTTCAATACCCATAATCAGTATATTCGTCTTGTCTTTCGCGTTGATATTTCCAATGGCCCGAATATGGTAGTATTTTTGTCTTAGCAATTCTTTTTCGGCATGGGTCATTTGTTTAATCATGTTCATAATATAAGACTTTTGATATACAGAGTATTTACCTCGCATGAAATCCAGGTAACCGAGTGTATCTTTCCGCCGTATCATCAGATATTCATAATCTGAGCTTTTAGGACATTTCCGAAACGCAATAATTCCAACACTAGTAATGGGCATTTTACACTGATGAAATAGATGTCCTTTTTTCCCGCAGTTGTTGCAGAATCCTTCATTTTTCATATTTTTCATTTATTTTATGGGTATAATTATTAATCGTCCTTATAAACTTTGATATCTTGTATTTACATTGTTTTGCGGAAATGAGATTTTTTTGTCTGTCTATGCTGTAAATGAAAGAATTGAATCAAAAAATATGGCTCCCTCGTATGTGGTTTTTTTTATTCACTGTAGCACATACCTACCCCGACATACCAAATACAGTTACTAAGCGCAAATATTACGATTTCATACAGAATTTACCGTTATTTATTCCAAACACAGACTGCTCTAACCATTTTAGTAGAATCTTAGACCAATTTCCAGTAACTCCTTATTTAGACAACAAAGATTCGTTTACATTTTGGGTACATACAGTGAATAACCGGTTGAATGCATTTGTCGGGGAACCTGAAAAAACGTACCTTCAGCACATGGACGAATATTACCAAGAGTATCTACCGAAACAATATATCCTTTCTGAAAATAAAGGTATCAAAAAAAGATTTATAACTTTGGGGGTCATTTTGGTTCTGAGTTTTTTCGTTGTTTGGCATTATACTCAAATATATAAGTAAATTATAAAGATGAGATGGGAACTCCTGTTAATTATTGTAGCCGGTGTATGGATAGGAAACGTTTATACAGACGGGAAATTCCTCACGAGAATACTTTCTTATAAAAAATACTATCACATGGGCGCGATTTTCTTAGGCGCATGTACTCTTTTCTGGCTTCTGAAAAAAGATCCAAAACGCGCGTCGAGAATTATAGAGCACTCGAACGAATACCTGAAATATTTACCAGTAGATAAAAATACGAGTAGTATCATTTCTCCCATATTGGATTTTACATCGAAACAATCTTACTCGCAGAATATGCCTTACGGGAACACGGCATCGGGAAAGTCATTTTCCGTTCTGGATATGTTCAAACCAACGGCCGTACCGGAATTTTCCGAACCAGTCACCATGGCTGGTGGCAAAAAAGCAACAAAACGATCGGTAAGTGAAACCAAAAAGAAATTTGTTGCATCCAGTCAGAATTGGAAATGTGGAGATTGCGAAGAACAGCTTTCCGCATGGTACGAAGTCGATCATAAAATCCGATTAGAATATGGTGGAAGTAATAATATAGACAATCTGGTTGCCCTTTGTCGAGATTGTCATGGACGCAAAACCACAATAGAAAACTTATAGGCGTCTAAATGATGAACTAACTACCGTTTTTTCTTTCCACCGATATAACTTACAAACAAAATAACAACACCCCAAAACAATCTAATATATTGTTTTGGAGTGTGATTGAAATGGTTAACAACAAATCGCTTCGACGACGTTTAGATGTATATCCGGCGACTGGAAGATCACTTCGAGAGAAATAAATAAATGATGATAATAATGCGCGAAAAGAAAAAAGAGATAATGTATAGGGGAAAATATGAATAGAGCTAGAGAACTATTAAGCGATGTAATAATCCCCGAAATAAAATCGGTTATCCCAGTAATTCCGCGTAGTATAATTCAGATAGTTTTCATGGTCACGTTCACTTTGTTTGTGGTTATTTTCATGGCGATAATGGCAAACGATAAACAAGCAATGGGTAAAAGTTTCATGGGTTATATAATATCATTTGTAGTAATCATTTTAGCAGGGTGCGGTCTGATGTTTTTTGAACTGAAAAATAAGGGAGTGTATTGGGCTATGGGAATTTTAGTATGTAGTGTTTTATTAATTATATTTAACAAAAGATTGTTCGGAACAAACGCTCTAAATATAACCAAAAGTTTCTTTTTCACAGACTACCCGGTATACCCGGGATATTCGAAAGAAGTGTCATTTCTCATCGCATATTTTCTCAAAATGATTCTGGTTTGTGCCATCATCGTCGGGTTGTCCGTGATTCACCGTATTTTCATTAACAAGTCGTACCAACAAAAAGGATATATGGGATTTATCATGCAATTCATTTTTTACATACCTTGTTTGGTGAGTGATTATTTGGGATTTTTACTGAAAGAACTCCAGATGACTCCATTTGTCGTTTATTATTTATTAGCCATCGAAGTAATGCTTGTCGGTTTGTATTTCTTGATCCCGTATTTATTTCGTAAACTTTCGACCGAGAACAGTTTACAAGTATTGAAATCGCCCCTATTCTTGAATCATAGAAAACCGCTAGACGGGTGCAGGTACATAATGAAACATTTTATTAATAACAAAGCCTTAGCAAATACAAGACTTATAAACGGAAATATCGAAATGCCGCAGAGAAATCGTCAATATGCATTTTCCATGTGGATAAGTGTAAATGCCACAAGCGAACTGATGGAAAATGAAAAACATACCATTTTTCAATTTTCTTCAGAAGAAAACACCCAAGTTGGGAAGCCAGGAGTGTATTATAAACATGACAACGAATATTTGTTTGTATTTAGCGATAAAGGAAAAGATACATCTTATTCAGTTGCCTTGCCAGTCCAAAAATGGAATCATGTAGTTTTCAACTATTTCAGTAACCGATGTGACTTATTTTTGAACGGAAAATTAGCGAGATCAGTTACGCTTGCCGGCGACGACGCTCCGTCATTAAATGATGCAGACAATATGATAATTGGAGAAGACAAAGATACGATTGTTGGTGCGATTTGCAACATAAACGCGTATCAAAAACCAATGACCCCCGAACAAATCGCGTTTGCTTATAATTTATATTATTTGCGAAATCCTCCGATTTAACAAATCTTGTGGAAAGATATAGTAAAATATAAGATGGAATATTCAGTTGTAATATTGAGTGTTATTTTGGTTATTGTTTTATATTTCTTATATTCGTATTTTAACAGCAAAAAAACGAGTCTTGGAAAAGCGAGACTTTTAGGAACAAGTGCAACCCCTCTTGAACAAAGTTTCATGTCATTCACGACAGTAGACAAACCTGGCTCTCCGAATTATTACATTTCGTATTGGATTTATGTAGAAGAGTTTAGAGCAACAAAAGACAAAGACGTCGACGATAATTTATTTAATTTCAAAACAACTGCCGGTGGGGATAATATATTCGGAGTCAAATTAAGCCGATACGGCACTCTTTCTTATACAGCGAACTCACAAGAAAGAATACTAACTACTAGTTTTCCTCTGCAAAAATGGTGTTACTTAATTCTTAGCGTTGAAAGTAACCGTGTAGTGGATTGCTATTTAGATGGAAAACTGGTGAAATCTCAAAAAGAACCCACCTCACTCAAACCTACCACTAAACTTTCCGTGATTGAGGAAATCGAGAGACTGGAAAATAATATTTTCATTGGTGCGATGGAAAGACAACCGATGACTATGGATCCAGCGACAGCTTGGAATTTGTACTCGGCAGGAAACGGTGGAAACTTCATGTCGAAAATGTTCTCTGAGTATGGAGTTGCTGTTCAATTCACAAAAGATAATAAGGTTAAAGCTGAGATCGCATTTCCTCCTTAAGTGAAAATATTTGAAAACAAAAAATACATGATTATATATCAATGAATTATACTTTTGTGGTTTTAGGAGTCATTTTAGTGATTCTTTTGTATATTTTATATGTGTTTTTTACGCAAGGTAAAACAGAGTTGGCATCGTATCGATCTTTAGCGGGTGTCGAAACAAAACTATCTACTCTTCTAGACCCAACTGCCGACAACTATCATATATTGATCTGGCTCTACGTGACCAAATTTCCAGCATCATCTACGCCAATTTATAGTATCGATTCCACAAAATTGTTATTGCAACTGGATTCTGCGGGGACATTGAGTTATGCAGTTACCACGTCACCTACTAAGACTGTTACCACAATAATCACAGATAATTTCCCTTTAGAAAGATGGTCGTGTGTTGTTTTAAGTGTCACTGGATTAGGAGTTGATTCTTATCTAGACGGTAAATTGATCAAATCGCAATCAATCGCCACGATCAAACCCACTTCAACATCATCGATCAAAGAAGGCACGAACAAAAATATTTTCATCGCCAAGTTCGAACGTATACCCGGTGTTATAAACCCCAGCGTAGCTTGGGATAAATATATGGCTGGAAATGGAGGAAATCCCTTGTATAATTTTTTGAAACGATTTGGTGTCAATCTCATTTTATCGAAAGACTCAACCGAGCAGAGCAGAATCACTTTTCCAGATCTTCCTTAACTAGTTATATCGTAAAAGATAAAAATATCTTAGACAATATATACAAAGGGTGAATCATGAGTTTCAATCCACAAAATATGATTGAAAAATTAAAAGATTCAACTAAGGATTTAAGAGAAAGACCGTCCGAATTATTTCAAGATACCGGGAAAGCTATATCAGAAAGTATTGGCAATGCAACCAAGGGGTTAAAAAATTCTCTAGACGAGTTTTCTCAAAAAGGAGTCGTTGATGCGGGAAAAGAATTCTTGGATACAAATGGCTTTTTAGCGAAATTCGTATTCATTATTTTTGTATTGATTGTGTTCATGGTCCTTTTGAATATTGGAATGCGGATTATCGGATTCTTCATGAAATCAAGCACGAATCCTGTTTTAGTCGACGGGAAAATAGACGGCGCTACTATATTAAGCATATCACAAGACCCCGGGAACAAAGATGGAAAGATCATCCAGCGGTCAAATAATAAACAAGGAGGAGCAGAGTATACTTGGTCGACATGGCTATACATGAAAGATAATCAGACTGTAACTGACGCTGCGACTTTCAGCGATGCCAAAAGAAAACTGATTTTTACAAAGGGAGATGGAATACCGGCACCATTTACACCTACATCAACCAACCCCATTGGTTATAAAACCGCGAATGGTCCGGGACTTTACACGTACACCGACGTGAGTGGATTTACTTGTTTAGAAGTTATCATAGATTGTGTGGCAAAAACTGAACCTGAAAAGATAGTAGTCAAAAATATTCCGCATAATAAATGGTTTCATGTGGCTATACGTTTACAGAATAAGATTGTAGATATTTATATGAACGGTGTAGTGAGTGTTCGCAAAGAACTTCCTTCATTACCGAAACACAATTATCTCAATGTGAGCATTGGGGGGATGCTCGGTAGTATATCGACACTACAATATTACAGTTATGCCATGAATGTTTTCGAAATAAACAATATTGTTATTCGAGGCCCCAATTTAAATTCGAGCTCTCTGTCGACAGATGGCCAAAATAAGTCTGGAACTTCCTCCTTTTTATCAAATGTATGGTATAAAAATGCAGGAAGGTAATATTTTAATGTACTAGATCAATGTATATTAAAATCAAAAAATGTCAAATTTTGCAATATGTCAAATGATTGAACAGAAAAGACAAAAACAGATAAATCCCGTTCCACCCGTTCGATTGCAATTGATCAGTCCATATAGAAACGAAAATAATGTAGAGACAGGCATCACCAAACGACAATTGGATATGCGAAGGAAAATTGAAATACTCAAATATCAAAATAATAATGGCAAAACGAGTTCGAATCAGCAATTCGCAATACTTGCTACTGCATCAAGTTCTGCAAGTCGAAGAAGTAGTGCAAATGATTGCATTTCCACTCCAACGAAATCATCTTCGTCGAATATTCCAGGCCCGGTAATTGTGCTGACATATGACGATACCGTACCCCTGTATAATTATATCCCGCGAAATTTAACGGTGGGGATTCTTCCGACTGAAGATATTATTTCGTTCCGTTTCCATAAATTAGAAGGACAGGTTATCGAGTTGAATTTCAATTTCAGTACAGTATACAACAATACAAATCTTTTCATAATGGATGTGCCGGTTACGATAGGATATTTACAAATATATGAAAATATACCATCATCTGTAACTTCTTTTAAATTGAACGCGGCAATGACTTTTCCGGACATTTCGAGTTCTGTCATCGTGACTCCGAATTTTATAAATAGTGACCATTTGAAAATATTTTTCTCGGAAACGGAGATTATTCAGCAAAAACAAATCAGTAGCACATGTTTTCCCTCGTCGACATCTTCTACCACTCTCGCCTCTACAATTATCTCTCGGTTACCGACAGTCGATGGCTATATTTATAAACTACAATACCAGTTTTCAAATTTTAGTACATCGATCAAATATATGGATTCCACTTTAAAATGTGTAATAAATCCAGCAGATATCACTGTACAAATAATATGAATACGATTAGATATATACTATAACATGACTTCTGGAGTTTATTATTATTGTATTCGTTTATTCAGACGATTGTTTAGTACCGAATCCGAAGAATTATATGAAAAATGGGATATCACTAGTGATCTGACGGATATTAGCGACGTATAAATTCACTTAATTTTTGGAAAATGTAGGATTCAAGCACATTTGTTGGTTTGGAAAAACTTGTCCCGAAAGACATTTGTCGCTTTCAGAAATGGAAACACATCCTCTTTTGAATTGATGTTCTCCGACCAAACACCAGTTTCTTTTTCCTGAGAAAATAGGATTCTGAATTGGATTTTCACTAGTGTCGGCAGATGGTTCGTCTCGGTAATGCGGTTTTTTATTTTCAACCTGTGTATGTAGACGATTCCCCGGGTCCGCTTCTTCACTCGCGTCGATCAAGAGATTCCCGATATTCTTCACTACCCCTTCTGCTACTTCTACTCCGGTCACTATAGTGTCAGACGCTATTCCTGCAGTTTGATTTATCGATTCGCCGGCAGTATATCCGAAAGCGGCCAATATTTTAGTAACCGCTGGATTTGTGACATTGACGATACTTTGAAGCCCGTCACCAAAAATATTAAGAAAGTTAATACCTAAATACATGAGAACCATGAGAAAAATAAGTACGACAATAATAATAGTTTTCCAGTCTAAAGACGGAAGGCTTTGTTGATTTTGTTGTTGTGTTTGAGAATAGGCCACTGTCGGAGATTCTTTTGTAAGTAAACTATTTGCAATCTTTTCCAAGGGACTTTCGTTTTTCCGAGGAGGCAAAGATTCTTCTAAACTATTCATTTGTTCTATAATATAGGTTTATGAAACAAAAATTCGCATAGATGATGCGTTCGGAAGAGTTCATTATTTTCGGTATATAAACTAAATCAATAATGTTTCAATTAGTCGATTGTTTCTTTTTTGTCAGTTTAGGAATTACGTTTTTATTGTTGTTTTTTATGGCATTTCATTTCAAAACACGGATCAGTACACTTGAAAAGAAAAACAATGCACTAGCAGATATGTGTACAACGATTGTCGCCAAAATAAGCCAGGTAAAACAAATGGTTGTTGCGCAAAACACATATTCTCCCCCTCCTGCTCCTCCCATGGAAGAAATGCACATGCACAGTATGATTCCGAATGTTTTCTTCAGGTCACCGGACTACAATAATTCTGTCGAAATAATTGAGATTGCGGAAAGCGAAAGTGATAGTGACGATGATGATGACGATGAGAATGATGACGATGAGAATGATCACGACGATGATGTCGATGAGAATGAGAATGAAAAAGAGAAAGATATCGATAACGAATCGCTCGAGGAAGAAATAAAATTGGATGAACTAAAAGTAGAAGAACCGATTCATTTAGAAACAACCAGTGAAGTGTTGGATGTTTTAGAAGTGGTTGTACCAGACGCAGATTTGCAGTCTGAAGTGTTTTCGTTAGCGATTCACAACGATGATAAGAATTCATATAAAAAAATGAGTGTACAAATGTTGCGAACCCTCGTGATTAGTAAAGGTCTTTCTGCAGATCCTTCTAAAATGAAAAAACTAGATTTGCTGAAAATGCTAAGCGACTCTGAAAGCGAAATAAGTTAATTGTTTTTGAAAAAATAATTAGTACATATGTATATACACATGTTTTCCAAAGGAGCTTCATCTTTCAACGACGCTTATCCAGAATTAAGGACTCCTAATTTAGCATACCAGTCTAATAACAAGTATATGAATTTCCCACCCATAATGAACGACGGGAGATCCGTACACTCTTCATGGCAACCAGGTGCAGTAGTCGACGAACTCATTCGTACCGAAAACAACATCCATTCGAATTGGCAGTACCGAAAATATTTAGTAGAAAATTCCGAGGAAATCAAGAATCACAACTTTAAACAATCTTGCAATGACGTTGGATATTTCATACGAAATGAAAATAAACAGGTCGACTCTGGAATGCAGGGAAGGATTGGTATTGGGGAACCGGTTACACGTGTTAATACCAGCGATTTGAAACAAATGTACATGTCAAGAGAGCAGTTGCATGCAAATCAAGTCATACCGTCTATGACGCAAGAAGATATAATGAAGAATTGGGGAAAATTATTCAACATTCAGAAGTAAAATAACGCCATTTCTATTTTTTTTATGTTTTAATATATTTATTAAAATAACTGGTCAAAATACCTTGTAGCAAAGCGAATACGAACATGACTGCCACCATTTTTATAAAATCTTTTTTACTGGGCAATTCGAGTATCGTTTCTTTATTACTAAATCTACCAATGTTATAGTGAATCATATTTTCAAAAAGGTTGACGAATATATATACGAAAAAAGAGATGGTAATGATCTGAAAACTCGCACCTGAAATAATATACATTATATAATAATCAATTGCAAATAATTTTGTATAAAACTGGGCATATTAAATAAAAAAATGTGTAAAATGTTTTTATTTAAGCGTTGGGTTAGGTTTTACAAAATCGTTTCTAAATTCTACGTCTAGTGTATTTTCGTCAATACATACAAAACCAAATATAATAGGGCGATCCTCTTTCCTGGTGTTCGTCCAAATACTCCAAATCCCTCAAGGTAAGTCGACTCTGGTCTTCCCACACGGATGTGCAGTTGATGTATCTTTGCCTTTGTTTTTTATCGAGATTAAGTAGCTGGTTGTGAAAAATGTCATCGCATATGATTCCGTCAAACACGTCGCTGCAAATCAGAAAATCGTCGTCGGAGACATCAGCGAGGTTCGGCACAATCTTGAACTTCATGTAACTGTTTCCGCACTCGTAAATCAATCTGAAACGGGACGGGTCGAAGAACTGCCAATAAAATGGGTTATATCCTCCCACTTGTTCGAAAACTCCTCCCCATTCATTGCCCCATTCGAATCCGTCGTTGGCTGCATAAAATAGTATTGTTTCGACAATACTATTTGTCCACACTGGTTTATAACAGGATCGACTTAATGTAGTCAGGAACAATGCCTTTTTAAATTCCTCAGATTTCACGATGCCGTGGTACGTAGGATCGAAACTGCAAATGAGTCTTACAAGTTCGGCAGGGAGCCTGTCGTGCAAAATATTAAGGGCCATAGTCTAGTGATTTCTTAGAGAGATACATTTATTCGATTAAGACGGGGTTTCCGTCAATTTTTTCTCTCGATTTTCAAACTAGAATATAAATCAAATGATCGATAAAACAAGCCAAGAATTTAAGATGTTCGAAATCTTGTTTTCAAGTAGACGAATAAAGTATTTTAGATCGAAAACAAGAACGAGTGTCCATATAGACATAAAAGAAACAGGAAAGAGGCTGATTTTCATTGCGAAAGATGATGGGACATTTTTCCATTATCTCGAAGACTTTTGGCACCCCGACACGTGTCAAGGCGCACCATTTTGCATGTATGAATTTGTAATGTATAAATAGAATTATAAACAAAATATGATATTATAATAAATGTCTTTGATTGTAAGCTTCGATGTTGGGATTAAAAACATGGCGTATTGCGCCTTTGAATTATCTGGAAACAAGGTCATCGGTCTTGCGGATTGGTCGTTGTTTGATTTGACTGTAGGAGACAGTGACCCTAAAATGGAGCCATGTCGATGTAATCACGCCCTAAAGAGTAAAACGACGAAAATATGTGCAAAGATTGCGAAATATAAAAAGGACGATGTTTTCGCATGCGAATCTCATGCAAAACTGAGTAAAACGCTTAAACTCCCAACAAAACTATTTTCTCTACCTCAGTTGAAAAAGATGCCATTGGTGAGTCTGAAGGCATTGGGAGCTGAAAATATGTATTCTTCTACTGAAAAAATAAACAAGGAAAAATATGTCTTGGAACTTTACGAGCACTTGCAGAAACAGCATTGGACAATTATCGAAACGAAGAAGAAAACAAGTGCTAGCAAAATCGATTTAATCACGATTGGGAAACAATTGCACGCGTGTTGTTCCAAGACCCCGCTTTTCGACAAGGCGACTCATGTCATTATAGAGAATCAAATATCTCCTATTGCAAATCGAATGAAAACGATCCAAGGAATGTTGACCCAAGAATTCATCATGCGAAAGTGTCCAAATATTGTGTATGTTTCGTCATCGAATAAACTAAATCATTTCCTGACGAAAGAACAAATGGCTGATAAAAAAAACGACTACAAAGCACATAAAAAAGATAGCGTCGAAATATGCCGGACGATTTTGGCAACACGGTTTCCTCAATGGAGTCATATTTTAGAGACGCACCCAACTAAAAAAGATGATTTAGCAGATTCGTTTTTACAAGGATTATGGTTCATTGAAACAAAAATTAATGAATAATGCGACAGATATAAAAATAAAGTATATCACTTAACCATAAATGGAAGTGATCGATATTGATTTAAATAATATTTCATCGGCGTCTGTTCCTTCTTCAAGAGACAATGCAGTAAATTTCGGTGGGGGGCTTGAATTCTTGATGAATGACAAAAAGAAGAGTTCGTCTTCAAAGGTGGATTTAGGAGAATTGGATAATTTAGAAGCCGAATTGAACAATTTATCATCGGAACAATCTTCCTCTTCTTCTGAAACAAAACAACTAAGTGGATTAAGTGGAATGGGATTTTCAAATCTATTCGGTTTTAATAAAACCCCTCCAGCGTCAGATAAAAATTCAAACACAGATACAAATCCTCTAGGCCAGCAGACAAAAGATACAGGTACATCGGATTCAAGAACATGGGATGGGTTTTCCAAAGTGAACGGAGAAATTCCCGCACAACCAACACAATTGAATGATCGAGAGAAACGGCGAAAGAAAAGAATGATGATCAAGAAACTAGAAGAATGGCGCGAAAAGGGTAAATTTTCAAATGGAACACAATTTGATATGAATTCTGCATATGATGAAGTGGAAGACGAGTATGAAGGGGCTTTGGAAGAAAAACGGAAAAAAGACGCGATCAAGTTGCAAGGCTGGTGGTTTACCACTGTAATCAATACCTTGGAGTACGGAAACGCATTAATAAACCCATTTGATTTGAATCTAGACGGATGGGGTGAACAAGTGAGTGAAGATTTAGATAGTTATGACGAGATCTTTGCGGAATTGCATGAAAAATACAAGGGAGGTAAAATGGCCCCGGAAATCTCCTTATTGCTTCGCGTAGGATTTTCTGCGGCAGTAGTAAATATGAGCAATAAAATGTTGAGTTCTGCTTCTCCCGAATTTGGAGACGTGATCAAACAGAGTCCAGAACTAATGAAAATGTTTCAAGGTGCAGCGGTAAACACCATGAGTAAAGAAAATTCGGTTTTTGATTTCGCAAAAACCATGTTGAATCCTCCGGAAAAAGTAAATACGTCTTATGGTCCACCACCCGCTCCCATGGAAACGAAAAACTTGCCACCACAAAGTCGTCCAGGAATGCAATATACTTCACGTCCCGATCTTGCCGCAAGCAAAGGTACTAGTAATTTCTCCGAATCCCAGCAAGCGAAATCGACCAGGCCAGAAATGACGGGTCCTCCGATGGCGAATATCGATCAGTTGTTGTCAGGCCTGAAGCAGAAACAAGCACCTATTCAAAATCAACTTGACGATGTAAATGGAGACGATTCAATGATCAGTGTGACTTCACTGAGAGACATGAATAATGCAACTCTACCTAAGAGGGTGAGAAAACGTCGGAATAATTCCGATAAAAACTCGGTAGTATTAGATATTTAAAACGCCAAAAATAATATAAATATATTTTTATGTTATTTATTACAATAATGGAGAATAAAGGAGAATTTTTTAAGTGTTCTTATTATAATTGTGATAAATCTTTCGCAAAAGATTATTTGTCTTCTGGAATAAAATCGCCACCGATAAATGAGGAAGATAAATATCACCAAATAATAGAAGGTTTACTTAAAACAAGATTATTTTGTATACAATGTTCTACAAATCACGCCACTATTATATGTCTCAATTCAAAAATCAAAATGGAAGAATAATGGGCATTTTAAATGAGAAAAGGTGTAAAACATATGTATCTATGGTGCCGATTTTTTGACGGATCTTTTTCTGGCGGTTCTTTTACTTGATTTGCTTGCCGATCTTGCCGAGTTTGGGTATTTTTTGAGTGTTTTTGGTGTATTTTTTCGGCCTTTTGTAACTTGGACTATTTTATATACTGTCCATTGTGTTCCTCCCTGGTCTTGGCAATGAAACCCGCCGATAGCAGAATCTAACTCGCTTGCAGCAACTGCTTTCGACATCATACGACTTAACTTCTTCTCAGTAGGAACAAATGTGTATATAATGGGAGGTAACTTATTGTCCTGTAGTAATTCTTTGATATTCTTTTTTTTCGCGGAAAGCTGTAGTGTTTTGTTCTGTACGATACTGTTGAGTTTATGTGTGACCGAAAGCCACACACGCACAGTCTTTTTCATACTTGGAACCAATGTTTTTCGCAAAAGCTTGAGCGGTACTAATCCATCCATCATGAAAAGTCTCCGCAAGTTGAAATATGGCACGTCTTTTTTTGTTTCATAGTCACCTTGGTCATTCGGTACGCAGTCGTACAATATACTGGTATTGTCTTCTAATACTTTTCGAATAAGGTTCGCCGTGAACACATACAAATCTTTGCCGACCAAAAACACAACGGGTGTATCCTTTTGGTTTCCGTCAATTTGACTTAGAGGTAAACTGTAATTATCGTTTTCAATGTCCATCACTTTAGATGGTAGATCAAACATAGACATTTGTGGAAGTGATGATGCGGTTGGAGTGTTTCCATGAGCGCTTGTTGTATGCTTTTCATCATTCTTCCAATTTCCTCGATATTCCACCACACGATTATGGTCGTACAATACACCTTCTCCGTGCCGTTTACCATCAACCCAATTTCCTATATACGTACTACCATCGGGATAGATCATGGCGCCTTCGCCTTGTATCTTGTCCTGAAACCAATTTCCCTCATATCTACCATTATCTCTATCTCTATCATTATCTCTACCATTATCTCTACCATTATCTCTATCATTATCTCTACCATTATCTCTACCATTATCTCTATCATTATCTCTACCATTATTCGAATAGAATATTACACCTTTGCCTTGTCTCATATCATCAACCCATGCTCCCTGATACTGGTCATCATTTTTATATGCAATTACACCCTCTCCATTTCTCTTCTCATCTACGAAGTTTCCCTGATACTCGTCACCATTATTATATACCATTGTGCCATGTCCATCTTTTCTCTTATCATCAACCCAATCTCCGTTATACACGTCATTATTCTTATATTGAATTGCGCCCGGTCCATTTCTCTTATCATCAATCCATTGACCCATATACTTGCTACCGTCAGGATAGGTCATTGTACCTTGTCCTCGTTTCTTATCTTGTAACCAATTCCCGTTATAAAAACGACCGTCTTCTTTATTGTATTTCATTTTGCCTTCACCTTGTCTCTTACCATCAACCCAACTTCCGCCATATTTATCGCCATTATTATATGTCATTACGCCAAGGCCAGTAGCTTTATCATTTTTCCAGAAACCTTCAAACACATTCCCATTTTTATACGTCATTATACCAGCATCAAACAGGCTAGTACTTTGCCTATTACCATTCGCATCAATGCTCCCTACATATTTTCCTACGCCGGGATAATCCTTGGTCTCCGTTGCTCCTTCATGTATAAATGTCTTCATGCCTAAATATAATATACGTATATTTGTATTTCATAGTCTTTCAAAAAACGACTCGCGTAAAATACTTATTTAGCAAAAATAATGGGTACTAGCATATTATGAAGTCAAAGTTATTATCGCTAAAGAAATCAAGAATAAACAAGAGCCTCAACCGAAGAAATCTTTCACGTGACTTTGAAGAAGCGGATGAAATGTGTATCCATCCCCTCAGGAGTTTATGGAAGAGGTGACGAATGTAGATACGCCGATTTTTAAATAATCTTTTATCTTTTCCATTATACGGTAAACAACAATATAAATATACAGGAAAGTATATTTATATATTTCTTTTTTATGGGCAATATCTGGGAAAATATGTATAAGCGGATTTGTAAAGAAACGTGGAATACGTGTTTTTTTGTTTTTGATTTCGTGTATCACTTTTATCGTAATACACTCGGGACTTGGATTGGTCAATTATATTATCACGAACCACTTGATTGTAATATAGAATTCCCAGAATATTATAAGATATTCGATCTATTCGAACATAGATTAAGTAAAGAAATTTCAGTTTACTATTCAAAACAACACGCCGTTTCCACAAACTTTCCGATTACGGTTTTCCCTCAAGCCGTGCTTGATTTTTCAAATCCGGAAAACGTGGACAATAAAATGGAAACGATTGAGAATCATAACATCATCGACAGTTTATGGATCGGTAAATTAAACGACGAAGAGATATCTTATTTTTACTGCTACTCCATGTTGAACAACATACACCGTAAATTTGCGAAAATTGAAGAGTTTATGAAAGAAACCGGAAAGAAAAAGTCGAAGGTTGAGTTTTTGTTCATCGAGTACACACATCCGAAAATGAAACATACTATCGAATTGGCTGTTCCTAAACAGTTCATGATATGCAACAATGAAATTTTCAGTGTCGGGTTTGTTTTTTATTTGCTGAAAATGCAGAATGTTACGTTCGAGTTTGATCTTGACTACAAATTGAATATATTAGATGGACATATCCATAAAACGAAACTGACTGCGAACAATTTTGTGGTGATTCACGAGAACGATTATAAAGTGATTAGTATAGACAACTAGATATTAATTTATACTATATACTATATATAAATAAATGTCTATGCCAAGTGCTTGTACTTATCTTCCGCCTCGGAAAAAAACGTGTACCCACCCTTGTAAATTAGTGACCAGAAAAAACAAACCGCAATGTAGAACCAAATATTTAAGAAGAGGGAAAAAAAAGGGAAAAAAAGGAAAAGAAACAATGAAACGGAAAACTAAAGGAAAAAAATTAGTGAAAACATCAGAAACCGTCCAAGAAGAACCTTCTTCAACCGAAGAATCTACTACTATCCCGGACGAAACAGTAGAAACACCACCATCTACAGAAACGCCCGCAAGCATAAGTACATCGGATCCTTTGAAATCTATGGTAGACATTTTCTCGAAAAAGGTAAGTTTCATGCAAAAACCAGTTTAGACAATATTTTGTTCAGCTATAACGGCGTCCTCAATTTCATAGGGTAGGTTCTCACATGAGGTTAAAAACACGGCGCATTTATCGACAAACTCTTCTTCTACATGTATCATTGGTTTACTTTTCCATTCTTTGAACGGAACCGCTTTTGATGTCGATTGTTCTAAAGATAACAATTGCACTAGTGCTTCCATGCGTCTATCCAAAGGGAGCATTTTGCTCGGGTATTGTCTGGATATATGTTTCCACCTCCATTCAAATTGCAATGTCGATTGCCAATCTGGGAATTGAGAAATATAGCAGACACGATTCCAACGTAATCCTTTATTTACTTTCGATCCGGTTCGCGTCGCACCTCCAGTGATCTCTTTATTATGTTGCCGCAGACGGCGTTCCAAATTGACCGTTGCTCCTATATAAGTTGAATTATCAGAACAAATCAACAAATACACAAACATTTGAATATATTATTTACCGGGACATAAAAAATAGCTTTGATAAACGCAAAAAAAATTAGTACTTGTTTATATTAATTTTTACACTCAAAAATCGCTGTGACTTTTGAATACCGAACCGTGTTTTGTTAAATTTTCAACTGGGCGTATAATATTCGGATCTTGAAACTCTTTCGAGCTCATCCAAATTTTAATAATACAAAAGTTTTTTTTAGGAGAAATGGTAATTCCATTTATATTATTGCAAAATTTTGCATCACATAGTGTCTCGCCGCACAAAGCACACATTAAATCTCGCCATACTTGTTCGACGTGTTTATTGAAAATCTTGTAGGAAAAACAACCTCCATTTCGATTTCTCGGATCTTCCCACAAGGGTGAAATTTCATGCCGCATCAAAAATAGCATGGAATATTTAATCATATTTTCAGGTAGATAGTTTTTAACCGCAATTACACTATTCACCGTTGAAATATCTTTCAATAAGACAGTGTACCCAGACAACGTCCAATTTTTTTCAGATGGTAAATGGTGATATAATACCCATTTGTCATTTAACTGAAGTTGGTCAGTAGCGATAGGTCGCCGAAATTCAGTTGTTTTCACAACGTCTGACATATTATATCTATATTATACCTGTCGGTATCTCTTTATATTCATTTATCTAGTGTTACATATAAGGGAACCGGTGGGAAATAATTCGGAATATTAACTTAAAGATATATTTTATTTTTACTCAAATGGAAGGTAATTTAATGAACCACTTTTATAATACAGTACAAATGACTATTTTCGATCATATAAAAACGACAAACCCGATTATGAATACTATTTTGACAACCATAATGATATCGTTATTCGGTTATTTCGTATCGTTCGTGAATAACTGCGATAAAATAAATATCCGAGAAATATGGTATAACATTTTCCATTTCTACAGAGTTCCAAACAAAATAAAAATCTGCGGAAAAAACTGTACGAATCCCACATCATATGGTGAGTTGTATATTTCCGCCGCATATTCTGAAGGATTCAATGCCATGTTGGACTATATAACTAAAAATATCGGAAACACCCCGAATATAACAGAAATCAAGGAACTATATTCTAATTACACAAATGTGGATATAAATGGGCGAACTACAATGTCTCAATTCATTGTTTCGCAGACCAAAGAGTTCTTTATCGACCCCGATATTTTCATAAACATTGTCAATCACAAGGAAGATTGCGAGGATGCGAAGAAAAATATTTTTCAGATTGAAAATATCAGTATTGAAATATTTTCGTATAAACATTCCTTATCTGAACTCAAGCGATATTTCGACGACATTCTCTCGAATTATAAAATATCTATACAGACTGGGCGAAATAAAAAAAAATTTATATATAATGTGGATAAAGTGTTTCTTAAAGAAGACGAGGGAAAGTTTGATCGCTGGAAAGAAGACGAGTATAAATCAAACCGTACCTTTGACAATTTGTTTTTCGAGAGAAAAGCAGAGATACTGAAAAAGATTGACTTTTTCATGGACAATAAGAGTTGGTACGATGATATGGGCATCCCCTATAATTTGGGAATAGGTTTGCACGGTCCTCCCGGAACCGGAAAAACGTCCTTTATAAAAGCTCTCGCTAATAAAACACAGAGAGATATCGTCATCATTCCCCTCAAGCAAATCAAGACCGTTTCTCAATTGAAAACGATATTTTTCGAAGATACTTATTCTAGATTAAATGATTCTGGGAGCAAATCGTTTGACAAAAAGATTATTGTGTTTGAAGATATCGATTGTATTGGAGATGTTGTAAAAAACCGCGAGATAATTCTTCGGGAAAAAGAACGAGAGAAACTCGAGAAAAAAGAATGTACAGTGAATACAAAAGAAAATGACAAATTACTTACTGAAATATTACCCTCGTTTTTAGATCCGATTACGTTGGACGATTTTCTGAACTTATGGGATGGTGTGAGAGAAACTCCGGGACGGATAATCGTCATCACCTCTAATTTTTACAGTCAATTAGATCCAGCGTTAGTACGTCCAGGAAGAATCGATATTGGTTACGAAATGGCAAATGTAAGTCACGATATTCTACAAGAAATGCATGTACATTTTTTCAAAAAGAAAATAACAGAGGAGGATATCCGCATGATCCAATCCTTGTTTTATTCTCCAGCAGAAATCGTGAATATTTTTCTTTCTTCTGATTTCGATGAATTCAATTACTTAGCTCGGCTGAAAGAAAATCGAAAGATTTGATTCATTGAATTAAAAATAAATGTGAGTATTGACCGATTTATACGGAAGGACTTGAATAGAATAGTCATCCGTAACGCGCAAATATGCGGGGAGAGATTGTTCATGCTGGAAAACCAAATATCCATCTTCGATATCCTCATTAAAATCATAAAAATGAATAAAAACGTCCCCTACAACTCCATCATCTCTGCATAAATCTATACGGCATATTTGTCCGTACAAAATAAACCGATTCGCAATGTCGACCTTTGTAAGATTGACAGAAACTCTAGGGAGATAAAAGGATTTCGCAATTCTGTTCATGTTTTATTTATAAATATATCAACTCATATATTTATATCGAAGCTTACTCAAACGATTTATTAAGTTTATCGTAACTCTCTGGGTTATTTAATTTACATAATGTATGTGTATCCTTCATTGTAAGATTGCGACTGCATCCGGTTGTTTTTGTACAAATTTCTAAACATTCGTTCATTTTACTTACCCAGATTATACATTTTTCATTTATCATTTTGTTGTTGTCGACTTTTATGAATGTTTGATCTGAGTTGTTGTCCATTATATATTTTATTTCCCTATGAACTATTGCTTGCTGGTGGCAAAGGAGACAAGCAAAGACGAATATCGCCCATATTCGCACCGATATCATATTTCACAATAAGCGGCAGGTTATTTTCCAAATAAATCTCCAAATGTTGTGACAAAGGGGTGCATTTGATGAAATTATTAAGAGACTTCAAAGGGAATTCACCACACATTACCACGGAAGGATCCGGCTTTTTACGAAATTTAATGGCATCGATCTTGTCATCTAATTCTCCAGTATCTGCCTTTTTTTCTGTACGGAAAATACGCGATTTCGCAAAAGGTCCGACACATGAGAATATCAAATCATCGCCTACGGATTCGATTTTGATCCGATCAGACAATCCAGTCAAATCTCTCACAATCTTTTGAAACCCCGCGCTTGGCATATGAATAATAGCCGAATAATTCACCTCGGGAACCTCGAGTTCGTCATCCTCGGGTTCATACAACCGGAGTTTATAATTATTACACTGGCTAATTTTGCCATTATCATACTGTAACCCGAGATGGGAAACACTACCATCATGATAATCCTCCTTGTCGATATACATACTAAACAAGTCATCATTTGATGTATTCGATATAAGTTTGAATAAATGGAGAGAATTCGCACATACTACAATCTTATCTGGAATACACGTATGTTTTTCAAACAAAACCTTTACTGCAACAAGCGTCGTATGGTTTTTATCAAAATTAATGATTTTCAATCCCGTTTTGTCGACAATCATGGTGATATCCGGGACCAAATCTTTGAGAGCACTAAACAGATTCCGAATGGGAGAAATCTGAATAGTTTGCATTGTCAAGATATTATTTTGAATTTCCATTATTATCTTACTATGCAAAAAATACCTAATTTTATTTATATTTATTTTGCATCTAAGTTGTTATTGTTCAGGTTATACTCCATTGAGAACCACCCAATAAATGAAAGATCCATAACAATATATAAATAAAGTAAACGTTGTTGCTTAACGATTTCTCATAATCTCATAACGTTGAAAAACGATCTCGCCATGTACAACATGATTTTTTAGTGTACGCAGCTTATATGCAGTTACGGGATCTAAACGCAAAAAGGTCATACGTTCATTTGGTTCCAAATGAATGTCAATTGTGTCAATAATCAATCGTATCGTTTCGGCACAGCATGTCATGATTATATCATCATTAGTCAAGCGCAATATTAACAACATATGATGACATGTGCGCTGGTAAACAGCCATTGTTGTCGATTCTATTACCCCAAAAAGATTAACCGGAAGTTTCACGTGCCCATTAAGAATGTATACAAGTGTAGACCATGCATCACGATTTTCTACATCGATTAAATGCTCCCCGAATAGAAAGCGATAGTACCATGGTTGAGCACTACCAATGATGAGACGACATAAAACCAACAAGGGAACGGATGGAATAATGGTTTGCAATGATTCGTGCAAATGCTGGTGCTGAAAGGGAAAAAGAGTGGAAATTGGGCATTCTTCCGCAATAGTACGTTCTAGCAAATGACGTTCGTCTTTCACATTTTGCAAATTCTGCAAGGCGAATCGACGCCAAACGTTATATGAGCGCATACCTGTCGCACATAACCCGACCAGAACGGCGCTTCCCAAAGTAAGACTAAATACGTTTTGTCTAGATGGTATCCAACTAGACATACAATCAACTAGTGGCTTTAAATCAGTCACATATAATCCGACAAGAACCGTGCTTCCCAAAGTAACATCTAAGGCATGTTGCCTAGATGACATTTCGATTGTGCATACAATCAAGTATTGACTTTAAATTAATTTTCGGTTACATAAAGTGAGGACTCTATAACCGTAGCACAAGACCCGTGGGACCTCTCATGTCAGCGTACGCGTTAGGGAAGACCAACCGTAAAAATGGGAATGATGGTTCTGAATGTGGAGTACAAGTAAAGTTATTATTCGGGTGAATGCAATTGTATTGGCATATATTGATTTAAATATAAATGTGCTCGAAAACGATGCCATCCATCTTCTATTTCGTTCACTCGCGCGTTTATGTACAAATGAACTGGTTTGATGTGTACCCCTTGTTGAATTAAATGAATAAGGGACGCTATTCTTTTGGCATGTTCTTCGGAAGATGTTTCATCTCCTTTGTGGTCTATTGTCAAATCTGTAAATGACTGCAAGGTTAAACAATGTTGAATCATGTCGTCTGAAACCTTTTCATACGGAAACTCATTCATTAAACGCAATAATTCAATTGGACAAATCATCTCACAATTTCGAGAAGAGTCATATGAAATCGAATGAATCCCGCAAATCTCTTGGTAAAGATTCGGAGTATTATTCATTTCGATTGTATTTGGTTCATAATAATCTCGAAAAAACAAACATTCAATTTTTTAAAGAACCCACAAGGTACCGGGGCTATTTTTTCTCTCGGATTAGACCTGTCCAGAATGAAGATGACGATATATCTTTAATTTTAGATGGGGGAAAAATGCGGTGTTGATAATCTATGGGGTCTTCTAACCTTAATGATCCAGTTCTGCAAAACACAGGGAATGCCTCACATTTACAAGAAAATGCGTTATATATTCCATCTTGGTTACGAATGCGTTGTTCGAGAAGTTTAGCCACTCTTACTGTTATGGCGAGTCTATCTGAGTTGTCATTCACGTAGTTGATCAAGAAGAATGTTATACTCTCTCCCATAAACTCTTCATCCGTGATTTCGCTGATCACTGAATTCGTTTTGTCAGTACCTGTGAAATGAATTATTTTACCTTCTCCGATGAATATGCCGTGGTGGTTTCCGACAGCAACGTGGCTTCCCACTGGAATTCTACCGAAACTCACTACACGTCTTTGTTCACCGTTTGATGGGGTGAGATCCACCAACAATCCCGCCATTCCTATTAGTTCATTTTGATAAATTCCTTCTAATAACTCCATTTTTATAGTATATTCGCACATTTTATATTTTTATTATCATTATAAGTCAATTCAAATGATCAAGTTAAAATTCAATTATTGCAGTTGACACAATTTTTAGAAAAAAACAGTAGAAACATAATAAAGGTCAAGATGATTTAATGTATAAATATATGTCGCTGGCATTATTCGATATCGATTTGGATATCGTTCCTGACGCGTTTACTGCACTTCCGTACGCAGCTCAAGAATACTTGAAAAACGTTTTAACACTTAAATACGCTTGTGTAAACGGGTGGAGTTGGTGCGAAATCCAATGGGAATTTCAAAATAGTATGATTAAGCTCTGTTTCACAGGATCTCCGTCGAGGGATATAGGTGTTACATGGGTGTACAATACTATATCAAAACAATACGAGGAATACCTAACGCAATATCACAACCCCGTATCTTTAATAAAAATGCGGAGTAGTATTTCATCATTTGATGGTTTTTTGTCAAACTTGAAACGAATCGACTTCGATACCTTCGACGACTATTAATGGAAATGTAACAACAAAAATAAAAAATTGATTAATGACCAGTTATTTTATACAGTAACCATAATTATCAGGAAAATGACTGAACATATATGTTGCCGGTGCGAACTTACATTACTACCAAATGAAAAAATGTGTGGTGGAGGATATGGTGGAGTGGTCTGTAAAACACATAGAAGTTGCATATCATGCTGGTTCGACGAAACTCCCATACTTGGAAAAAGAAACGAAGAACACGACGAAACGAAGAATGTAAGTTTAGTGAACAAGCCATTCCACAAAAGAGTAGTGAAATGCCCGGGATGTTTCAATCATTTGAAACCTTATATCCTTCCGGTTCCTCTGCGCTTAAATGACAATGAAGTAATCGATTTGACTTGATTTGTCCCATTGAAGATTCGAAATGGGATAAATGATTCTAGAGCAAATCTTTTCTTTTATAAAAATGTATTTGATTATCTGTTAAATTATTAATACCATAAATATGTAAATTATCCTTTGCTATTTGTTTCAACAATTTGTTTTTCCTTGTTCCGTTTTTTAATATTTTTATGGTTTTCTCACCATTTCTATTGCGATAGGTAACTTTCCAAGGTCTTTTATGTGCCCGCAAATACACGTGTGAAACTCGTTTTTTACGAGTGTTGGACATTTATATATTGAAATAATATTTCATTTTGTCTTATTCTCAACCCTTTATTTGTTTAATAAACCACTACGTATGACAATTAAATGTTGAAAAAATACTTTTTCTGTCTGCCTTAAAACAGTGTGCATCAATTTAGCCTGTTTAGTTTCACGTAACATTTTCGAAAGTTCTTCGTCTTTAAACTTGGCGACTAATGCCGCGTACATTTCTTCATTCACACGATTTGTACTGAAAAAATCCGAATCTGCTTTGACTTTTTGTTTATTGTTCTTTCCTCCAGCCGTCTTTGCCAAGGCAGGGTCCTCGCAAATGTCGCTTTTGCTATCTAATGAAAACTTGTTATAATACTCGGGATTCTCCTTTTTAAATTTAGAACCCTGATAATAATGTTCTACGCTATTCCATCGTTTCCCGTCCAATTCGAATGCCTTGACATAAAAATTCGACAACATTTTACGCCAGTCTTTTATTTTTGCTAGTTCGCTATATTCCGATACTTTGTTGTCTGGGATTTTTTCACCGGCACCTTTCCCTGGCTTAAGATGTGCAGATTTCGAATAGAAACAAAATACAATATCCTCGTCATACATATCAGTAGTCATTTCGTCATTGATAAAATCAAGCTTGAAAAGTGGTTCCGCCGGTTTGTCTTTTGGTTTCGCAACCGCCGTCTTTTTCTTGGGTTCTTTTGGTTTCGTGGCTGCCGCCTTTTTCTTTGGTGCCGGTTCAGATGGCTTTGTCGTAGGCGGTTCAGATGGCTTTGTCGTAGGCGGTTCAGATGGCTTTGTCGCAGGCGGTTCAGATGGCTTTGTCGCAGGCGGTTCAGATGGCTTTGTCGCAGGTGGTAGATCAGTCTTGGGTTTCGGTGCATAGTTTTTAGGCTTTGGAATAGGAATTTGTTTCTTCGGTGGCGTGACTGGTTTATTATCGATATCCCATTGTAGTTGTGGGTGACTTGAAAATTCAACTGTGTGTTCTTTAGTACTACCATAGCAAACCAAATCTTCATTTTTCCGGATCGACCGATATACTCTGCAATCTACTGCAGATTCTTTAATTACTTCCAAAAATTGGTCAATGAGACGCTGCTTCATTAAAGATAGTTCGTACAAATATTGATCCGTAGTAACTGGCGATTTACCGTCGATTTTACTAATATCATTCTGCATAATTTCAATGTATTTATTTCCTCCGGCCTTTTGTTTTTCAGAAAAAACACTAATATATTGAAAAACTTGGACATTCCTCAATTCCGGTTCCAAGTCAAGATGGCTTCCGATACGACGTGCTCTGCCGACGACTTGGTCGATTCTTGTTTTATGCCAATAAGGCTCCATGATATGTACAAAACGAGTATTTTTCAGATTAATACCTTCTGCGCCTGCTCTCGTGATCATGATAACTTTGACAATATTTCCGTATTTATTTGTATCGCTTATTTTTCTTAGTCGATCCGATATTTCATCCGGAACGAGCTTCCAATCAGAATTGTATATATTTCGCAACATATCTCTCTCTTCTGCTTCTCCTTCTCCAGTATATGTAATGTAACAAAGATCTCCTGCGTTTTCCAGATTGTCGAATCCTTTTAATCTATACCCACCATTTCCCGATTTTTCAATCTTGAGTTCTCTCATCCCACGCGTTTCAAGCGCAATTTTAAAAAACTCTATACCTTCCATGTTCAAGAAATCACTGTACACTAGATGTGGACCTTTATGTTTCTCATCAAAAATACGACTAATCATTTCTTTGAATTTTGGGCTGTTGATTGCCAATGCTTCATCTGAAAAGAATTCATTTTTCTTATCTCGCATCACCTGTGTAACTCTCGTAATATCTTGGACATACCTTTTCTTGTTCTCTTTTCTATTTTCATTTTTATCTTTTTCCGGTAATTCTTCTCCTCCTTCTTCGTCGTCGCCGTCTTCTTCCCCATCTGCCAACTCCGTTTCGATATTCTTAGGTCTCCCCGGGTTTGTAGGTACGGCATAATTACATACTTGTCGCGTTGACGAACGGTAGTTTCCGGAAGATTTTAAAATCTCATGATTATTCTGTCCATTTGCTTTTTGCAGTTGAATTTTTTCCCGTTTTTTCGCCTTTGATTCGAGGTTCCGTTCTTCTGTCCGTAAACTCACATAAGATTCAAATTGAGTATCGCTCATTTCGACGAAAACATTATGATATTCTTCGCCATCCTCAGTATAAATAAAATCAGGAAGCATACCTTCTTTCGGACTTCTGAAATAAGACGTTAGGCCGAGAATACGTTTATGTAGCGTATCTCGATTCAGAATATCTCCCGTACCAGATGCATCGTTCAATTTTACGAATTTATTGGTAAACTCATTTTCGGAGTTCGGCAAAGCGAGATATGTGACTGGTTGTTTTTTCTTATCCATAGTAACCGTAAATTCGTTTGTCTCTAATGTTTTTACCACTCTCGATATAAAATCCTTTTCGGATGGCACATGGGAAGGGTCGAATTTCACTCCGGCATAATTGGATTGGCTTCCGCCCACAATTTCGTTGCGTTTTCGAGTGAGCCGAGTATGAACAGGTTTTACTTTTAAAGTAGACGCGTTAGGAACACGGAAACCTCCTTTCACTTTCTTCTCATTTCCGGCGACTTTGTTCACGAAACCAAACGGATTCTTCGTTATCTGTAGTTTATGTGTTGATCTTGAATAGTCGATGAAATCGTAATAATTCAACCCATTTTTGTCGAGTATATTTTCGATGCCCGAAGACGTAATATCTTTCTTTGAACTGAGTTCCATCTCCCATGTATTTATATTTCCCCTTAAAATATTATAAATAATGGCCATTTCAAACGGATGGTTGACCACAGGTGTTCCTGATAGAAGAACAATGCGTACATCTTGAGCACTCATTAGTAATTTATATAATCGATTTGTTGTAGCCGTCTTATTATTGAGATTATTTTTTATATTACTGATCAAATTATGTGCCTCGTCAATAATGACAACAGAATGGTCGAACGGATTTTCTTGTCCTTTTTGTTTACCTAGATCGGTCAGCTTAGCAGCGAATGTTTGTCCGGCATTATAATGGATGAAACTATATTTCTGCTCAATCATTTTAATGATTTGTTTTCGTATTTTTTCCTGCTCATCTGCGGAAAGCGTGGTAAAATTCGATGGTTTCGAAACATCAACCAAATATGCTCCGCCATTTTCTCTAACATATTCTGTACTCAGAGACAATGCTTTCGCAAACACTCCAATTAATTCCTCTTTCCCTTCTGTTTTAACAAACTCCCAGTATTGATCGAAACGGTATAAAGGATCCCCGAATTTCTCAAGCTCGGCAACATAGTTGAAATGTAATGATGCCGGTAATAAAACCACGACGTGTTTGCTCGTTTTCATGCCTTCAGCAATAGCAACACTTGTGAATGTCTTTCCTGAACCAAGACCGTGGTAAATGAGTAACCCGCGGTAAGGAGTATATAGATTTAAATATTCCGACACGACACGCTGATGGATAAGAAGTTCATTGGGTACATCCCTGTCGTCGCCATTCTTCACTGCTTTTTCATGTTTATTGAAAAGAGTCTTTAGTTCTCTGTGGAAATTCATGCGATTGTACATGTAGTATTCGTTTTTACGCATGATAATCTGCTCTCGTTTCGGCAGTCGCTTCAACACTTTCTTCAAATCTTCTTCTGAATATTTTTTATTTACATTATTATTATTATTATTATTATCCAATAGGACATTTTTATCTTTATCTTTACCTTTTCTTCCATTTTTCGGGGGAATTGCAGCTGCTGCTACTTCTTTTCCGAATTTACTACGAAAAAAAGGCATGAATTGGCTACGCAGTACTTCCAGCTCTTTGAAGTCTTCGATATCCTTTCCTTGTCTAGCGGTCAGTTTCGCGGGATAAGTTAAATATAAAATCTTCATTAATTCTATATTTGTTGAGAATTTCACGTACAATGCATGGTAAATGAGGTTTGATTTTATACTTTCGAATTCAGGATCAATGGTTAAGGCAATTTTGATTGTTTTTCCTTTTTCGTTTTTCCCCTTTATAAAACCCGTCTTCTCGGCTGCGACTGCAGTTTCATATGATTCAATTAATGACTGCTTTGCGAATTCATCTTTGGGTTTGAATTTTGCATAAATAAGATAGTGGTGTACATTTGTCCATTTTATGTCTTCGATTTCGAAAGGGTCAATTGGATATGAATTGCATAATTTTCCACGCCAGTCTTCCTGTAAACCAAGTTCTTTGAAATTATCGGGTTTTGCAATATCTTCACCAGTTGCAGTACCTGGCGCCGCTTTCGTTTTTGCACATATAACAAATACTGATTTCGATTCTGTTTTATCAATTTCCATATTATCGGGATTTTCTTGCGGCATGGGCACGTCTTTTTCTTCTTCTTCTTCTTCGTCTTCCGGAAAAAAGTTTTCTTCCTTGTTTTCATTATCTTCTTTCTCTTCTTCTTCTTTTTCGTTTTCTTCTTCATCGTCTTCTTCCAACAACAATATAGATTCTTTTTTTCCCATTTCCTTTTCCGTGTCTTCCTCGGTTTCAATAGATGCTTCTTCGACATTTTTATCTGGAACTTTACAATAAGTTACCAATCTATTGTTCTGTTTTAAGCGTTCTAAAATGCTATTTCGGTCCAAATTCGATTTTTGACTTATTTGCAATGTTTTTCTAGGTATATCATTATCATCATCGCCGGCAATTTTTCGTGCTTCGTCAAATTTGATTGGTATTCCTTTTTTCTCTAGTGTTGCGTATAAAACATTCCGAATCATGTTTTTGAAACAGTATATATTGTAAATATAAATTGTTTTCTTCTTCTTTTCACCCAAACTATTCAAGTAAATGCAGCGTGTTTTTGTTGAACTTTCCCGATAACTGACCCAAAATCATGGAATTGTTTCAATAACTCGATTGCATTTTTACACGCAGATTGTTCAGCAGTTTGCTTTATCTTGTGTGTACCTTCTCCTAAAAACAAGTAAATACACGAATTTTGCGCCATGTGAATGTGGATGCCTTCAAATGACTGAAACGTCGACTTGGATAATGCTCCTTTGTGTGTTTTCCCATGCGTCGGTTCGCCTAATACGAGATAAACTCCCATCGTATATCCAGATTCATTCGAATAAGGAACAATTTCCATCAAATGTGGCGTCGTTTTAAACTCGCTTTGTAATAATTCCTGCAACGGTCTCTTGTAGTTCTCCGACTGTTTTGTAATACGGGTCCAATCTATATAATTGTCAAAAACATGTTCTACAAACAACTGCGCGACTTGAAATCCCGGACCACATTGAAACACATTATCAAACCATTTATCTTCATCGTGGATACTGATACGGTTGAAATCCAGGAATAAGGCACCTACAAATGCCTCGAACAAACAGCCCAATTTTTTAAAGTTTTGTCGCAAGTTTTTTTGTTCGGTATGCTTTGAAATCATAAACCATTTTGGAAACCCGATTTCAGAGGCTATTCTGCCGATTGTTTCATTTTTCACCAATTCAATTTTTGTATCGGTCATAAATCCTTCATCTGATTTAGGAAAACGTTTGTATAAATAGAATTTGGCAATACATTCCAAAATACCGTCCCCTAGAAATTCCAACCGTTCGTTCGACTTGGTGTAGAGTCCTACACAATCCTTCGGTTGCTCGACTATTGTAATATTATTCAACTCGTTCAATAGCTGAGGTCTCTTTATGTAGGATTTGTGAATGAACGCCCTCTTGTACAATGTAAAATTGTTTATTTTCAAATTTACATTATGTTTTTGTAACAACTTTTCGATTTCTACTGGTGTGATTTCGTGATTTAGGGGGTTGTACGGGTCAAAAATAAATTGTTCTTTCCCGAGTGCGTTCTTTTGTACCACCAAATCGTCGTCGCGTTTAGAAATTTTCGACAAATTCATCGTTTATTCTTATTTAATATACGAAAGCCTTTATATTTGTTTTCGAAATCAATTTTGTGTAAAAATAAATATCTTTAAGCAGTATATATAGTATATAATGGCTTACTCGAGTAAAGTTGCACACCGCCACACACGAATATCTTCTATTGACGCAAAAAGCTATCCTACTTCTGCTGGATATCCCCATATGATCGGCCGCGATTCATGGACGAGTCGTCTTCTTTCGAATCCTGGAAGACTGTCTATGTGGAACATGGGCGGACGCAGACCCCGCGGATTTATTCCTTACGTTGGAATGACCTATAATGTCAGCGCATAAGTTTTTTAATTTTCATCATTTATTTTTGGATATTTTTCAAAAACAAGTGAACACGATTCATTCATTCATATCAGGGTACATTCGTCAAGGAATGAGTGTACGGGTTACTTTTAAAGGCATTCAACATTTCCGGGCTATTCCTCTCCATCTGTACGTTGCTATTGTACGATTGTTTACTATGCGCTTGTCCCATCATTTCTACTCCGTATAATTTACTCGGAGCACTTGTTTTCGAAACCGGTCGCACATTCTGGATTTCTCCTTCTCTATTTCGCTGGTTAATGGACGAATTCAACATATTCGTCGATCCAGGAACCATATGACCTCTAATGGTCGATGATTTAATTTCGTTATTTGTCTGTCTGAATGCAGCATCATAAGGCATTGCTGCTTTACCCCGACTTGACGCATTACCAGAATAAGATACATTTGTACTATCTCTTTCATTAGCATACGCCTGATGGCCCGTTACTGTATATGCCCCTCCATTTTGGTTTTTATTCGCGCCTGACACGAAATTATTCTTTTCAGTCATTTCACGGATCGTTGGCGCCGGTCGGTCTCCTGGATTAAATAAATAAGATGATGCGACTTTCGATTGTGCATTTTGATACGGACGCATGGTTCCTAACGGTTTTCTTGATGGACGTAACTCGTCTAAAAGTGGCGCAATAACTGCACCAATGGCACCTCCAAACGCACCGAAATACGTTTCATCACCCGTTGTCATACGATTATTAGGATAGGCTTTTTTACCCTCTATTCCGTAGTCTCCAGCAGTCGCTTCTTTTCTACCTACTGCACTAGCCACCCCAATAGGAATGGGTCCAAGATCCATATGTTTTGAGTCGAAATATTCTCCCGTCGTGTACATTTCAGGCATATAGGCTCCAGCAATGCCGGTATAAGACACTGATGTTTCAGGACGAGAAACATCTCGGTCAATCGGAATGGGTCTCAAAGTCTGACCTTTCTCTTGACCGGTAGTAGTGAAATATCTCTCCGGTCCATTTTCCCAAGCCCGATCCACTCTATTTTTTTCAAGTTTTCCTATTGTCCCGACATGTGCTGAATTCTTAATAATCGACGTAGCGGGACCTTCACGTCCCAGCATCCCAATACCACCTGCGCGCTGATTATTATCAGTGCGCATTTCATCCACGTTTTTCGGCATCCAGGATTCTCTCATTTCCATTCCCGAGTTAAACCCACCCCTTCCTTCATTTGAACTACCTAAACCTATTCCAGGGCCGACATTCTGACTTTCAAATGGTTTTGTATTCGCCATCCGCATGCTCTGATTTACTCTAGACTGGAAGAAATCGTTCTTATTTGGTGCTCCGTGTGTGAAATGATAATTTTCTCCCGGAACGAATAAAGGTGACTGTTCTACCTTTGAAATATTATTGGTTCCAGCACCGGTATAATTATCAAGTACCCCTTCAGTTGATTCTGGATCTAAAATGGTCGAGCGATTTTTCGCACCAAAGTAAGGAATCATATTATTGTGGTTGAAATAATCTTTGTTTACCTTATCTCCAGTCATACTCGTAAATGTCACTCCTGGGTCTTGTTTGTACGAATCCTGATTAAAATACTTGTCTGTATATACCGAAGGAGAATCGTATTTATATGTCACGGATAGTTTTGAAGTTTGGTCAATTTCCTGAGTCGTCGGATTTATGGGATACTCCATGGGGTAATTCTTATTTGGTTGGTCGGTATTTGGGAGTTCTTCGGTTTTTCTTGCATTTCGGTAATTGATAAATGGTTCAGAAGAAGCGGAAGAAGTGTTGGATTTCTTCGAATTTTTCGATACTATATATAACCCACTTAATGCAACTAAAGGGATTGCTAATTCCATAAATATGATATATATACACATATCATTTTTCTAACGACAATCGAGCTGCTTAGATGTTTCTCGGAACATAGTGATCTCTTTCTAAAAGTCTCGTCGACAAATCTTTTTGAAAAGGTGTTTCTAAATGCGAAAGCGATTGCGGGTTTATTAAAGGAATTTCCCACTTGGATTGTTCCAATTCTTTATACATCCAAGCAGGTTGACTAGCACGAGACTGCTCCACATATGGCCGCAGAATAGAATAGCCACCATAAGGAAGATTAGACTCTGCGAGTTTCACTCCTTGATTTTTATAATTATTCTCTTGGATCAAATCTCGATTCAATGGTCGATCAAGTGATCGTAAAGAACTTTCGAGATCCACTGTATTGTTCTGTAAATTCGCTCCCCATTTCTGTAATCGGACATGAGGATCTTCCATAAACGGTAAATGAATACCAGGTCCAGGTGTATTCAATTGGTATCTTCCTAAATACGTAGATTCTTGCAATTGTTTTTGGATTCTTACCGGGTCATCATGAAATCGAGTAAATGCCATTTGTTTATTATATGCTTTTGTTTTAATTTCCAGCAGGGTCCCACCATTCGATATTCGAATATAAATTGAATTTATTTGTGAGAAGTAATGTCGACAATCCAATATCTGGAAAAACAAGGAATCCAGTATTTTACTAGTGAAATCGATCGGCCGAAAAGTTTTTCAGAAAATGTTGATATTAAGTAGTTTTTTCTCCCCCCCCC
>Ga0209443_1000200_pt1 | contig 38918 bp, 26 predicted proteins | sample LauGreBMM110DCMD_2_FD_187571 | JGI IMG/M metagenome (GOLD analysis project Ga0209443, IMG submission 187571) | Freshwater lake microbial communities from Lake Michigan, USA - Su13.BD.MM110.DCMD (SPAdes) (version 2) | ecosystem: Environmental > Aquatic > Freshwater > Lake | place: Lake Michigan... | reverse complement strand
GGGTCTTCATTTCCAATATTATTGGCTAATAAGAATGTTTTCTCGTCTATGAGTATAGGATGCTTTCCAATATTTACCTCGCCTGGTAATAGAGAGGATATAATGTATCCGCAATAAAATGGATTAGCCAAAATCCAAGCTATATGACGTATAGAAATTTTAAGGCCTTTTGCTTTTAGTTTGTCAAGAATTTGCTGATTGGTCATTTTTCCAGAGGCTTTCCACTGAAATGCTTTTTTAATTAGTAGGCCATCTTCATTAATTATATACAAGTGTTTATCAGCAGTTGCATGTTTGTTTTGATTATTGTATCCAATGGGAGTAGCATAAGGCCAAAAACCTTTCCTAAGAATTGATTTGGTTCCTGATACACTTTTGTCTTTGCGCATATCATTATCCAACTTGCTTAGCAGCATGTATAAGTTTTGCTGGAAATTACCAGTTGGAGTAGAGCTGTCTACTTCTTGTGTAATGGCAACAATTCTTACACCCAATTTTTGAAGGTTCTCTAAAAGAAATATCCCATTTGCACCTGAACGTGAAAATCGGTCGTAGCTATAAACTAATATACCCGCTACAGAAGTATCTTTTTCAATATCCTTTAGCATTCTTTGGAATTCCTTGCGCTCATCATTTTTAGCAGACTCATAAGTTCCCCCATACTTACTCTTGATGATGAACTTATTTTTTGAAGCAAATTCATCAATTCGCTCAAACTGCCAAACGAGGCTATTTCCATTCACCATTTGGTCTTTGGATGAGACACGATCATAGGAGTAAAAAATATTTCCTGTTCTTTGAATGGCTATACTGGACTTTTTACTAAAATGATTTTGTAGTAATGATTGGATATTCTCATTTTTCATCTTTATTGATTTTTAAATTTGATTTTGATAAAATGGAAAGTATTATATCGGAAAAGATTTCCAATTGTTCATCCTCCCATTTTTCTAATTCACTTTCTGATTTTAAATTGTTTTCTAAATCATTTTGTTTTTCCTCTTTGTTTTTTAAGGGTAACATTTTTAAATAGTTCAAAGTGTCGTCTTGTCAAAAGAAAGACACCTGCTTTACTATTTGCGCCGTCTCAAACGGTAGCATTACTTCTTATCCAAATAAATTTTATTACTCTTAGTAAAAGAGAGTTTTCCTCCATCCCTTGAATGAATTTCAATTGAACCATATTTCTTCAAACCTAATATCTGTTTTAATTGTTCAATATCGTTTTCATTGATAAGCCCTGAATGTTCTGTTTCTATTTTTCGAATCACCTTGTTATTTAGAGTGACTATTATGCGTTTCACATTCCTATTTCTTAATTGTCTAATTACTTCATATTCCTGTTCATTCAATATTCCAGTAGAAGTAAGGAAAAGCTCCTTTTCTTCATCTGCAATAAATTTTTTAATAAATGAACTGATAGGAATTAATAGGTGAGGTATAGATAAATCAATAGGGTTAGATACATCTTGTAGCGTGCTATTTAACTCATAAGTACTGAAACTGCCATCTTCGAAAATCACTAAACCAACTTCATTATTATCGATAAAGCATTTACTTACTAATTGTGAAAAGTAATTGATGTCATAATTAGTTACAGCCATTTTATTTTTGTCGTTTAGCTCTGCTTCACATGTCATTAAAAGTTCATTCTCATCAATAGTTAATGGTCGCATTTTTGATAAATTCGTTATATCTAATATATAATCTTTCAATGTTATCTTACGAAGGTCTATTTTATAAGCTTCTACAAATAGTACATTACAAATATTCTTCATCAGTTTTTTTGAGCAACCAAACTTTCGCATGGTTTCCAATGTTCTTAACCATAAATAATCTATAAAAGAAAGGTCAGCCCATTCACCTTTTGGGACAGTGGGTAGCAATTCTTCTAATTTCCAAGAATGAAATATTTTAGAATCAATTCCTGATTCTTTTACGCTAAATACACCTTCTGAAAGTTTACCATGATTTAATGCTTGCTTTAAGGATTTAGGACCATTAAGTTGGCTAGGGTATATTTTTTCCATACAATAAAAATACTTATTAATATGATTATAACAAAATAATTACTATTTTTGTAGCAATTATAACAATGGGGCTAAATAATTTATTAACGAGGCATATGAAAATAGAATGGACTATAGATGGTGAAAAGGGTAAACATCTGTAAACACCTGTAAACATAGATCATATAATCGCAAACGAAAGAAAACAGCTGTAAACAAAAATCAAAAGAATATGAAACCAACTAAAGTAGTGTCTCTCAGAATACCAATGGATACTTATGAAAATATCCTTATTGAATGCGAATTAAAAAGTATTACTGTTACTGAATGGTTTGAAAGACAAATTGCGATTGCCAAAAAAGCTAAAAAAGTAAAAGCAACTTTAGTTGAAAAATTGAAAGGTGTTTATGATTATGGAATTAAATTCCCTGAATTAGTACAAAGTAGATTAAAAAGGGTAATTTTTTACGCTGAAGAGGAATTATAAAAGTTATAGTATTTCCAATTCATAAGTAAATAAGCAAATAGAAAAGTAGCGTAATCATTATCAAAAATCTATAATAAAACATGAAAATTTATATCATCCAAACAAAACAGGGGATTTTTCTTTTTCTATTTATCCTAGCTGCAATTTCTGCGATAAGTTTCAACCCGGTGAAAACAATTGCGCAAACGGTTAAAACGGAAGCAATTCAGCCACACATTAAACTTGCATTAAACGCTTATTCGTTTAATGATATGATGGTTGGAAAAGGCCAGCCAAACAACAAACCCACCCTTACACTGTTGGAACTACTTGACTGGTGTGCTTTACAAAACATCGAAGCCATTGACGTTACCGGCTACTATTTTCCTGGTTACCCTGGTGTGCCGACAGATGAATATATCTACGAACTTAAACGAAAAGCGTTTAAGCTGGGTATAGATATCAGTGGTACAGGCATTAAAAATAATTTCGCATCACCTGATTCTGCTGTAAGGGCAGCCGATGTTGAAAGAGCGAAACAATGGATATTAGTTGCTGAAAAATTAGGTGCACCTGTGCTTCGGCTATTTGCTGGCGAAATTCCAAAAGGCTATGAAAATAAATGGGATGAAGTGGCCGGATGGATGATTGAATGTTACAAGGAATGTGCGGCATTTGGTGCAAAGCATGGAGTAATCATTGGCATACAAAACCATGGGGATATGCTTCAAACAGCTGATCAATGCATTAAAGTAGTTAAGGCGGTCAATTCAAAGTGGGCGGGCTTAATACTTGATACAGGAAATTTCAAGGTAGGAGATCCTTATGTTGATATTGAAGCAGTGATACCTTTTACTGTAAACTGGCAGGTGAAAGAAAGTGTTGTCGGTCTTGGAAGCCCGATAAAAACAGATTTAAAAAAGTTTATGAAAATACTGAAGCGAAGTAATTACCGTGGGTATATTCCTATTGAAACACTGGCCGTAAAGGATGTTCCATATGATCCTTATTACCTGGTTGCTACACTAATAAAAGATTTGAAAAATGCAATGAAGGCCGAATTCAAATAGTTGTATTCCGCAACAATTCAAAATCTTACCCGGTTTCAAATATTCATGCGTAAAAAATGTGTTGAAAGAAAATTGATATTGGTCGTTCTAGTTGAATGATTTACAGATAGCGATGAAGGAATTTTATCAAAACTGTTATTTTTTGAAGCTGTAGATTTTCTCAACGCTATCTGTTAATTTTTTTTAATTCAAGGTAAATGAAGATAAAAAAATACGCTATTATCTATTATAGTGTTATTGTAGGATTACTTTTTCTTTTGATGATCGCGTCCTATATTTCAGCCCAGAATGAAGTATGAAAAGGTTTTCCCTTTGGGCAAAATAAACGACTTAGGCGCGGCGTAAATATTATTGGCTATGATCCATTATTGCATGATACTACAAATGCAAGGATGAAAGAAATTACTTTTAATTAATTAAGTATAAAGTATTGCATCTGGAACAGTTTGTTCACCAATTATATTATACCAGATTTTACTGGAACCTGGGAAGCGATAATAGTAGAATGTTTGCTATGCCGGTCTTAAACGATATCCATGAACAGGGATCTGCCACCAGCTTCACAAAGGCTGGTATGCCAAAATCATCGAGTATAAGTCAGTCTTGCTTTTCTATTCTGCTTAATTCCAATAGATGGGATTCGTCTGTTCGTCATTCGCCTGACGAGGCCACTTTATAAAATCATATCTCAAAGTCAATGATATTAATTGATGAGAAGTCTTTACTGTCGCTCCTTTTTGTAGAATTTCTTTCAACCAGCGTTGAGTTTAATTTTATTTTTTTGGGTATTAGAAGTGGATGTTTTTTTTCCAATAACTTAAAAAGAGATGCAGCAGTTTCTCTGCCCATTTCATAAGCTGGTTGTGTGATGGTTGTTAGTGAAGGGTTCAGCGATTCTGCCATATAGGAGTTAGAAAATGCAATAACTTTAACATCATTCGGGATGTTTAATTTTAATTCGGCACAAACTTCATAAGTTGCAATAGCGAGTTTCTCCACAGAAGCAAATATGCCATCAGGCCTGTTTTTACAGGCTAATAATTTACGGATTGATTTTTTAATTTCTACTTCCTCTCCCGTGAAGGAAAATATCAGGTTATTGTCCTGTTTTATGTTATGCTTTTTTAAGGCTTTCAAGTACCCATTCATTCTTTCACTACAAATAGAAAGATTTTTAGAAATGCAAAAATAGGCGATTTGCTTACACCCATTTTCTATCAGGTGTTCTGTTGCTTTGGATCCACTATTGTAGTCATCGGTAGTAATTTTGGGGCAGTCTATCATTTCAGAAATTCTGTCAAAAAAAACCAAGGGTATTTTTTTTTCAAATAATTCTTGCAGATGGGCAGTATCTGAAGTTTGATCTGATAAAGAGATTATTATTCCATCTAACCTTCTATTTTGGATCAATTTGGTTATAGCAATTTCCTTTTGTATTTCATCATGTGTAAGGTAAATTGATAAATGATATCCTTTTTCAACGGCTAAAGACTCAATGCCGTTAATTACGGGACCAAAAAAATCATTGGTAACTTCTGGAATAACGACCGCAATGGTTTTATTATTTTGACTTCTTAAACTACTTGCAAAAGGGTTGACCTGGAAGTTCAATTCTTTTGCTTTTACCTGAACATAGTTTTTGGTAGCAACGCTTATTTCGTGGCTGTCTCGCAAAGCTTTTGAAACAGTTGAAAAAGATAAATTTAGCTCTTTGGCAAGTTGTTTAAGATTCATATAGAGTATATAAAGTTTAAAATTCTACTGCAATCATTTGGCTTGACCCCTTATAAAATAGGGGAGTTCCTTTTTTTATAATTGATAGAATTATACGAAATTTAAACAATCATAATAATCAATTTAATTTCGAAATGTTCTTCAACTAGCATGTATTCAAGAAACAATGAATTTTTAATCAGAATAAAGTGACCATTTTTTAATTCTCCTTTGTCAGCTCATCCATTCTTTTACACATGGCTTTAAAAGTATCCCATGGATTAAGCAGCTTTTGTTCAGAATCAATTATTTTATCAGAATAATATTTTCTAAGCCCATAAAAACCATCAATAAAACCATCTGCACCCATCCAAGTCGTTTCCATCATTCCATAATATCGTGGCTTCATTTCAGGGGTAGCATATTTAATGAACTTTGCCATATCTTCTGTCTGTATGATAGCTGTTTTGGCAGTTCTCCATGGACAGGTAATTACCCTAAAACCCTTCATAGCAAAATATACTGGTGTCTGGTCTGGTCTTTCGTAATGCCAGTCGCAAATAACTATATCTTTAGAAATCATATCAATAGCTCTGTAGGTATAATTATAACTTGCTTCCCAAAAACCCAATCCTGTCGATTTTCCATCAATCAAACGATCACCCCAAATCCATAGCTCCCTGTTTTTTTCTGAGAGATGATTTTTGATTTTGTTTACCTCGCCGGCAAAAAGTTCCGCTTTGTCAACCCCTTTACAACGGGGACATTTAGTGTCTCCAAGGTAGAATACTTCATCCATTCCTGCATGAAAAGCAGTTGATTCATACGCATCGCAGATCTCGTCGATAAGCGCAAAAATTACTTTATGAAGATCTGGGTGGAGTGGACAATAGCTTTTGCAATATAATTCATCACTGTTAGGCCATTCATATTTCTCCGGCATTTTAATAGAAGGTGTTTCATCGAATTGAGGGAAATTAGTCAGAAGTTTATTATGTTTATTACCCTCAGATTGATGTCCCAGCAAATTAATCTGTGGGATAATTTTAATGTTATTCTTCCGGCATACTGCTACCATCTTTTTTACATCGGCTTTTGAAAGTGCTCCCGAGTCACTCAGTTGAGGATAACTTTCAAACTGATAATTGTAATCCACAAGCATAAGCAGGGTATTGATTCCACGTGGCCCTAGCTCTTCATTGATAAACTTTACAAAACGGTCTACTCCTTTTGAGTTGGGAGCACTAACACATAATCCCTTTATCTGAAAAGTTTTTCCGGCAGATTCCTGTGCAAATGTGCCGACTTGTAATGCCAGAAAAAAAAATAGCAAACAGAGAAGATTGATTTTCTTTTTCATGTAAATAGTTTTATTAGATTATTTTAAAAAAAACTTGATTTATTTTTTTATTTGTTTTGTAAGAATATCAATAACAGGTTGAAGCGGTTTCATTTCATTGTTCACTATTCCGAATTCTCCTGATTTATAATTCCAGTTGGCATAAGCAATTCCATATTCATTAAATATAGATATCATGTCAGTATACCAAGCTAGTTTCGAAGCAGGGAAGGGATTTTTGTAAATCCCAAATTCCCCGCAGTACAATGGCAACTTTAGACTGTCTGCTAGATGAATGGGTTTCTGCATCATTTTTAAAAGCGTTTCGCGATTATATACACGCTCATGTGCAGGAATTTTGCTGTCCAATACTATCTTACCAGGATAATTCACCTCCCCTTTAAAATCTTTAAATTCTGTCCATGAAGCCTGATAGTGGGACAGTAACATTGGTTCATAAAAATGAAAACTCAAAATAATATTTTTATCGTTTTTTGGAATTTTCAATTGATCAAAAGTGCTGGCAGATTGCCAGCGGTTTGATCCAATAACCAAAGTACGTGATGGCTCCCAACTACGAATAGAATCAGCTACACGAGCTAGTAGTACATTCCATTGTTCCGCATTATCTGCCACAGGCTCATTCATAAACTCATAAGCAACCATTGCTTTTGGCCATTTTTTAAGAAATCCCGAAAGACCCTTCCACAATCTGATGAATTTATCCTGTTCGGCAGGAATGGTCCATAATAGCTTTTCTTTGGCATTAAAGTGATGGGATCTAAGAATATGCAAATCAATAACTACCCTTAGCGCTGCTTTTCTGCACCACTCAAGGCTATTATCCAGAAGTGTAAAAGCTTCCTCATTTCTATTTCCAGCTTCATCCCACATCTGCTCTTCGTCGATTGGTATTCTTACATGATCAAAACCCAGGGAGTCGATAAAGCGAACATCTTTTTCAGTGAAAAAGGCCTTTCTTTTTTCTCCCCTTGTACTACTCTGGGAAAGCCAATGGGCAATATTTGTACCGCTCATCATTTTGAATGAGGTGAAAGAAAAAGACTTTACTTCTGTAGCATATTTACTTGTCTTACAAGCGGGCATTAAAAAAACAAAAGCTAGAACTGTACTGTAAAATAAAAGAGATCTTCCCATGGTTTCATAGTTATGAGGATTATATAAATATAAATATTTTAAATTATAAATCCAAAAAAGAAAATATTGGAATACTGTTTTAAGAAAACCAAGAAATGGGAATTGATTTAAAATTAATTGACATGAACAGAAATAAGTTAATTTCAATAAAATTTATTGGGGGATCAATATCGATTGGTCAAAAGGAATCAATTTCACGTGGCGCAGATAGGTCAATATGAATAGGCGCAGGTGGGTTAGACAGATTTAAGTACTAATAAAATCGTAGAGTATACTTTTAAATACCTTAACTACAACGTTGTAGTATTTTTTTTATTGATTTAATAAAAAAAGTAAATAAATTTATTAAAGAATTGTTAAATAATAACAAACGATTGCCTTGTTAATTTACATGCAGCTAGTTTCCAACTAACGATTATTCATCGTCAAAAAAAAGAGGATGTTTATCTATTAGAAACAGTTCAATCATCAATTTTAATTAGCCAGGAAATCGTCGCAAACCCTTTATTTATTTACAAAAACTAAGTAAACAATTATGAAAATCATGAGAAGACTTCATTTACAATTAGTTTTCATGCTGTTAATGTTTGCGGGAGTCCCGTCGGCATTTGCACAGCAAAAAACTATTACAGGAAAAATTGTTGACCCCAAAGGGCAACCAGTTATTGCAGCAACAGTTTCAGTAAAGGGTGCCAAAGAGGCAACTAAAACAAATTCGGAAGGATCATTTTCGATTTCAGTTAATAATGCTGTTGATAAATTAGTAGTTACCTCTGTAGGTTTTAACGCACAGGAGGTTTCTATCAAATCTAGAAGCAATATTACTGTTGAATTAGAAGTTTCGGCTTCTGATTTGACTGAAGTAACTGTAACAGCCCTTGGGATTGAAAAAACCAAGAGGAATCTGCAGTTTTCAATGACTACAGTCGGTGGTGATAATATGACACAGGCGCGTGAGATTAGCACTGCGAACGCACTTGCTGGAAGAGTAGCAGGGGTTAACGTCTCTAAAATGGCAACAGGACCTGCAGGATCTTCTCGGGTGGTAATTCGTGGTGCAAAATCACTCGGCTCAAATTTGAATCAGCCATTGTATGTTGTTGACGGAGTGCCAATTGACAATTCAAATTTTGGCCAGGCAGGTGTATGGGGTGGAGCCGATCAGGGAGATGGTATGAGTAGCATTAGCCCAGATGATATAGCATCGATGACCGTATTGAAAGGAGCGGGCGCTGCCGCACTTTATGGCTCTAGGGCTGCAAACGGTGTAATTTTGATTACAACAAAGAAAGGATCATCTCGTAAAGGACTTGGTATTGAAATTAATTCTAACTATGTTACTGAAAATGTGGTTAACTTAACAGACTACCAACGTACACATGGTAACGGAGGTTATGCAGGTACTTCTATGGCAACATCGGTAGCTAAATATCCAACAGCACTTGCAGAGCATTGGAACAACTGGTGGGGTTTACAAGCATGGGGTCCTAAATTTAATGGAGCTACGGACAATATTCAATTTGACGGAGTTGCAAGGCCTTATTCATATGCAGGCGACAACTGGTCACGTTTTTACAATACAGGACAAACAATGACCAACAGTGTTGCATTTTCAGGTGGAAGCGAAACCCAAAATTTCAGGCTTTCTGCAGCTAAACTCGACAATACAGGTATTGCACCTAAAATTGCTTTTAGCAGAACAAATATTAGTTTAGCAACTAATTCAAAATTTGGCAAAAATCTATCGATTAATTCTAAGCTCATGTATTCAAATGAGAAGGCTACAGGTAGGCCAAATGTTTCCGATTCTCCAGGAAATGAATTTTTAGCAATGAACTATATACCAGGTGATGTTAATGTACTCAACATGATGGGCGATCCCAATAAACCTGGTGCAGTGCCATCAAAAGAGATGCAAACTCAAAAAGGGCTTAAAATTTTTGACGGGAAAGCGCCAGGAGAAGAGTTTCAGGCAAGCAACAATTTATGGACACAAAATCCATATTGGGCAGCTTACCAAAGAAGAAATGAAGATGTTAGAGACAGGTTGATTGGAACTGCGAATATGAGATACGATATATCCAAGTTTGTCTACGTTTCAGGACAGGCAGGTATGGATTGGTTTACTAAAAATGGAATAGGCTTAGACCCTCAGGGAACAGGCTACAACCGCGGCGGTAATATGAATGAGAGTGAAGTTCGTACTCGAGAAATTAACCTTCAGTACATGCTAGGTTTTAATAAGAAATTTAATAAAGTTGGTGTGAATGCATTCTTTGGTGGAAATCAGATGCGTCGCAAAAGCGAATCGCTTTCCATAAATGGAACTGGGTTCAATACACCTTTTTTTGCAGCTATCTCTAATGCTAGATTCAAAGATTACGGATATGGTGTTGGAGAGCAAGGAATTAACTCATTGTTCTCATCTGCCGAAGTTTCTTGGGACAATTACCTGTTCATTACTGGAACGGCAAGAAAAGATTGGTTCTCTGTTTTGAATCCTAAAGATAACAGCATTATTTATCCATCTTTAGGTGCAAGCTTTGTATTCAGTGATCTGTTAAAAACTTTACCTAATTGGTTGTCCTACGGAAAAACAAGAGTAGGATGGGCGCAGGTTGGTAATGTGAATTCGGTAAATCCATATCAGACTACATTAACATTTGGAGCTGGATCAACCCATGTGGGCCAACCCCTTGGTTCATTTTCATCTGGATCAAATTATCCCAATGTTAACTTGAAGCCTTTCACCTCAACTGAGCTCGAATATGGTTTAGAGCTGAAATTTTTAAATAATAGATTGGGATTGGATATTACTTATTACAATCAAAGAACTACGGATGATATTCTAAATGCCAATATTTCAAGAGCTTCTGGTTTTACTTCTACATCGGTTAACTTGGGCGAATTGACAAATAAAGGAATTGAATTTTTGTTAACAGGAACACCTATTAAGCGCGCGATAACTTGGGATGTATCACTGAACTTTGCGAAAAATAACAGTAAAATTGTTTCTCTTTTTGGAAGCCAGACAGAGGTTATTGGTGAAGAGCCAAGAACAAGAACTGTGTTTATTAAAAGTATAGTGGGAGGACCATACGGTGTAATTACTGGTCAAACTCAACAGGTTGACCCTAAATCAGGGCTCCTAGTTTACGATATAGACGGTGCTCCTCTAACCGATGGATCTTATAAAGTAATAGGAAATGGAGTAGCTGATTTTACTGGTGGCTTAAATAACTCCTTTAGTTGGAAAGGATTAAATCTTTCTTTTTTAATAGATTTCAAATCAGGTGGAAATATTTATTCTGGTACAAATGTTCGGATGACCCAGGCAGGTTTTACAAAGCAAACTTTGCTTGGTAGAGCAGGTGAAGCGCCGCTGACCGTCACAGGTGTAATTTCTGATGGCTCAGGTGGTTACAAGCCATTTACTAAGAATTTAACTCCGGGTGAAGCAAGTAATTACTGGAATAAGCTTGGTGATAGGGCGGCTGAAAAGTTTATTTATGACGCATCATTTATTAAACTAAGACAATTAACTTTTGGATATATGCTGCCAAAGAAATTGTTTACAAAAACGCCTATACAAAGTTTGATGATTTCTATTGTTGCACGTAACCTGGCTATTCTTAAAAAGAATGTTGATAATATTGATCCTGAATCAAGTTATACTAGTTCTAACTCCCAGGGCTTGGATTACTTCGGTATGCCGGCAACACGCACATTGGGCTTTAACTTAAGGGCAACTTTTTAACCACTAATAACACTAAAAGTTATGAAATTTTTTAAAAAAATAATAGTATGCACCGCCCTTGGCGGAACTCTTCTTACAAGTTGTAATAAGACCGAGCTTACGGATCTTAATATAAATCCACAGGCTTTAGGAACCATAAATCTTAACTTCCTATTTACTAATTGTCAGCTGGGGGTAGCTTCAGGTGGTGGTGAATCAGGAGATAACAGATACATTGACTGGAGAACTAATATAGGCATGTGTTCCATGGCTATTCAGCAGCTTGCCAATGCAGGAGGCGGTATAGCGCCTGGTGATAAATACACAGATAATCCTGAAACGGCCAGCGCTCCTTATGAATTTATAATGGGCGGGCAATTGAAAATGCTTGGTGAAATCCTTGCACAAACTGGCCCTGGGGGAAGTGCTAATGGTAAATACAAAAATTTAAGACAGGCTGCAAGAATTCTGAGAGCGTTTCTTTTCTGTAAACTTACAGATTATTACGGAAGTGTTCCCTATACAGAAGCTATGCAAGCTAGTAAAGGGGTATTCTTTCCAAAGTATGATAAGCAGAAATTAATTTATCTAGATTGTTTAAAAGAACTTAAGGAAGCAACCGCAGCAATTGGATCAACAGATGCAGAAGATTTCCCTGCGGCAGACCTATATTATCGTGGAGATATAACCAAATGGAAAAAGTGGGGTTACTCGCTTATGCTGAGAATTGCTATGAGGATATCAAATGTTGATCCTACTGATGCGAATGATTATGTAAGCAAGGCGGTGGCCGGCGGTGTATTTACTAGCAATGACGATAATGTGTGGGTTCCTATGTCTGAAACTCCTAGTTTGTGGACCAATCAAAATGGTATTTCTCGTGCGTTTTATCCTGGAGATGGTGGACAACCTACCTTCCTTAGTAAAACATTTGTTGATAGGTTGAAAGGAGCAAATGCTGCTTCAGCAGCTGATGATGATCCAAGACTTATGATTCTTTGCGGAGGAATTGGAGCTTGGACTCCATCTGGATGGTTCCCAACCAATGTTGATCCCTTGAAGCAAAAAGGTATGCCAAACGGTAAAGATCAAACCATGCTTGAAGCAATCGAAGGCATAAAACCTCTTGACCAAGTAGCAGTATACTCAAGGATCAACACTAAACTATTAGACAGAGCTGATCCCTATATGTTGATGAACTGTGGTGAAGTTAAACTCCTTTTGGCTGAAGCTGCTGAAAGAAGCATTGGAGGTCTAACTCCATCAGCTGCAGCTGCATATTATAAAGATGGTGTTAAGGCATCGATGCAGATGTATACAACTTATGATGCATCCCTTACAATTTCTGATGCGAAAGTAGCTGACTATCTGACTGCCTACCCTTACACTGGAAAGAAAGATATTTATGATCAATTGTGGATTAACCATTTCATGAACTGGTGGGAGGCATGGTCAGATTGGAGAAGAACAGGGTTACCTGTATTGACACCAACTAATTACCCTGGTAATGTAACCAATGGAACAATCCCGCAAAGATTAAAATATCCAAATGCTGAAGTAGCAGGAAATCCTAATTTTTCAGGTGCAAGTGCTAATGATTATGTAACAAAACTTTGGTTTGCTGGTGGTCCAGAATAGCGGACTCCTTTTGAATAGTTATTAATATACAAAAAAGATCCTTGATTTTTCAAGGGTCTTTTTTGTATATTAAATTAACAGTTTCGACTCCACTAAAAATGATATTGAATTAGAATTTTATTCAACTTCAAATATCAATTAATTATTTTTAATTTTTATGTAATGATAAAAGAACAGAAAGTCACAGGGTGCCAGTTTAGCAGCTTAATTTTTTATTATCTAAACTTTAATATTGTTCAAAAGACTATAAAGTTTTCTCTTTTGACTATGAGTTTTTTGTTTTTCATTTTAATTACAAATGCTCAAAATCAAATAGGAATTTTCATTAATCATAGTGACATTGGAAAGCCAAAATTATCAGGCGATGCGCTATTTAATAATGAAGACCAAACTTATAATTTAAAAGGATCAGGATATAACATTTGGTTTGGTCGGGACGAATTTCATTATGCGTATAATAAAATAAAAGGGGATTTTATTTTAACTGGTAATTTTAAAATGAAAGGAGTTGGTAAGGACCCTCATCGTAAAATTGGATGGATGATAAGAGCTAGTTCATCTGATGATGCAGCGCATATTACTGCAACTGTTCATGGTGATGGATTGACTGCCCTTCAGTGGAGAACTATGAGGGGGGCCTATATGAGAGATCCAGAGGATGAAATTTTTTCTAAAAAAACAGCTACTGAAATTATTCAATTAGAACGTAATGGAAAAGAATTTATTATGAGGGTAGCGAATCCTGGCGAACCATTACAAGAGGTAGGAAGAACTAGTGCAGTTGACATTCCAAATGAGGTTTTAGCAGGTGTTTTTATTTGCAGCCATAATCCAGAGGTAACTGAAGAAGGGGAAGCTTGGAATGTTAGAATAGAAAATACAGTACCTGATTCACACAATGGCTATAGGGATGGAATTTTAAGTAGCAGAATGGAAATTTTAGATATTTTTACTGGTAGAAGAAAAGTAGTGTATGAAGATAAGGGTAGATTTGAAGCTCCAAATTGGATGCCAGATGGCAATAATTTATTATTTAATCAAGGAGGCAAAATTTATACTGTTCCTGTATTAGGGGGATCTCCCGTTCTGGTTAATACAGGCAATGTAATTAGAAATAATAATGACCATGTTATTTCATTCGATGGAAAAACACTTGGAATCTCATCTCATAGAGATGGCTTAAAAGGTGGCGGAAGCACTATTTATTATTTGCCATTAGCTGGCGGGGAACCAATTTTAGTTACAGACAGTACCCCAAGTTATTTACATGGTTGGAGTAAAGACAATAAAGAAATTATTTATACTGCACAAAGAATTAGTAGGAGCCCTGCTTATAATATTTTTAAAAAGTCAATTAAAGGGGGAGCAGAAGTACAATTAACCAATTTAACAAAAGGGCTTGCAGATGGCCCTGAATGTTCTCCTGATGGAAAATATATTTATTATAATTGCACCTTAAGTGGCAATATGCAATTATGGCGTATGAAAATGGATGGAACCGAACAAACTCAGTTGACATTCGATGAATATAATAATTGGTTTGCACATGTTTCTCCAGATAATAAATGGATTGCTTTTATTTCTTTCTTCAACACTGTTGACGCCACAGATCATCCTTTCTATAAAAGAGTTATGTTGCGTTTAATGCCTGTTAGTGGAGGAGCGCCAAAAGTAATTGCCTATTTGTATGGAGGTCAAGGAACAATTAATACACCTAGCTGGAGCCCAGACAGTAAGCAAATATCATTTGTAAGTAATAGTGGGCCCATAAATAATTAAAATAGATTTATATTTTTCATTTGGCCAATTCAAAACCATGTATTAGCGAGTAGCAGTAATTTTATTGGGACTACCAGAATCCACCTCAAAAGGGTGGATTCTTTTATTTTACGGGAGTGGTAGCAAATCGGGTAGCACGAGAGGGGGTTTCGGGAGAAATAAAACTTTGTTTAAATTTAAACGAAGTCTAGAAATAACCTTTATGGGTCCAATTTTTGCTGAGGATTTACAGTTTTATACTAACACTTTTTCCTGCATATACTCCTTTAGGTAAGTTTATAATCAACATAGTATTTTTACTTGTTGCATTTGGAATTGATAATACCCCTTCACCTTTTAAGCTATAAATTCCTGGCAAAGTAATCATGATTTTATTCAAATTTCTAGAAGGGTCAGAAAGGGTCAATTCTACCACTTTTCCATTTTTAATTTTTAGAAGTGCCATGCCTTGGCTTTCCATTTTTACCTTTTCGCCTTTCCCTATTTCTATTTCACCAGCTCGGTAAAAGGCTAATTGAACTTGTCCCAAAATATTGTGCTTTACCGCTTGAAGTTCTTCCGTATTCGATAAAATTTCTATTCCTCTATTGTTTTGGATTGTTTCTTCCAATCCTTCAATACTGACATTGGGCACCACAATGTACGAATAGCCGGGGCTTTTCTTCAGTATTCGATTTTCATAAATATCTGTTTCATTTGTTTTATCGCCATGATTAATCCAAAGTTTGAAAATATCAGTACTCACTGGCTCTTTACTAATATTTTTTTGATCGGTAAGATCCGACCAACGGCCAGTTTCTGATTGATTAGACACATTGATCGTGGTGTTATTTGGAAAAATATAACCCACTTTATCTTGATAAACCCACTGGACATTATCTACAACTCTATTGCCCTTTGATAGTAATTTTTTTTCTCCATTTTGTTTAATGTATACTTCGCTCTTTAGTAAAACTTGATTAATTGTGGTTGCCACAGTTAAATTTGCTTTTGGTTTTATCCCTGCCCCGAGGCAAACATATTCTTTATCAAAAAAGAACCAAGATTTTTTGACCTCTAGCATATCGTGTGGGCTTTTGAAATCAAATGCCACCGCTCCGTACAGGCCATCGGTTACTGCTCCCACAAAATTTGTCAACCCATCTTTCTGAATTTGAGTGGCAGCCGGGAGTGTCGGTTTTTGCATAATGGTAGTACCCGAAATTTTTTGCCAATCATAAGCCGCCCAAATATTGAGGTATTCGTCGCCTTTTAAAACCAAATAATTTGTACCATCGGCTCTATGGTGGGTGGTTATTCCGGGGCCATTATAGGGTTCTTCCATGTTTCGATTTCTAGTTGAAAACATTCTGACAGATGTGTAGAAATCGGGCCTTTGAAAAACAAAATGCTCGGTTTGCCAAAAAAACTTAGCGAAGGATTGAGCGGGAATAGCTTCCCCTTTTCTTAATTTTATTATTTCTTCTAGCTCTTTTTTTCGGTAATTCGTGCTTAATAACAACCTTTCAATCTCACGGGTATCTTTTGGCTTAAAAATGGTTTTGCCTGCAATACTCCTATTTTTGACCGAAACATCGTCATAAACACCATATACTAGTTGTTTGTAAATACCATCCAGATAATAGTCTACCAGCATATTTATTTTTTCAATAGGAAATTTATATTTCGTTTCGGCCACATATTGTGACCATTCGCCATAGGCATTGGCAAATTTACCATAACCATAAGAGTCCGTATTATTGACACGGTCAGTCCTATGGTGAAAACTGTAATCGTGCTGAATGCCCCTTTGGCCAGTAGAAAATTTCATTTCTTCCGCTATTATTTTAATGATGTCGTCAAATGCAGCATCCTTTCCCAAAAAGAGACAATCTTTTGCCACTAAGCCGGCTATTACAATTCTATCGCCACTAGGTCGGGCGCCGGAAGCCTCCATATTTGCCCTGTTAATCATAGGCTGTGCTTTACTGACTAAATCTTTAGGTAAATCATTTCCCATGGCAAGCATTAGATTTACGAGATTCGTTGGCGTAGCTATTTGATTATCATGCCAATTATCTCCAACAAAATCATTCTTTACCCAAAATTCTAAACCTTTTATGACACTACTTTTTACTTTTTCACTTTGGTAAAATACGGATGATTTAGTATTGAAAGCCTTCCCTAGGCTAGCCAAATTACCGGTGTGTTGCCCATGAGGGAAACTGGCTGTTCGGCTTAAGTCGGCATAATTGATGTCATTAAAGCTGCCGTCGTCATTTAGTTTTGACAATATAGTTTCGATAGCTTTATCATCGGGTTTGATTAAGAATAGTTCCTCAATTACTCGTTCTTTTATGGTGACAAGGTCCTTAGATTGAGAAATTCCAAATTGTTGAATAATCAGAAGCAGTAAAAGAAAAATATTATATTTTTTCATTTTTTGAAAATATTGTTAGAGCCTTTTAGCTTAAAGAAAGTCAGTTTAAAAACTATATTTTTATTTTAATTTAAACAATTGCAATAAACAACTCTTAAAAACTCTATTCATTAATAAATGAAATTAGCATTTATTTCATTTTAAATAAAACAAACTGATTTAGCGGTAGCATGCAGCAAACAAACGAGCACAAGGAACTGATTTTAACCCACTCAAATCCTATTGAATAAGTCAACGAAATTGGAATAGAATAACCCTCTTTAATGTATTGATCCGATTAAAATTTGATTGTAGCCGTATCGATTCGGCTATTTGGTCCAGGAACGAATATATTTCCTTTCAAGTTTGCCCGATTCGGTTAAATTTAGATCGTTCCAGGTAGTCAACTTGTATGTCTCGGCTTTTACTATGGACCATTCTTCAGCTTTATCGTTAACTGACCAAGCGCAATGACTAATCATATTCGTTCTGCACCATTCCATCCATAATTCGGCTTCAGGATCATTTTGGGTGTAGCCAATTGGCCCCCATTCAGTAACAAAAATGGGCAAGCCCATTTTTAGGGCAGCATTGGCAATGTTCCTTAAATCTTGTTTGTGGTATACAGTATAGAAGTGTAAGGTGTAAGCAATATTTTTGGAAATAGTAATGGGGTCAGCTGCGGCTAAATCAACTCTTTGAGACCAAGTTGGCGTACCTACAATTATCAGATTATCCGGATCTACTTTTCTTATTGCAGTAATCACTTTTTCTGCATAGGGTTTTAAAATATTTGGCCAGGATATATTTAATGGTTCATTAAAAATTTCATAAATAACATTATTGTTTTTACCATACAAAGTAGCCATTTCCGTAAAAAAATCAATTGCATCGTCTGTATATTTATAAGCATTTTCAGTATGCCAATCTATAATCACATATAAACCATTTGATAATGCTGCATCTACAATCGTTTTTACTTTATTAATATTGCCAATTTTGTCTTGCAAATAACCTCCATCTGCATCAACGCCCATTGCTGCTCTAACAATACTTGTTTCCCAATCTAACGCCAGCCAAGAAACCACCTGACTTTTATAATAATGCTCACCTCCCCATCCATTGTTGCTCCAAAAAAAACTATTTCCTGCAAGTGAAACCGGAGAATTATTTTTATCAACTATCTTATTGCCACTGGTATGTAATAATCCATATTTTTCTACTATTGAAGCATAGTTTCTTGCAGTAAGTTGAATTTCATAAGTAGTTTCCTTTTGTGAGCTTGCATTTTTTATGGTGATCGTTTCGGAGCTGATAGATACATTTATTAAATCCCCCACTTTTTTGCTTGCATTACAATTTTCTGATAAAGAAATATCTTTCACAATCGCTTTCGTAGTCCCATAAGGAAGGGACCTACTAAGTGTAATTTTATTTCCAGTAATACTTGTATTGAATATAGACCCATTGTATTCAAAGTCGATACTTTTTAAAATGGCTTCAGTATTATTAATAGAGCTGGTGCTCTCTTTTTTTGTACAACCATATACCAATAGTAGAGTTGCAAGACTAAGCAAACTCAATAAGTTTGATAGGTATTGTCGCATTTAAATAATTTTAAAGTAAGATCGCAATTTAGTAAAAAAAAGCATACAGAATATCAAATTCTTTATTGCAGAATAAAGTAAATGATTTTGAATTTCCACTCTCAATTTTTTCAAAAAGCCTTACTTATGTTATTCAACGGGCGATGCTTTTATATTGAACGTATTTTTTAAAATAAAAAAAATTGGATACCATTAGATGATTCATTCCTGCAGTATCTAATCTTGATTTTTTCGTAGACTAAATAGTATAAAGTCTAAAAATATGATCTAGAAAAATATTATTTATTATCAAATAAATAACCGTATCTGGATTACTGATAACGACTATTCTTTTGCTAATGTGTCTCCATCATATTTTAAATAAGATTCATTTTTATGAAGTCATAGCTTTGTTTAATGCTATCAAGTGGAGAACCTGGACATTTATCTTGTTCTACAAAAAAGTATTTTAATCCAGCTTTTTTTTGATGTTTTAAAATCGTTTTAAAATCAATTGAACCATTTCCAACTTCTGTAAAAGATTGCTGTTCTGTTTTGTCCATATCTTTTAAATGCATTAATGGAAATCTACCAGGATGCTGATTGAATAATGCTATTGGATCCATGCCAGCCTTTGCAACCCAGTAAAGATCCATTTCAAACTTTACCAAGTCCTCATCAGCACCAAGCAAAATATCCATTGGATACGTGTTGTTGATTTTGGCGAATTCAAAATCATGGTTGTGATAACATAATTGTATACCAGCTTTTTTGCATTTTTCACCAGCAATATTTAACTGGTCTGCCACATATTTATAATGATCAAGTTCTCCTCTTTCGGCGGGTGATAAATAAGCGCATACCATATATTTTACCCCAACTGCCGCTGCGTCATCTACTGCCTTATCCCACTCATGTAACATAGTACCCTTAACAATTTCGCCATTTGTCTTTTCTTCACCCAATCTGTAATGACAACTAGGCATTATGAGTCCATTGTCCTTTAATAGTCCTGCAAATGCTGCAGGATTCATACCATAAAAATTTTGAGATCCAGTATAGGTAGCACCTTCCACAGAATTAAAACCAATTTTTGCAACTTTGGCAATTGTGTCTGCAGGAGTTTGTTGCATCAAATCTCTTACAGTATACAATTGCAATCCGACTAAAGTTTGCCTGCGATTAAATTCAGGAGGAGCTAAAAGTATTCCAGCTGAAAGTATGGAACTTGATTTGATAAAGGAACGTCTTGTTGTCATTTTGTATATTTTAAAATAGATGAATAATATGTATGAACAAGTAGTAAGCCCAATTGGTTTATTGATAAATACAATACGCTGTAGGTGGATAAGACAAAGGTGGCGATATTATTTGGATTAACCTATATGTTGTATATAGTATCTTTCATCTTATAGACATAATCATGCAATTATAATTAGACGTATTCCTGTAATTTAGCATATTGATAAAAGATGAAAATAGCTTAAACCCTGGCTGTTATTATACAATAATCATTCAGGGGGGGTGAATTTTCAATCGTAAAAAGTTACTCGAGAACTTACCTTTTCTTTCATATTTGCTATCCTATTTCCAACTCTAATTTCTCCATAAATGGTAATAAATTCATGAAAGGCTTTTAAACCCTTATGTAAAATTTTAGCAATCGTAAGTTTTATTTTTACAACACTTTAAGAGGGCGATTAATTCAAAATATAATTGGCTTACAAATCGCTTAATTAGCCAATTATTTATTAACTTAGAAATTAGTTATTAGTTGTCCAATTTCTTAACCAACTTTAACCCTAAATAACAAACATATGAATGACCAAAACATTAACCGACGTGTATTTATAAAAAATACTGGGATAGTAACCGCAGCGACTGCTTTTACTGGAAATTTAGCCTTTGGTTCAACTTTACAGCCTTCAGTAAAAAATGTACTTCCTCGTTGGCGTGGGTTTAATATATTAGATTATTTCGGGGCATTTCCTTCTAAAGGAAATGAAAGTTCGAAATCAACAAAAGATGATTTTAAATGGATGGTCGACTGGGGCTTCGATTTTGTGCGTTTACCTATGGCATATCCCCGGTACATTAATTTTGACCCGAATAAAAATGTTGTTCCAGCAGATGTTTTAAACATCAACGAAAAAGTGGTAGATCAGATTCAGGAGCTAGTTTTTTCTGCTCAGGAAGCTGGTTTGCATGTCAGTATAAATTTGCACAGAGCCCCAGGATATTGCATCAATGCTGGATTTCATGAACCATACAACCTCTGGAAAGACCAGGAAGCACTAGATGCTTTCTGTTTTCACTGGGAAATGTGGGGCAAGCGGTTTGCAAATGTTTCTTCAAAAAAGATCAGTTTCGATCTGGTAAACGAACCGCTGTTGAAAGAAGATATGAATGACCAGTTCTCAAAAAGCACTGCCGTTCCAGGCGCAGCTTATCGTAAAGTAGCTATGGCAGCAGCCAATGCCATACGTAAATCGAATCCCAACCACTTAGTAATTGCCGACGGCAATAGTGGGGGTTCCAATGTAATTTCTGAAATCTCTGATCTGAAAATTGCACAAAGCTGCCGTGGGTATTTTCCTCATTATATCTCGCATTACCGTGCTCCATGGGTATTTAAAAATCCGGATGATGCGCCAAAGCCAGTCTGGCCCGGAACTATAGACGGAAAATCATTTACTCGGAAAAACCTAGAAGAATTATATCAACCTTGGATAGACCTTGTGAAGCAAGGTGTTGGAGTTCACTGTGGAGAATGTGGTTGTTGGAGAGAAACTCCACATGAAGTTTTCTTAGTATGGTTTAGGGATGTGTTGGATATCCTTACTGAAAACCAAATTGGGTATGCACTCTGGAATTTCAGAGGAGATTTTGGCGTTTTGGATTCAGGAAGAAAGGATGTGCAGTATGAAGATTGGTATGGTCATAAGCTAGACAGAAAAATGCTGGATCTGCTGAAAAAGCATTAATTTTTTTAGATCGAAGGATTGGGCATATCAGCATGATTTGTTTAAATTAACTTTTTGCATTCAGCAGTAACTCAACACTTTTTTATTTAAGTCTTTTTGAATTACAATGGGTTAGATCCCACAGATATGATCAACCTAACTTTTGATAGAAGGATAAGGTGATAGTTTGCTTTTATTGTAAACCGTGTTTTTGCAAGTAAAATAAAAAATGATATGAATACATTTGATGCCATTGTAATTGGATCAGGTATCTCAGGAGGTTGGGCTGCTAAAGAATTATGTGAACAGGGTTTAAAGACGCTTGTACTAGAAAGGGGTAGGGAGGTGAAGCATATTGAGGATTATCCCACTTCAATGAAAAATACCTGGGAATTACCGCACAGAGGAAAACTTACACTTGCGTCTGCCACCGCCAATCCCATTATTTCAGAAGCTTGGCATTATGCGGAGGAAACAGCGCAATTTTTTGTAAAGGATGCAGATCACCCCTATGTTCAGAAAAAACCTTTCAGTTGGATTCGGGGTTACCAAGTTGGTGGAAAATCGCTTACCTGGGGAAGGGCCTGTCAACGCTGGAGCGAAAACGAGTTTCGAGCGCCTGCAAAATATGGCTATGGAATTGACTGGCCAATTGGTTATTCGGATATTGCCCCTTGGTATTCGCATGTAGAGAAATTTGCTGGTATTTGTGGCAACCGCGATGGCGTACAATCAATGCCGGATGGAGAATTCTTAAAACCGTTTGAACTGAATGCGGTAGAAATTCACATGCAGGAGACGTTACGAAAACATTATCCAGATCGTCATATGGTGCAGGGAAGATGGGCGCATTTGAGTGAGCCGGAAGAAATTCACTTGCAACAGGGCAGGGGCAAGTGTCAATGCAGAAATCTATGTACCCGTGGATGTCCTTATGGAGGTTATTTTAGTTCGAACGCATCTACTATTCCTTGGGCTAATAAAACCGGCAACCTTACGCTAAGACCATTTTCTGTTGTTCATTCGATATTGTATGATGAAAAATTAGGGAAAGCTATTGGTGTAAAAGTGATTGATACAAATACAAAAGAAGAAATCATTTTCAAAGCCCGCATTATTTTTGTAAACGCTTCAGCTATCAATACCAATCTTATTCTGCTTAATTCCAAATCCAATCGTTTTCCCAATGGACTTGGTAACGACAACGGATTGCTAGGAAAATATATGTGCTTTCAGAACTATCGCGTAGCCTCCTATGGCAAGATTGATGGGTTTGAAAATAAATATGTCAATGGTCGTAATCCTACAGGTCCAATCATTCCAAATTTTAGAAATTTCAATAAGCGCGACAGCAATTTCATGGGTGGATATACCAGCTTTGCTGGTGCACACCGAAATCAAGTTTCTGAGGTTCCGGAAAGCGAGTCGCAGCTAGGGATTGATTTTAAACATAAACTCAGTGAAGCCGGAGATTGGGTAGTTTACATGTATATGCAAGGTGAAACCATCCCCAAAATAACCAATCAGCTTGCACTTAGCAAAAATAAAATTGATCAATGGGGTATTCCTCAGATAGAGATTGATATCAGCTACGATGATAACGACGAGAGGATGGTCAAGGATTTTCAGAAGGAAAGTGAAGAAATGCTAAAAAAAATTGGGTGCAGAGATATTGTTACCATTGACAACAAACAATCGCCAGGATTGGATATTCACGAAATGGGGGGAGTGAGAATGGGAAAGGACTCCGAAACTTCCTTGTTAAATGCAAACAATCAAATGCATCTATGCAAAAATGTGTTTGTAACGGATGGCGCCTGCATGACAAGTACAGGTAATCAAAGCCCTTCGGTTTTCTATATGGCAATAACTGCTAGAGCGGCAACACATGCCGTGAATTTGTTCATGAAAGGTGAGTTGTAAAAATCATAGTATTCACACTAGAACTTCACAATGAAAAGAAAAGAAGCCCTTCAACTAACTGCAACCATAATGGGAATTGCGGTATTTGGATCAGAAGTTTTTTTGGCAGGATGCCGGCAGACTTCCAAGAAGAATGAATTATTTAAGGACCAGGATCTGATTTTGATGGACGAGATTGGCGAAACTATTTTGCCAGATTCAGATCGCTCGCCTGGCGCCAAGGCCGCCGAAATCGGAAAGTTTATGAAGGTTATTGTAACGGATTGTTATAGCGAAAGCGAACAATCAATATTCAAATATGGGTTGCTTGAAATTACAAATCGTGCCAATCAGCAATTTAATAAGGATTTTTTGACTATTTCAGATAATGAGCGATTTGCATTACTTACGGTTATTGACAAAGAATCGAAGAAAGAAGTTGTTACGGGTAAGCCGCATTTTTACACAATGTTCAAACAGTTAACCATTTGGGGTTATTTTACTTCGGAAATTGGGCAAACAAAAGCACTCAGGTATAATCCAATTCCTGGAGGGTTTAATGGCATTGTTGACTATAAGCCCGGCGACCGAGCATGGGTGGGGCCTTTGTGTTCTATTGATTGAATGGTAAAATACGCAAGCATATTTGGGTAAGTGAAACGTTACTATGTTGTAAAAAATCAATTACAAAATATTTATTGTGATCAAATGATTAAAGGTGACTGAGTAAGTATTCATTTCAAACTCCAACTAGGAATAATTTTCAGTTTAATGATTTCAATAAAAAGCAAACTATTACTTGGTTAGCCATTTGTTAGTTTTAAAATTATAATGCCAGCTTTTTGTTGATACTTTTTAAACCAATTGATCATTTCTTGATCATCGGAAGTAATATATTTCCATCTATGTACTGCATCTTCTTTTGTTATGAACTGGCAGGGAACATTATAATCTTTAAGTTTTGCAAAAAAATACAGCCTGTGAATATGAAAGCAGATAATCATTTGCGCCTTGAAAAATTAAAATAGGTGGCAAAGAACTAGTGATAAAAATAGGGGGACACTTTCTATAAATTCTCTTTACCTTATTACTCGACTTGTGTTTTGATTAAATAAAAAAATCAACAAAAGTTTATACATTATCGAACTCAAGCATTCAATGATGCTAATTAAACTTATCATTATTATAAAATAATCTTGCGTCGAAATTAACACTACAGTGAAGAATTTTGTAACAGTGGAAAAGCGGCTTAATGAACCATTGTCTAGAACTAGTATTTTGAGATAATTTTGGGGCAATTCTGGCTTTTTTAGCCACATTTATCCTACCTTACATTCCATTTTGGATGGTGGTATAAAAGATTTTCCTTTTTTCATTTTTGACTTCTGCCTTCATCATGGGAATCGGTTCAATAAATGTTGATCTGGGTAAAAATAATTATATTCTTAGTAAAATGATGGAACTGTTATGGCGTATTTTTAAAAAGGATATTTTCAAACAGTTTCTATGGGTCTAATTAAATCTCAATCTCAAAAAAATTAAGATGGTACTAAGGGCTAGGAGAATAAAACGAATTTAATAGTTACTATTTTTTCTAAAGATGCATCGGCAGTCTTTTAGGATATATATTAAAATACTTACTAGTAGTAATTTCAAATTAAAATAAAACTTTTTTGCTTTTTATATGTCCATTTTAGCTTTTCAAAATATTGTTTTAAAGATTTCCTACGTGTGCAAAACGATGATTGATTTTGCAAGAGCTCATTGGGTTGTCATTTATTCTAATAGAAGAAATAAATCCCTGGGAAAATTAAAATTTTTCTGAGGATAATATAATACAGTCATTATGAAGAAACGTTTTTTTTCGCTGTTTTTACTGTTTTTTACGGCATTCTCAATTTTTGCTCAGAACCCTCCGACACCATTATTTAAATCAGTTCCCAAAAGTGAAACAGGCATCAATTTTGCAAATATGCTTAAGGAGTCGCCTGAATTAAATATTATAGCATATGAATATTTTTATAATGGCGGAGGTGTCGGATTAGGGGATTTTAATAATGATGGATTAATCGACATTTATTTCTCTGGAAACTTGCAGCCAGCTAAGCTTTACTTGAATAAAGGAAATTTTAAATTTGAAGATATCACTTCAAAAGCAGGAGTAGGGGGTAAAAAAGGTTGGAAAACTGGAGTTAGTATTGCAGATGTAAATGGAGATGGTTTTTTAGATATCTATTTGTGCTATTCGGGACCGTTGGATAGAAAAAATAGAGCCAATGAGTTATTTATTAACAATGGTAATCTTACCTTTTCCGAAAAGGGGGTTAGCATGGGGGTTGCTGATGCTGGTTTTTCAACTCAGGCTGTTTTTTTTGACTACGACCGGGACGGTGATCTAGATTTGTTTGTAATTAATCATAATAATAAAAGCTTCCGAAATTTTGATGCTTCTTTTGTAAAACAAATGGTTGATCCTGATGCAGGCGATCGACTTTACCGCAATGACCAAAATTTTTTCAAAGACGTAACTACTCAAGCGGGAATCATTTCCAATCCACTGGGGTATGGATTGGGGGTTTCTGTTAGCGACCTTAATAACGATGGTTGGCCTGATCTTTATGTAACAAACGATTATGTGGAAGAAGATTATTTGTATATTAATAACCATGACGGAACTTTTACAGAAAAATTAAAAGAGCAAATGGGGCATCTTTCTAATTTCTCCATGGGATGTGATATTGCTGATATCAATAATGATGGATGGACTGATGTGTTTACGCTTGACATGTTGCCTGAGGACAACCTAAGGCAGAAATTGTTATATATGCCTGATAATTATGAACTGTATAATAATCAGATAAAGAATGGTTTCGGTAACCAGTTGATGAAAAATATGTTACAACTGAATAACGGTAATGGGAGTTTTAGTGAAATTGCTCAATTGAGTGGTGTGTACTGTACTGACTGGAGTTGGGCATCCTTGTTTGCTGATTTTAATAATGATGGGAATAAAGACCTTTTTATTAGCAATGGATATGGCCGCGACATGACAAACCGCGATTTCGTAAAATTTTATGCCAATGAGCGATTGAAATATCAGCGAGATGAACCTAGTGAAAATATGTTTCAGATGTTGCAATCCATTCCGATTACACCCATTCATGATTACATCTATTTAAACAACGGCAACTTGAAGTTTACGGATGTATCAAATGCAAGTGGATTTGATAAGCCTACCCTTTCAAATGGTGCTGCTTATGCCGATCTAGACAATGACGGCGACCTTGACCTTGTAATTAATCATTTGAATGCGCCTGCAGAAATTTTCCGCAATATGATTGTAGAAAATGGAAATGGAGGTAATTGGGTCAACGTTAGCTTGAAGGGCAATGGCGTTAATAGTGCTGCCATTGGTGCCGTGGTTACCGCCTATACTCAACAAGGAATAATCAAACTCGAAAATTACCCAGTGCATGGTTTCCAAAGTTCGATGCAAGGGCCACTTCATATTGGGTTACCTTCTTTTCCATTAGATTCTATGATGATTCAATGGCCAGATGGTAAAAAAGAAACAATCTTGAATATTCAACCGAATACGAACAATAATTTCAGTTACCATGCTGAGCTCAAAGATCCTTTGATTCCCCAAAAAATCAATCCGATTTTTTCTACATCATCTACTAACTTTCCATACAAACATATTTCGCCTGAAACAAATGATTTTAAAGAACAGCCGCTTATGCCATCAATGATTTCTTACAATGGGCCTAGAATTGCAAAAGCAGATGTGAATAATGACGGCTTGGAAGATCTTTTTGTTTGTGGAGCCCAGGGACAGGAAGGCCAGTTGTTTATTCAGAAAATTGATGGCCAATTCATCGCAGATGCACAACCCGATTTTGCAAAAGATGCCCTTTCTGATGATGCTGATGCTATTTTTTTTGATGCAAACAATGATGGTGACCTGGACCTGTATGTTGTGAGCGGGGGATATAATTTTGTGCAGGGCGATAATGAATTACAAGATCGCTTGTACATAAACGATAAAGGCAAGTTTTACAAAACTGTCAATTCATTACCGAAAGAAGCCTTGAGTGGTTCTTGTGTGCGGGTAGCAGATATTGACAACGATGGCGATTTGGATATTTTTGTAGGAAGCAGGGTTGTGCCTGGAAGATATCCAGAATCACCGAAAAGTTTGCTATTTATAAATAATGGAAAAGGAGAATTCACCAATGCGCCGGAGGCTTTGCAGACTGCTTTGGATTCGTTGGGAATGGTAACGGATGCAGCCTGGATTGATTTAGACAATGATGGCTGGAAGGATCTGGTTGTATGCGGAGAGTGGACTAAAATTCATTTACTATCCAATAAGAATGGAAAGTTGAACGACCTGTCTGACCAACATTTTCCAGATGCTTTAAAAGGTTGGTGGAACCGATTGCAACTTGCAGATATGGATGATGATGGCGATCTGGACCTTATTGCAGGTAACTGGGGTTTAAATAGTCCTATCAAGGTAAGTGAAGAGCAGCCAGCTACTATGTTGTACAATGACTTTGACAACAACGGTTCTGTTGATCCATTGATTTGTTATTTTATTAAAGGGAAGTCTTACCCAATGGCTAGCCGGGATGAAATGACTGACCAAATGGTAAGTTTGCGGCAAAAATTCCCCACGTATGCTGCTTATGCCAACACAAATATTGACAATATTCTAACGCCCGACCAATTGAAATCGGCAAAACAATTAACGGCCAATTACTTTGAAACCACTTATTTTGAAAATAACAAAGGATCGTTCCAAGCTAAAAAACTTCCTTTGCAAGCAAATTTCTTTCCTGTTTTTGCAATAAGCACGGGCGATTTTGACCACGATGGCAAAGCAGATATTTTGTTAGCAGGAAATACTGATCATGCAAGAATAAAAGTCGGAAAGATGGATGCGGGGTACGGTGTATTATTAAAGGGGGACGGAAAAGGGCATTTTGAATATGTGCCCCAGCTTAAATCCGGATTGTCAGTCAGGGGATGTACCAGGGATCTTATTCAGCTAAAAGGAAAGAAGGAAAATCGTGTGATATTTGGTGTCAATAATCAGGTGCCTTTAATTTATTCATATTGAATGGTTGAATCATGAAGAAGATTATTGTATTTATTTTGGGTGCTATATTTATGAACGCTGGTTATAGCCAGAAAGGCCCATCGTTTTCTACAAATGATTATGTTCTTGCATTAAAACATGCAACTGATGTGATGGTAACCGATGTTACTTCACCCGTAGCCGCTTCTAGGTATTATGGATATATTAACCTAGCTGCTATTGAAACCGCTGCCCTATTCGACCATCTTCAGCCCCATTTTGCTGGAATCTTGAAGGGATTAAATAACATTGTTGTTGATGATAGTCTTATTAAAAAAAGCGACCCAGAGCTAGCGGTAATCCTTGTCTTATATAGATCAGCTACCAGATTGCTACCTTCGGGGTATCTGCTAAAAAACAATTCCGACTCTTTAAAACTTATCGCGAAAAAAAGAAAAATTTCTATTGAAAAAATAAATGCTACAGCTGAACTTGTTGATAAAGTAGTTGTGCAGGTGCTAGCTTATGCTTATGCTGATGGATTTGTTAAGCTCAGTGGTTTAAGAAAATATACTCCATTAGCTGGGGATGCATATTGGCAGCCAACTGCCCCTGGTTTTATTTCAGCGATAGAACCAAGATGGAATACGCTTCGAACATTTATTCTTGACTCTTGTTCACAATTCACTAGCGGAGCTCCAAATAAATACAGTACTGATACCAATTCATTGTTTTATAAAGAATTAAAGGAAGTGTATGATTTGGGTAAAAATCTTTCTAAAGAACAGTCTGATATCGCGATGTATTGGGATTGTAATCCCTTTGCTTTGCAACAGGTTGGACATCTTGAATATGGAGTTAAAAAAATATCTCCTGGAGGTCATTGGATGGGGATTACGGGTATTTGCTGTAAAATGAAAAAATTAAATTTATCCAAAACTGCTTATGTGCATGCATTGGTTTCAATCGGAATAGCAGATGCATTTATCTCATGCTGGAACAATAAATACAAGTTTAATAGGGTAAGGCCTGAAACAGCTATTAAAAAAATCTTAGACCGGAGTTGGACACCATTATTACAAACCCCTCCTTTTCCTGAGTACACATCGGGTCATAGTGTGATTTCTTCAACTGCAGCTGCTATTCTAACTCAATTATTTGGAGACAACTTTTCATTTAATGACGATACTGAAGTAGAATTCGGCCTCCCTATAAGAAATTTCAATTCTTTTTCTTCTGCATCCAATGAGGCATCAATTTCTAGATTGTATGGGGGGATCCATTTCAGGGATGCAATTGAAAACGGTGTAAAACAAGGGGAACAAATTGGCAAGTTCGTTATTACACATATCTCAGATTACAGGTTAGCAGTGGAGAAAGGCAAAACAAATTTTTCTGAGCAAATAAAAAAATAATCTGCCATTAAAAATTAAGGGACAATTACTATTATTTAAATTTTATTTTATGAAAATCAATTATTTTCCTTTTGTTGCGCTGACAATAATATGGTTGGTAATTTTTTCTGCATGTACCCAATCAAATAAAAAAAAGAGTGCAGTTGTTTGGACAAAGGATATCCCTTTGATTGGGTCTATGTCTTCACCTCGTACTGCCGATCTTAACAACGACGGAGTCTTGGATATAGTGATGGGTGCAGGAAAAAATGAATTTGAAAAATCAGACATGGGAATTCTTGCTTTTGATGGAAAAGCAGGAAACATGATATGGAAACAAGATGCCATCGACCAGGTTTTCGGGTCTGCTACTTTTTGCGACATAACAGGAGATAATGTGAATGATATTATTATAGGCGGAAGGTCGCCCCAGCTTAAAGCAATTAATGGTAGCAATGGAGCGCTGATTTGGGAATATAAACACGAACAATATTCAAACGATCCCATACTTCATTATGCCCACTTTAATTTCAATAACAGTATAATAGTGCCCGATCAAAATAGTGATGGCGTAAATGACTTTCTTACCATCAATGGAGGTAATGCAGTTGCAAAGCCTAACTCTACAGTAGACCGTTATCCTGGTGTTTTGATACTATTCAACTCAAAAACAGGAGCCGTTATTGCTGCAGATACCATGCCTGACCGTAAGGAATGTTATATGACCCCCATAAGCTTTACCCAACCGGGTAGCAAGGAGATTTTTATCCTTTTTGGAACAGGAGGTGAAACGATTGACGGGAAACTTTACCTAACCACGATGGCAGAATTACGGGCTAAAAAACTTTCTGCTGCGAAAGTGATTGCTACTGAAACAGGGCATGGTTTTATTGCCCCGCCAACACTTGTTGATATTAATAAAGATGGATACATTGATATCATTGTAATCACCCATGGAAGTAAAGCCATAGCTATTGATGGAAAAGATCAACATGTTTTATGGTCCAGAACTTTTCCCGGAACTGAATGTAGCAATAGTTTTGCACCCGGGTATTTTACCGATGACGATGTTCCTGATTTTTTCACATTTATCAGTAAAGGTGAATGGCCAAATAGTTCGGGAACAGTGGAGGTGATGCTGGATGGAAAAAATGGTAATATAGCCTATATGGATTCAATAGGATGTACCGGTTTTTCTTCTCCAGTAATTTATGATCTGAATAATGATGGACAGGATGAAGTGATTATAAGTATTAATAATTTTGATTGCTCATTAGGATACACAGCGAAGTCCCCGAAAGTTATTGAAAATAAACTGATAGCCATTGACTTTGCTAATAAGTCGGTAAATACCATTGACCAAGCCCAAGGGTTTAAAAATATTTTTTCAACACCATGGATTGGCGATCTTGACAAGGATGGATATTTGGATCTTATTTATTGTCAATACTTTCATCATTCAGACCTCGTCTCTTTTTTAGGAATGAGGATTAGACGAGTTGATTTGCCTGTTAAAATTAAGAAGTCTGTTTTGTGGGGAGGATATTTGGGTTCTAGGGGAGATGGAGTGTTTGATGAAGGTCATCATGTAATCAGGTAATATTTTTTGATTCATTAATTTATTCGTAAACTAACATTTTTGTTACCTCAATTTAAAAATTTAATCCTATTTTTTCTTTTCAAACAACAGATTGTATGTTCGAATTTAAATACCAAAATTATTAAAATTTTAAAATCACTTTCATGAAGTTTGTATATACACCCCTTTTGTTGTTTTTTTTCCTAATCAGTTCATGTAATAACGGGGGATCAGATGGTATCTCTGGTTCTGAAAATAACCCCAATTCATTATTTACCTTACTAAAGCCAGAAGAGACGGGGATAAACTTTGTTAACGAGGTGGTGGATAGTGATAGTTTTAATATCCTTACTTATCGCAATTTTTATAATGGCGGTGGCGTTGCAATTGGCGATATTAATGGCGACTCATTACCAGATATATACTTTACGTCTAATCAACATAAGAACAAACTTTACCTTAATAAGGGGGATTTCGTTTTCGAAGACATAACAGAAAAGGCAGGTGTGGGGGGGACGATGGCCTGGAGTACAGGGGTAACAATGGCTGATGTAAATGGTGATGGTCTGCTCGATATTTATGTTTGTAATTCGGGAGATGTCGGGGGGAACAAAAGAAAGAATGAATTGTTTATCAATAATGGCAATCTGACATTTTCCGAGAAAGCCGCAGCATTTAATCTAGATAATGAAGGGTTTTCAACCCATGTAGCTTTCTTTGACTATGACCAGGATAGCGATCTTGATTGTTATATTCTAAATAATAGTTTTCGGAATCCAGATAAAATTGAGTTATATAAAAAAGCTCGGGAACATCCTTCACCGAGTGGTCATAAATTGATGCGGAATGACGGAAACAGATTTACAGATGTAACGGAGCAGGCTGGTATTTACAGTAGTGACATCGCATTTGGATTAGGGGTAGCAGTTTCCGACCTTAACGGCGACCATTTACCTGACCTTTACATCAGCAATGATTTTTGGGAGCGTGATTACTTATATATCAATAAAGGAAATGGAAAATTTTCAGAAGAACTTTCTTCTCGAGTCAACTTTTGCTCCACTTCGAGCATGGGCGCAGATATAGCCGATATCAACAATGATGGATCACCTGAAATATTTACAACGGATATGCTGCCGGCTGATAATAATCGCTTGAAAACCACGATGGCCTTCGATCCATATCATTTGGAAGATCTGAAATACCGGGCAAATTATCACTACCAAATTACTCAGAATTGCCTTCATCTCAATGATGGTAAAGCGAATTTTTCGGAGATAGCTATGTTATCGGGAGTTGCAGCTACAGACTGGAGTTGGGGAGCGCTTTTATTTGATTTTGAGAACGATGGCAATAAAGACATTTTCGTAAGTAACGGAATTCAAAAGGATATAATGTCTATGGATTTTCTTGAATTTTCGGGATCCCAATTATTCTCAAAGAATAAAAATGGGAAAATTGATTATCTAAAGCTCATTTCTACTATTCCGTCTACTCCATTACAAAATTATGCTTTCTCAAATTCGGGTAATTTAAAGTTCATTAATAAAGCTTCGAATCTTGGATTTTCTCAATTGTCTTTTAGCAATGGGGCTGCTTATGGAGACTTAGACAATGATGGGGATTTAGACCTTGTAATCAATAATATTAATTCAAAAAGTTTTGTTTATCGCAATGATGCTAACAAAAATTTTAACAATAATTTCATTAAGGTTAAATTCAACGGCCCAGATAAAAATCGTTTTGGAATTGGCGCAGAGGTAAGGCTTAAAATTAAAGAGGGTATCAAGGTGCTTCAGAATTACAATACCCGAGGCTTTGAAAGCAGTATAGAGCCAAACTTATTATTTGGACTTGGTAAATTATCTTCAATTGATTCGCTAGTGGTAACATGGCCCGATGGAAAAACACAGGTGATGACAAATGTTAAAACGAATCAAACTATTACTTTAAAAAATAGCGATGCTCAGTTGATTAATAATATTATTGTAGTAACCAAGCCAATATTTGAGGAAGTAGGAGAAAAATTATTGGATGCAGCCTCCATACATCACGAGGACAGATATAATGATTTCAATGATGAGATCCTAAATGTGAAAATGCTTTCCACCGAAGGGCCAAGGTTGAGTATAGGTGATATTAATAATGACAAACTTTCAGACTTTATTTTGCCTGGTGCAGCGGGGGATCCTGATAAAGTGTTCATTCAACTGTCAGATGGTAAATTTAAATTTCAGCCCAATTCAGCGTTTGATAAAGATGCAGGGTGTGAATCTACTTGTGGAGCATTGATAGATTATGACGGAGATGGTGATCTCGATCTATTTATGGGTTCAGGAGGTAATGAGCCAGGAATGCCCAAGGAGAATTTTAAAATACGAGTATATAGCAATAATGGGAAAGGAATATTTTCAGCTGCACCCTCTGTAGTTCCTCAAGTGATTGGAAACTTCTCCGCAATGGAGGTAAATGATTTTGACCTAGATGGGGATATAGATATTTTTTTGGGGGCAAGAACTGTTCCAGGTAATTATGGATTGCCAGCCCGTTCTTTTTTACTAAGAAATGACCGAGGCGTTTGGACCGATATAGCCATTCCATCACTGGCTAATGTGGGAATGGTGACAGATGCTTCTTGGACGGATATTGACTCTGACGGGTATAAAGATCTTATTGTAGTGGGTGACTGGATGGCGATTAAAATTTTTAAAAACAATAGCGGGATCCTTCAAGATCCTGTCATTATTCCAAATAGCAACGGGTGGTGGAACAGAATTGAAGCTGCAGATTTGGATGGGGATGGTGATCAGGATTTCATTATCGGAAACTGGGGGATAAATTCAAAGTTCGAGGCAAGCCCAGAAAAACCACTTACCATGTTTGTAAATGATTTTGACAGGAATGGCAAGAGTGAATGCATTATTAACTGGTACGCCCCATTGGATCAAATCGGGTATCCTTTCCCAACTAAGGCCGAGCTTACTTCACAATTGCCGGGTTTAAAAAAACAGATTCTTAAGTATGTGGATTATGGTAGCAAAACTTATGAATCCCTGTTTACTCCAGAAATTGTTAATACATCTTTCAGGTATGAGGCAAATTATTTAGAAAGTGCCATACTATGGAACAATAATGGAAGTTTTGAACTTCAAGCCTTACCAATAGAGGCTCAAATATCGCCTGCTTTTGGGATTGTGGCAGATGATCTTGATCAAGATGGAAAAATGGATATCTGGCTGGGGGGGAATTTTTATGCACTTAAGCCACAAGTTGGAAGATTGAATGCCAGTAAAGGGGTTTTTCTAAAAGGTAAGGAAGGAAAGAAGTTTAGTTATATTTCTCCCAGTGAGTCAGGGATAAAGGTAGCTGGTGAAGTTCGCGACGCTGGTCTTATGCAGGTTAATGGATCAAAGCACCTGATAGTAGGAAGAAATAATGCAAAAGTGCTGTTATTTAAAAAAGGAAAATGATAGATAAGGTTATAAATAAAATTAAAAATATCACTTCAATTGGTTGCAATAAAGCTTTCTTGAAGTGTTCTTGGGGTTCGACAAATACATTGCAGTGCTGACACAATATGTTGAATTTTAGTGTAATCACTTAGTTAGTTTAGCGGAGATTTTTTTTTGACAATTATTCTTTATTAGAAAATTTATTATTTAATAAAAGCTATGTAAAATTAGCTAAGCATTTAAAATATGCTCCAAATCCTTCATGATTTGGTATGAAGTAGGGGTATGCATCCCGACACAATTATTTGAAAGGCAATCTTTTGCAAGATTGCCTTTTTTTGTTTGCACTGAAACCATAATTAATGAAATCTTCTACGATTTAAACGCTAGCTGCATTTCCTGCATATAAATTTACTCTATTGGTATTGGTCTCTTCAGACTGTTCAAAGCCTATCACTTCTCTTTCAGTGGTAGCAGTTTTTGAAGTACAAACAAATAATTTTGCAGATACAAGTAATGCTAGAATTTTTTTTAATTTTTTTAATTTGTTGGTTTTATATACGGCTAATAGAGTAAGGGGTGACCTCATTAACTGTCTACTCCTACTTCGGTTCAGCAGCAGCAGGTAATGGCGACGGTGCTGGTGCATCGCTGCTATAAGTAGCGGCAGCCACGTACCACTCACCTTTTATCTTCTTCCAGACTACTAAATACTTACCTATGTCCAAAAGGTCACCATTCGGAGTTCCAATCACAACGCGATTGTTGCCATACTCCCAGGCTAGATCGCCTGATTGTGAAACGGTAATTTTTGAAGTGGTTCCTTGAAACGACTTGATTGAGGCCCAAGTTCCGTCGTAGGCCTTACGTATTGTTGCTAGGTCTTGGATTTGCGGATTTCCTGGAGTTTGGTTGATGGCATCTTCTGCGTAAAATGCCAGTGACGAATCAGTGTTTTTGGATGCTTCAGCAGCGGCAAGCGCTTTTGATCTAGCAAGCACGGCTGCCTCCTCGGTAGCGATATCAACTTTTGTTTCTTTGTTTGTACAAGCAAATAATGACGCTGATACAAGAAAACATAATAATAGTTTTTTCATATTTTATTTTTTTAGTTGAGATTAAAATTAATTAATATTTGCGATATAAATATGTAGCAAATGAAAACATAATAAAATGACAAACCAGATATCATCTGCTTGAGGAAAATACCCCCTCAAATCGGTCAAAATCGGTCGATTTTGGTTTTATGAAAACATAACTGACTATAAATTAACGCTTTCATTTTCTCAAAAAATCTTCATATCCGCCGCAGTTGACCCGGGTTCAAATCCCGGTCTCGCTACACTTAAAATCAAGGACTTACGTTAATTCGTGAGTGCTTTGCTACGTGAGGTTTCCGTGAGGTTTTTGTCATTTCTTACCGAATACTCGAACTTTTAATGCTGATATTTCTATCACAACTTTTTCAGAGAAGATGCAACTTTCCATCTTTTTGACCTTTGCCTCTGGCAAGATTAAATAATTGTTAATATGTAATATTTGTAACAAAATACTATTAAATTCTTTAAGTTGTGGAAAGTGGAGACTAGAACCCACTTTAAAAAACGGGGCGTATCCGAAAAGCCTTATGAGTAGGAAAACAATTTAAATTTTAAAAAATGAAAAAAATCTACTCCATTGTTGCTTTATCAGTAATACTGATATCCTGCAATAACCAACAAGAGAAAATAAAAACAGAGACAAATAGCCCTGTAATAATTGGATCAGAACACATTGAAGGACGAGACGGTTTGTTTCCAATAATAGCAGGTGATACATCCCTTATTCAAAAATGGGAAGATTACGTACAAGCACTAAACGATAGAAATATGGAAAAGGTTGCAAAAATGATTGCAAATGATGTCAAGGTATATTATTCTAATGGAACTGAAATAAACGGAATTAAGGCGGTAATGGAAAATCAATCTAATTTATTTGCAACAACAAACCCCAAATGGAAAACAACTTGGATGATTGCAAATTCTGGACAAAATAAAGATGGGATTGTTGAGCCTTATTTAACAACTGGATCAGAATTAACTGAAATAATTAATGGGGACACAATATTAAGATCTTTAGTTATAGATACTAAATGGGAAAATGGCAAACTAAAGCTAATTAATGCATATACAAGAGCTAAAGTTCCTAAAAAATAGTTTGCTATTAAATATCAGTGGATTCCAGACCCATCTCAAAAAAAAGGGGCGTATCCGAAAAGCCTTATGAGTAGGTAAACAATTTAAAGTATAAAAAATGAAGAAATATCTTTTAATATTGTTAATTACTCCAATTATTTCTTTTGGGCAAGACCTTAAATCGTTTAACTCAAAAGATGGAACAGAAATATTTTATCAAGTTATTGGGGAAGGTGAAACAATAGTATTTTTAACTGGAGGCCCCGGTTTAAATCCTGATATTGACCTTTATGAAAGTTTATATTCAGAGCTTAAAAAAAAGTATAGATGTATAATTTTACATCAACGAGGAACAGGTAAATCACTTTTAAAGGAAGTCAATGAAAATACAGTGAATGTTGAAAGGTATAATGAAGACCTAAATGGATTATTTAATCATTTAGGAGGCCGAAAATTAATACTTGTTGGACACTCATGGGGAGGAATGTTGAGTTTTTCATATGCATCAAATGAACCCGATAAAATATCTAAAATTATTTTACTAGGCACAGGCGACATTACAGGTAGTTTTTTTACTTGGTTTAGTAGTAATATCCGTATGAGATTAACTAAGGAAGATTTAGAGCTTGAAGAATTACAAATTAAAAATAAAAGGGAATCAATGGTTGCTATTTGGCCAGGCTATTTTTTTAGTAGATCAATCGCATTACAAACTAGACCCCCTATTGATTATAAGTTTAGAAATCAAGATGGAATAAACTCTTTTGCCGTTAAAGATTGGAGAAAAAAGAGTAAGGAGAGAGTTGAAAAATTAAAATCGTTTAAAGCCCCAGTTTATCTTGTAACAGGAAGACAGGACCCTGGTGGAAATTCAATAGTTTATGAAGTTAAATCCATATTACCGCAAACGAGCTTTTTATTTATTGAACAATGTGGTCACTTTCCGTGGATTGAAGGAGAAGAGCAATCAAAAATATTTTATGAATTTATTGACAAAAGTGTAATGTCTAACTAATAGTCACAAAATATACGGGTCCTTATTCATTTAGAAAAAGATGGAGTCCAGAACCCACTCCGCAGAGGTTGAAAAAAACGGCTTGCCTAGATGGTTTATTTCGGGAGCTTATCCGAAAAGCCTTACGAGTAAGGAAACGTTAAATTAAAAATGATATTTAAAATGAAAAAGTTAATCCTATTATTTTTATTACTATTTACTATCAAATCTCAGGCACAAATGTATAATGATAGTTCATTTAATGCTAATGTAGTTCATCCGAAATTTAAGATAGGTTATGGCCCAAAAATTTTAATTGATGCAGGGCATAATAATTTTGCAGTTGAGTTAGGTTTGACTAAACCTTTGTTTGATGTTGCAAGTTCCGATGGGTATCAAATAAAGATTGATTCTATGCAATTCACGAAGGAGTATTTGTCAAATTATAACATTGTAGTTATTTTGACAGCAATGCCATTTAAATA